>Ga0206678_10000532_pt1 | contig 24572 bp, 17 predicted proteins | sample M180m12015metaG_FD_155453 | JGI IMG/M metagenome (GOLD analysis project Ga0206678, IMG submission 155453) | Ammonia-oxidizing marine archaeal communities from Monterey Bay, California, United States - M1 80m 12015 | ecosystem: Environmental > Aquatic > Marine > Intertidal zone | place: USA... | reverse complement strand
ATTGATCCTAGTAGAGGTTGGGAAGACGGCAGTAACGATATAACTATAGATAGCGAAGAAAAAGCTGCTAATGTGTTTGATGCTGACGGAAACATGGTTTTTGTTCAATGGACTCCATTTACTAGTACAGAAACTAAATTTATAGATAGTAATGATAATACAACACTACTAACTAGTGGTATTGTTATAAATACTGATGGACTTAATACTACTGTATTTTCAGAAGCTCCAGCAGTAGAATCAATGTGGATTATTTCAAGATCTGCTATTTCAACAGGGAAAGTCAAAGAAGAAGCTAAATTATATAGAGTACTACAAATAGCAGAAAATGAAAGTATGGAATTTGAGATACAAGCACTAGAGTATAATGCTTCAAAATTTGATTCAGTTGATAAGAATGAAGCCTTAAATCCAGATCGAACAATTATTCTACCTTCTTCTGCCTTAAAAGTGCCTCCAGTTACTAATATAGGATATCAGGCTTCCTTACTTAAACTAAACGATAATGATGCCTCTTCAAACCGTATAACTTTTAGCTGGGATCCTCCCAGAAATATAGACGATGCTATGCCTTATAAATTCGTTAGAGAGTATGAAGTTTATTATGCGGAGGACGGGCAAGATTGGAAACATGCAGGAAATACCTCAAATACTTCTATAGACCTAGACGGTAAAACCAGTGGTAGATATTATGTAAGAGTGTTTACGAAAAGTGTTCAAGAGAGACGATCTGCACCTACAACAGCTAATCTATTAGTAAATTTCCAAAGAGCAGTAGGACCGAGTGAAGGAACCGTTGGTAACGGAGACTTTACTATAAATAAAATCGGTACTATTAGTGGTGGTTATTCTATAGATGGAGGTAAAGTTACTTTCAGCCCAGCCAATCAACAACACGACGATGGTAGAAATTCACACGCAGTAACCGGGCAACCTCAATTAGACTTTACAGGATTAGATCATACTTCAACTACTGGGGGAGATACTGGGTATGTCTACATGGATCATCATTTAAATAAATTTTATGCAATAGCACATGATGAAACATCAGATCAATTTTATGCAGTAGGCGGATCACCTTTTGCAACAGGTACAGGAACAATTACTTGTACACCAAATATGACTAGCACTGCAACTCACACTCCTAATCATATACTAGGACTGGATAATACTAACTTTGACCCAGAATTAGCAGTCGATAATATACTTAAGTTTACTACAACATCTCCTACAGTTGATCATTATCATAGAGTAAGAACTCTAACCTCGGATTCGGAAATTATAGTAGACCCAGCAGTAAACATTACTATAGTAGACGCAGATAATCAAGCCTTTAGTAAAAACACTTTCCATGTAGACTTTCAAAATGATACTATAATAGGAATGGTTACGAAAACAGGAGCTTCAACTTATGAGCTAACTCAATATGGAACATCAAAAGGGCAAGGAGCTTATAATGTTCAGGGAACTAATGAATCTCATACTTTCGCAGCAGATTCTGATGGTTTAGTAACTACTTCAAACTATGCAGCATATTCTAATACTTATACAGTAGAAAGAGATGGAGAAGCTTTTACATATGCAGCAAGTGGAACAGTAGCAAGTACTTTTGGGTTAACATGTACAGCAGTAACAGGACTTGATGCAACTAGTGATGTAAATATATCTGGATCAGGTGTAATTACAATAGATGATAATTCTTTAGATGATGCTGATCAGTTCTCAGCAACTGCGACTATAGTAGTTAAAGATTTACAAAGAGATTATACTATTAGTACTAGAATCATCTCTTTTACTAAAGCAGGAACAGGAGCAGACGGAGCGGCAGGAGCAGGCGGAAATAACGTAAGTATAGTATCATCTCACTATACTGTTTTATATGATACTGACGGATTAAATCCATCACCAAGTACGGGCACAGATATTACTATAACAGCAAATTCAGCAGGCTTTACTGATGCGTGGTTTAAATTTACAGGAACTGCTTCAACAGGCACAACTTATGAAACCGCTTATACAAATGGTACTGGAGCAAATCAAGATACTTTTACATTTCAAGTTCCCGCGGATATTGATGACTTTAGTAATCCTACTACTATAACAGTAAGTGTTTCCGAAAATAGTGGAGAATCTGATAACACAGTAGAAGTAGCCTCAGATAGACTAACTATAGCAGCTATTAAATCAGGAACCGATGCGTATACGGTAGTAAATACAAACCAAGCGCACGCGATACCTATTGATACTAATAATAGTAATGCCCAAAATTATACAGGATCTGGAACACAGATAAGAGTATGGAAAGGAGGAAACTTATTAGAAGCTATACATACAGGAAGTGTAACAACAGGTAAATTTAAAGTTACAGCTTCAGGAACTGGTATTAACCCTAACGCTGCTAATAGTCTACACGGTACAGCTACAAATATTATTACTGATCCTGCAACACCTACTCTTGAAACTATAGTATATGGAGTCGCTAATACTATTTCAGCAGCAACAGCAGAGATTGAATACTCTATAGATATTGAAGGAGCTCAAACTTATACATCAAGTCAAACTTTTAATAAGAATTTAGATGGAACAGACGGAGTTACAGGAGCAGGTTCTAACTTTGTATTCGCAAGAGCCGCTACCAAACCTAATGTTCCAACGGCTGATGGTCTCAATATTCCTTCTGCGGATATCCAATGGTATGATGACCCACCAAGTGGAACAGACCTTTTATGGTCATCTAAGGGTACAGTAGCCGCGGGAGGAACCGTGTATGCTTGGGGTGCTGTATTCCAAGTAGAAGGATCTCATGTTGCAGAAATAAAATGTTATTCAGATGTTGTAGCAAGTAATGGAGCTTCTCCTGCTAAGCCTACTTCGTCTACATATAATGCAACTACTTCCGTTATTACATTAGGAGATACAGACTGGAATCTTACTCCTCCGGGCGTATCAAGCAACGGAGATACAGTATATTCTTGTTCAGCTCTTGTAAGTGGATCCCCCTCAGATACTAGCATATCTATTACATGGGGGAATCCAGTTATTTACGCAAGGAAAACAGATGGAGCTACAGGAGCAGGCACTAATTTTGTATTTAGAAGACAAACCGCTAAACCTGATACACCAACAGCTGATGGATTAAATATTCCTTCCCAAAATGTTCAATGGTATGACGATCCACCAACTACACCTTTAGAGACTTTATGGTCATCAAAAGGTACAGTAGCAACAGGCGGAACCGCATATGTTTGGGGTAATGTATTTCAAGTAGAAGGAACAGCAGTTTCAGAGATAAAAATTTATTCAGATGTTGTAGCAAGTGCTGGATCATCTCCTACTAAACCTACTACATCTCAATCATTTTTTAATCTTACTACTTCTGTTCTTACAATCGGTAATACTGATTGGAACGCTACACCTCCAAGCGTATCAAGCAACGGAGATACAGTATATTCATGTACTGCTCTTGTGAGCGGCTCTCCTTCAGATACAAGTGTACCTGTTTCATGGTCAAACCCAACTATTTTTGCAAGAAAAACAGACGGATCTACTGGAGCGTCTGTAAATATAGTTTTTGCTAGAGCAGCTACCAAACCAAATACCCCAACCGCTTCTGCAGGAGTACCTGCTGCTGATATTCAGTGGTATGATAGCCCTCCTTCAGGGACAAATTTACTATGGGCTTCTCGCGGAGAAAAAGGAGTAGGAGCTACTAACTATACGTGGACTACACCTTTCCAAGTAGAGGGTGCCGCACACGCTGAAGTATATATTTATAGAAAAAACAGTAGTGCTGGTAATAGTGGGGGTAGTTATAACTTTACAACTAATGTTTTGACTGTTCCTACAAATTGGGTTAAAGATCCTCCAGCCCTTTCAGCCGATGGTGACACAGTATATGTATCTGTAGGTTTAGCTACTGGAGCTTCTACAGCAACCGCAGCTAGTGTTGCTTGGGGTACTCCAGCAGTTTACGCAAAAAGAACAGACGGAACAGCAGGAGCAGTAGGAAGAAAAGTAGCAGAACTTTCAATATACAAATATCATACTTTTAATAATACTACAACTACTCTTGGTAGTGCGCCAAGCACAGGAACATATAATTTTAGTACTAAGGTAGTAGCTAGTCTACCTACTGGGTGGACACAAGTAAAACCAGCAGCTGCAGTTGGAGTTCTGGTTCTTCAATCAGAAACACTAGCTACAGAAAGCTCTGGTGGAACTACCTCTGATGCCCTTTCTTGGAGTACTCCTAGTATTGAAGGATATCCACACGGTGATGTTAACTTCATTTTTAGGAGAGATACAGCTACTAATACTCCGGGAGATACTGCTTATGGTGCTGCTTTACCTTCATCAGGAGGTCAATGGTATGATAATATAGCAGATGTACCTGCAGGCAGTAATTCAATATGGGTTTCAAAAGGTGTAGCAGCTTGGACTGTAAGTAGTGGAACATATGGTTTCATATGGGATTGGGGAGCCTCATCACAAATAGAAGGCTCTGACGGAGCTCCAGGAGCAGTAGGTAAAAAAGAAGTCGTGGGTGTACTCTATGCAACAGCAGCAGGCTACAGCACTACTCCTAGTATGACAAATTATACCTTTAGCACTAGGGTATTCACTGGAGGAAATGCTTCCAGTTGGACACTTTCACCTCCGGCTTTAGTAGGAGCGAGTGTAAACACTTGGTATCAATGCTCTTATGCAGTTACAGAAACTACTGCAGCTGGAAATACAGGAACGCCTAGTTTTGGAACTCCTACACCAAGAGTAACAGGATTTGGTGATACTATTGTTCTTGATGAAGATGAAATAGATATAGACAATATCTCTGGGGATTATAGTACTACTAAAACTTATGCAGGCTATGCTAATACTGGATTATCCTCAACTGGTTATGTAAAATTAGGAGTCACTTATGGTGGTGTAAATGTATCCGCAGAAGATATGAGAGGCGCAAAAGAAATGGCTTTTGCAGGATTAAATGCAGATGGCTATAACATAAAGGGACTAAAAGATGGTGCTAATGCAGCTATTACTGTAGCTACTCTAAGAGATTCAAATACAAGAACACAAGCTGGATTTGATGGAAGTGGTAATGTTAAACGAGTAGTAGCTGGTGAATACGGTGGATTTGGAGAAGATATGTCAGGAGCTACAGGAGCTATATCTTTTTCTTCAGGAACTGCATCAGCAGGTACTTTGCCTGCAAGTGTTGGAGGAACTGGAGTCACATCAGATACTACTTGGAAGAATAGTAAGATAACAACTAAAGCTGATGGTACGCTTAACTATGATGGTACTACAGCAGTACAGCCAAATATAAACTCTCTACCAGATGCAGGCACTACAAAAAGTGGAGCGGTAAGAGCTAATGCAGGACTAGCAGCTAATGGAGATGTCGGTAGAGCAGTTCCAACAGCAAAAGGTGGAACAGGTACTACTACAACCTCTGACTTTTTAAATAGTGATTTAGGAGTTAGTCTCACAGAAGGAACTCTAAGTCTAACAAGGACTGGAACTAATTCTACTGCCTCTGTTCCTACTACACTTAAAAACTCACAGGTAACTGTTAAAGCTGATGGTACACTTAATTATGATGGTACAACTGCTGTAGCGCCCAATCTATCTAATATAACTGGTACAACTCCAGTAACTAAAGGTGGAACGGGAGTTACGGCAGATACTACTTGGAAAAATAGTAAAATAACTACTAAAGCTGATGGCTCATTAAACTATGACGGTACAACAGCAATAGCTCCTAATCTATCTAATATAACTGGTACAACTCCAGTAACTAAAGGTGGAACGGGAGTTACAGCAGATACTACTTGGAAGAACAGTAAAATAACTACTAAAGCCGATGGCTCCTTAAACTATGATGGTACAACAGCAATAGCTCCTAATCTATCTAATATAACTGGTACAACTCCAGTAACTAAAGGGGGTACTGGAGTTACGGCAGATACTACTTGGAAGAACAGTAAGATAACAACTAAAGCTGATGGAACACTTAACTATGATGGTACAACAGCAGTAGCACCTTCCTTAGCTAGTTTAGGTGGAACAGTTCCAAGAACAAAAGGTGGATTTGGAGTAGACATAGACGCTTTAGTGGGAACAGGCACAGGAAAAGTTCCAAGATGGAATGGAAGTGCATGGGTAGCAGAAGCCGCTGCAACCTTTAGAAGTTCAGTAGGAGCAGGAACCTCAAGCTTTAGTGGTTCAGCTGGTGATTTAACTGGAGATATAGACCCCGATAGATTTGATGCGGGAGATTTCCCTATGTTTAACATCATAACAGCAGATAACGCAGCTGCCGTAAATACAATAACAGGAAGTGTTACAGCAGACGATATGGAATGGGGTTCTATTTCGATTACAGTCGGAACAGCAGACTTAGGATGGGCCTTTGTCGGTAGCGGCATATATGTACCAAGTGGAACAACAGTTTCTGTAACTATGGCTGTTACTCACCCAACTTATGGAACTAGTTCAATCGTATGTACTTGGACAAGAAATGGAAATTTAGTCAGCGACTTTGGTTTATCTGGCTCACCAGAAGGAACTGGTAGTGGAGCAACTGGAAGTGGTAATAATGCATGGACATTTGGAGATGTCAACTCAGATTCTGGTAGTGCTGATAATGCTTTCGGATCTGACTCTACTGCTCATGGGACAAAGACTATTTATGTACAACATAGTAATTCAAATAAAATAATGGCAATAACAACGAAGGTAACAAATGCTAACTTTGGTGGTGGTAAATGTCTTACTCCTGCTATGCTACCTGAAGGACTAGAAGTGGGGGATGAAGTAGACAGTCCCGTAGGCAAAACTAAAGTAGTGAAGATAGTAGAGAAACAACGAGAAGGATACTATATATTAGAAGATGAGTTAGAGATAACAAATGATCACCCAATACTGATTGAGGGAGAATGGATACTAGCGGAAGAATATCAAGGCAAGAAAGAATACATAGACGAATCAACAGAAGTTATCTATGTGGAAACAGAAAACGAATTATTGACTGTCAAAGGCTGGACAGTTGGAGGTAAATACTAATGAGCGTAATAGTTACAGCAAGCAATGGTTGGGTACATAAACCTATAACAGAAGCAGATGCTGCTGCTTTCATGATGAGTTTTAGGGACTACCCAATAAGTCCAGGAGAAACTCCTATTTCATACGAAGAGAGGTTAACTAGATTTAGTGAATCTTTAATGGTGAATGATGTTGGAACACTACCTATAACTTCAGATAAAATTGATGGAATTTTTAGAGTATATGGGATGTATAAACCAGATGGAACTTTTGTTGGACAAAGAACTTATGGATTTTTTACAGCGGGGGAAGTAAATATATTAAATTTAACTGTACACCCCGATCACAGACAACAAGGGTATAGTATGGGAATATCTGCTTTAGCAATGGGTCTGTGGGAACATTATAATATAACCACTATAAAATCAAGACTAGAAGCCACACCCTCACATGCGGGTATGGCAGCCCTAAAAGCCACATACGCTAGCCATTCCATAAATGTTGATGCTGGGGATCACCCATCAAAGCCTACTTCATTAGATGCAAGTGGTAATACTATAGATTGTAAGGATTTGATTGCGACATATGCACAAGCAGAAGCTTTAGTAGCCTCGAGTGCGACCTGGAAAGATATCACATGCATTATTTCATAGTATCCTGAGAAATTTATAACCATAAATTTTTGTTCACAGTTCTCTGACTCGGATAAGGCGAACAGGGGGTTTAAGTTCCAGTCACGTTCCAAAAATAGTTCTTGACATCACCTGTGATTTTTAGTATAATGTATAAATAGGAGTATAAAAATATTATGGCGGCAGGAACTTACGATATAGTTATCGATCAAGGTTCTGATTTCTCTATTGAAGTAGCAATAGCAGAGGGTGGAACAGCGGTAGGCATAGCAACGCATTCAGTGCGCGCGCAATTGCGTCCGACACCTTCTTCATCAACGAAGACGGCGGATTTCACTTGTTCAATAACTGACGCATCTGGTGGTAAATTCACTATGAACTTAAGTAATTCCCAAACAGCAGGTATCTCCTCAGGAAAATATTACTACGATTGTGAACTAGTAAACACTTCAAATAGTGTAGTTACTAGACTTTTACAAGGAGTAGCGAGAGTAACACAAGAGGTAACTAGATAATGGCTGTCACATTAACAATTACACCACAGACTACAGCGTTAGCTGTAACTAATAATACTACTACTCTCACAATATCAAGTGCGGTGGCAGGAGCAGCAACGGATTCAGGAGGTATAACCTATACTGGAAATAATACACTTCTATCCTCACAAAATAATGTAGAAAACGCATTAAATTTTTTAGCAGACCAGCACTTTATACAGACTACAGCACCCACAGCTAATACAACAAACTTAGCAGAGGGTGACTTTTTTTACGATACTGACGATAATCAGTTAAAGATCTATCGAGAAACATCAAGTGGGAACTATGAATTTGTACCTATAATGATAGGAAACGATTCGGCGGACTCAGATACGATAGACGCAGGGAGCTTTTAAGCTCATATAGGAAAAAATAATGGCACAAGTTATTAAAATTAAACGAAGTACGTCTACGGCCGCGCCTACGTCATTAAACGCAGGTGAGCTAGCGTATTCTTCGAATTCAAATAAGCTATTTGTAGGTCATCCTAGTAGTGCTGCAGTAACAGCGATTGGTGGGGCAGTATATGTAAATATGTTAGATCATACTGCTGGTACACTTACCGCAAGCTCAGCTGTACTAGTCGATGCGAATAGCAAAATTGATCAACTAAAACTAGGTAATACAGTATTAACTGGTTCAAACAATACTATTTCAACAAGCTCGGGAGCTCTAAGTTTAACTCCTGCAGGTAATTTAATTATTACTCATGGTGGAGCAGTTGATTTAGATGCACAAGCAACATCAGTACTAATTAAAGATAATGAAGGGGCATCCCTAAACTTTAATGAGAATGGGACCTCATATCTTAAATTAGTCACTACTAACGGTAGTGAAAAAGTAGTAATCGGTAAATCACTTGAAGTAGCAACTATTGCTGCATCAGGTAGTTTAACTATTACACATAATGGCACATTAGCTTTAGCTGGACAGGCAAACTCAGTAACAATTAAAGACAATGTAGGAGCAGCACTAGACTTCAATGAAGGTGGTAACTCTTACCTTAAGTTAGTTACAACTGACTCTAGCGAAAAAGTTGTAGTCGGTAAAGACATAACCTTCGCGAATGATGCAAGTTTATTATCTGACGCGGCAGTCCTTAATTTTGGAGCAGATAAAGATGTAAACTTAACTCACGTAGCGGATACAGGTTTATTGCTCAATGGAGCAATGGAACTTCAATTCAGAGATGATGCATTAACTATCGGTTCTTCAGCAAATGGACAATTAGATATTGATGCAGATACTGAAGTAGAAATTACAGCACCAACATTAGATGTAAATGCAACTACTACAGACTTTAGTGGAACAGTTAATTCAACTGGAAACTTAACAGTTGCAACAAACAAATTTACAGTTGCATCTGGAACAGGTAATACGGTAGTAGCAGGAACACTTAACGGACAAGGAGCAGCAGACTTCGATTCTACACTAAATGTAGACGGAGCAGCAACTTTCAATGGAGCAGTTACTTTAGGTAATGCTTCAGCAGATGCAATAACATTTACTGGAACACCTACTTTTACCCCATCAGCAGACTTTGACGGAGGCTTCACAGTCGCCAGTTCTCAAACTGTTGATATGGGAACTAACAGAGTAACTAATATAGGTACTCCAACACAGAGTACTGATGCAACAACCAAAGCATATGTAGACAGCGTTAAACAAGCACTAGATATTAAAGATTCTGTTAAATTAGGAACAACAGCTAATTTAGGAGCCACTTATAATAATGGTTCTGGAACTCTTACAATGGATGCTACTGGAACGGTAACCATAGATGGTACCTTAACAGCAGTTAATGACAGAGTTCTGATTATGAATCAGTCTTCAGCAGAACAAAATGGTATCTATAAAGTTACAACAGCAGGTGCTGTTGGAGTAGCAGGTATCTTTACTAGGGCAACAGACGCAGACTCTAATTCAGAAGTAACAGGCGGAATGTTTACATTCGTTGAGGCAGGTTCTGCCAATGCGGATAATGCATACGTTCTTACTTCAATTACAGGTTCAGCAACCTTAGGCACCTCAACCCTTACATTTACTCAGTTCTCAGGAGCTGGACAAGTATCTGCGGGATCAGGGCTTGGCAAATCAGGTAACACTCTTTCTGTAAATGTAGATAATCAATCATTAGCAATTACCGCTGATACTCTCCAACTTAAAGGTATAGCAGATACCGCAAACGGAGATATTATATACGGAGCAAATGGTGGAAGTGGGGGATACTCAGCACTATCAATAGGAACATACGATTCGACCAATAGTGTAGGACAGCTCTTACAAGTAGGAGCATCATCTACAGTAACATGGTCTAACACATTAGATGGAGGAACTTTCTAGTGAGTCAGGTAATTAAAATTAAAAGGTCAGAAACATCTTCATCTACACCCTCAACAAGTGATTTAGCAACACATGAGATTGCGATGAATGTAGCTGATCAAAAGATCTATACAAAAAATGCAGCAGGCAATATCGTAACGGTGGCTTCACACTCAGACGAGAGTAGCTCAGTAACGGAAGACGATATTCTAGCATTAAGTATAGCATTAGGATAACGCAACATGGCATCAGCATTTAAAACAGCAACAGCAGCAGATGTAGGAACTTCGTTAACATCGGTTTACACCTGCCCCGCAAATACAACATCAACAATTATTGGTTTGTATTTGTGTAATCAATCCGGGGGACAAATAGAAGGTATTTGTCAAATGTATAATACAAGTGCTTCGGCACATATAAGCTTAATACATAATTCCCCTATACCGAGTGGTTCAACTTTAGTACTAGTCGGAGGAGATGGTAAGGTTGTATTAGAAGCTGGTGATATAATTAAAGTACAAAGTAACGTTGCAAGCTCGATAGACGTGGTTCTATCGTATCTGGAGCAAACATAAAATGGCACTCATAGGTAAACAAATGGCATTAGTAGCTTCTTTAGAAGCTAATGCAGTAGGTACTACTGAAATAGTAAGTAACTCGATTACAGCTAGTGAAGTTGCCGCGAACGCCGTTGGGACTTCTGAGGTAGCCGCAAATAGTATTGGCACCAGTGAACTAGCAACGAATGCGGTATCAGCAATTCATTTACAGGGAACAGCAGTAACCTCGGTAGCGGACAACGCTATCTCGGCTGCAATGATAGCAGAAAATTCAGTAAATTCAAGTGAAATAGCAACGGGTAGTATAGATACTATCCATATAGGGGACTTACAAGTAACAGCAGCTAAGATAGCTGCAAATGCAGTTACTTCCGCAAAGATAGCAGCTAACGCAGTAGACACAAGTGAAATTGCAACTAACTCGATAGCAACACTTCAAATAGCGGATAATGCAGTTACAAGTGTTAAGATAGCAGAAAATAATATTACTGCAAGAGAAATCTTAACAGGCACAATAACATCAGTTTATATAGCAAATAACGCTATTCTAACTCAACACATAGATGATAACCAAGTAACAGTAGATCAGTTAGCAGCAAATTCAGTAACTTCAGCTAAGATTGTTAATGGAACAATCGTAACAGCAGATATAGCAGATAATTCAATTACTTCAGCTAAGATTGTTAATGGAACAATCGTGACAGCAGACTTAGCAGATAATTCAATTACTACAGCTAAAATAGTAAACGGAACAATCGTTGCTGCAGATATAGCAAATAACGCTATTCTAACTCAACACATAGATGATGCACAGATTACAGCAGACCAAATGGCTGCAAATTCTGTGGATAGTGCAGAAATAGTATCTCTTAGTATAGATACTATTCATTTAGCAAACAATTCAGTTACAAGTGCTAAAATAGTAAACGGCACAATAGCTACGGCAGATATAGCAGCAGATGCAATTACAGGAGCTCTAATAGCTGATAATACTATTGATAGTGAACATTATGCAACAGGTTCAATAGATAATGAACATATTGCTGATAATGCTATTGATAGTGAACATTATGCAGACTTATCTATTGATACAGCTCATATAGGAAACGCTCAAGTAACTTCAGGGAAAATAGCGGCTAATACTATTGCTACTGGCAATATAGCTGACAACGCCATTGATGGTACAAAGATAGCACAGAATTCAATTTTAACTCGTCATATAGATGACGCCCAAATTACAGCCGACCAGATTGCAGCAAACGCAGTAACTGCGAGTGAGATTGCAGCAAACGCTGTATCTGCTAGTGAGCTTAAGAGTGATGCCCTTAGCGGGCAAACGTTTACTGGTAACGTAACGCTCTCAGGCAACTTAACAGTATCAGGAACAGAAACAACAGTATCTTCAACAACTATCGTTGCTGCAGATCCACTAATTGCTTTGGCATCAACAAATAATTCAAGTGATGCCGTTGATATAGGATTCTATGGTTTATATGACACTAGTGGTTCACAAGATTTATACGCAGGATTATTCAGAGATGCGGGTGACTCAGGAAAATGGAAGTTATTTAAAGATAACCAAGCCGTTCCTACAACAACCGTTAATACTTCTGGAACAGGATATGCAGTAGCAACCTTAGTATCAAATATAGAAGGGGATGTAACAGGAGCCGTAACAGGTAATTCTAGTACAGCTACAACTTTAGCAACAGGAAGAACAATAGGAATGACGGGAGATGTCGTTTGGACATCAGCCTCTTTTGACGGATCAGGAAATGTTACTGGAACAGCAACAATACAAGCAGATGCAGTAGAACAATCTATGATCGCAGATGATGCGGTTGGAGCAGATCAACTAGCAACTAATTCAGTTGTAACTGCTTCTATAGTAGCGGGTAGTGTAACAACTACTGAAATTGCGGCTAATACAATCGCAACAGGTAATATAGCAGATAATGCCATAGACGGTACAAAAATCGCGCAGAACTCGATACTTACCCGACATATTGATGATGCACAAGTAACAGCAGACCAATTAGCAGATGATGCAGTTGATACTGCTGCAATAGTAGATTTAAATGTTACTTTAGCAAAACTAGCAGTTAATTCGGTTAATGCAAGTAAGATTATAGCGGCAAGTATTACAACTGCTGAAATAGCAGCGAATACAATCGCTACAGGCAATATAGCAGATAACGCAGTTGATGGCACTAAGATTGCCATGAATTCTATTCTTACTAGACACATTGATGATGGTCAAGTAGGTACTGCACAGCTAGCCGCTGACGCAGTAGACGGAACAAAGATTGCAGATGACGCTATTGATAGCGAGCATTATGCAGCTGCATCAATTGATACAGCTCATATAGGGAATGATCAAATAACAGCAGCTTTGATAGCGGATAATGCTATCAACAATGTAGGTATGATTTCTAGCGGTTTAATTACTGCAGATTTAATAGCCTCTAATGCAGTAGGTTCAGCAGAAATAGCAGGTAACGCAGTAGGAGCCGCAGAAATAGCAGCCAATGCAGTAAGTTCTAGTGAACTTAAATCCGATGCTCTTAGTGGACAAACCATGAGTGGTACTGTTACTTTTAGTGGAATAGTAAATGCAAATGGAAATGCTAATTTAGGAAACGGAACAAACGACGTAACTAATGTTGCAGGTAACTTAGGAATACAAGATTCTGTACCACTTCAAAAACTACACATTGATGAAGTTGGGGGATTCGATGTAGGAACAGGAACTAGTTCAAGCACTAGTGTATTTAGTTTAGATACATTTGCTCATGCAACATTTAGAAGTGCAAAATACTTTGTACAGATTACAAACTCAACGGACAGCGACTATCAAGCACTGGAAATTGTATTATTCCATGACGGTTCAACAGTTTATTTAACACAATATGCGTCAATTTTTGATAATGGCGCACAAGCAGCCTTTGACGCAGATATAAACGGTAGTGATTTAAGATTACGAGTGACTCCTGCTTCGGGCGATACAATGGCTTACAAATTTGTAAGGACAACAATAGAGGCATAAAATGGGAACAAAATTACAATTTAATATTGAAGATGCAGGTTTGAGTGTAGACGGTACTGAAGTTATTACTTCTGGTAGAGCCGTAAGTAACTTAGATATTGCAGCTGGTAAGATTACGAGCGGTACAGTAACGGCAGGTAGATTACCCTATACTATTACTTCATCCGCGCCAACAGGAGTAGGAGCAACATCTAGCGGACACGTATGGTACGTGTATTCATAGGAGTTTAGATGTCAATTTACGTAAATGATGGGGGAACACTCCGCACATTACGATTTCTTGCTATAAATGATAGTGGGACGATTCGTCGTGTCAATGAAGTCTACGTAAATGATGGCGGTAGTTTAGAGGGGCCGTTCTCGGCTGTTCATACAACTACTAGAACAACAAATACTGAAACAACCTATGTTTCAGGAACTCAAGAAACTGCTTACAGCACAACTTCGACATTTAATACAAATAGAGATACAACTACTGTATTTGATACAACTAGAGATACCACAACTACTTTTAATACAACTAGGTCTACAACGACTACGTGGGCAACTACTAGAGACACAACTACTGTATTTAATACAACTACTTTATATACTACTACTACTGCATACGAAACTACTCTTGCAACCACTACAACTTTTGCAACTACTACGTTATTTACAACGACGACCGAGTATGAAACTACTAGAAGTACTACTACTACTTTTGATTCCACTACTACTTATACAACTACAACTACGTTTAATACAAGTAAGGCAACAACTACTACGTGGGATACAACTACTTTATATACCACTACTACTACTTATCTGACAAGTCATGCAACGACTACTACATTTGACACTACTACTTTATATACGACTACCACGACTTATAATACTAGTCATGCAACTACCACAGTATATGATACTACCACTACTTATACTACTAGTTATGATACTACAATAACAACTAGTAGAAATACGGGATTTACTAATTCAACCTCACAAACTACTCAGTATGCGGATAATACTGCACAAACTACTCAGTATGCAGATAATACTGCGCAGACTACTCAGTATGCAGATAATACTGCGCAGACTACTGAATACACAGTTAGTACAAATACGAGTTGGAATACGAATACTACACGGAGTACTTCACAGACTACCGATTATGTAGTTGCTACAAATACTAGTTGGAATACGAATACTACTAGAAGCACCTCACAGACTACTCAGTATACAGTTAGTACTGCCCAAACTAATAGTACGGGATTTACTAATTCAACCTCACAAGTCACAGATCCAGCAGGCGGAGCTAGTACCTCAACCTCTAGGAACACAGCAACTTCATGGACTACCTCAAGTAGTAACAGTACGGGGTATGATTCTAGTAGAAGTACAAACACTGCTTGGAATACTAATACTGCTAGGAATACTTCACAAAATACAAATACATCTTGGAATACAAATACTAGTTGGAGTTCCACACATAATACAACTGGAACTAATAGTACTGCCGGAACTAATAGTACTAATACTGCTTGGAATACTAATACATCATGGAATACTTCACAAAGTACTGCCTACACTACAACTTGGAATACTAATACATCGTGGAATACTTCACAAAGTACTGCCTACAATACCACTTGGAGTACAACCAGAAGTACTAATACTTCTAGATCAACAACAGGAACGAACATAACGGTTAGTTTCGTGGGACCAGAAGGGCAACCTACAGTCTTCCTAACAAACACATCTTGGACTACAGCGTACGCTGATAATACCGCATACGATACTACTCAAGGTTCAAGCAGAACTACGACTTTTGGAGATAGTGGTACTAATAGTACTTCACAAGGGGATACCAGAACTACGTCTTTTGGACAGAGTGGTACTAATAGTACTGGGTCGACTAATAATACTGCAACATCTTGGAATACAAATACTGGTTGGAGTTCCTCACATAATACTTCTGGAACTAATCCAACTTCTGGAACTAATCCCACAACGTGGAGTACAGGATTTACTAATAGTACTGGGTCGACTAATAATACCGCTTACGGTACTAGTAGGAATACAGCAACATCCTGGACAGATAGTGGTACAAATTCTACAGGATTTACTAATAATACTAACACTTCCTGGACAACCACATGGAATACAGCAACTTCTAGAAATACGGCAACATCTTGGAATACTAATACGAGTCATACTACAACTTGGAATACAGGATTTACTAACGCAACTGCTCAAACAAATAATACTAATACAAGTCAAACTACAACTTGGAATACAGGATTTACTAACGCAACTGCTCAAACAAATAATACTAATACAAGCAATACTACCACATGGAGTACTAATACAAGTAAAACTACAACATGGAGTACTAACACGAGTAAAACTACAACGTGGAGTACTAACACAAGTAAAACTACAACTTGGAATACAAATACTTCAAGAAGCACTAATTATGAAACCGCTTACGGTACTTCTAGGATCTCGAGTCGTGCTACTAGCACGAGTAGGAGTACCACTACGGTTTATAATACTGCACATAGTACAGCAAGCAGCAGAGCTACAGCAACTAGTAAGAGTACTACTACGACCTATAATACTGCACATAGTACAGCAAGTAGTAGAGCGACTGCAACAAGTAAATCTACTACTACAGTATATGCTACTACGCTTGGTACACTTACAAGTCGTGCTACAGCAACTAGTAAGAGTACTACTACGACCTATAATACTACACACAGTACAGCAAGTAGCAGAGCTACTAGTACAACTAAGAGTACTGATACAGTATATAATACTACGCACAGTACAGCAAGTAGTAGGGCTACATCAACTAGTAAGAGTACTACTTCGACGTTTAATACTTCGCAAGCCACTACTACTACGTTTAATACTACAAGAGAATCGGGTACGGTTTATGCTACTTCATTAACAACTTCAACAGTTTATAATACAAGTAGAGCAACGGATACTACGATATTAACGGGACATGTGACTACCTTTGCAACTGCAACGGGAACTCAAATATTTGAAAGAATAACTGCCAGTTCAGCAGGAACTATATATGATACTGAAGTGTCAAGCGCTACAGATTATGATGCTTCTTACTGGGATGGCTCAAAATGGAACTAACATGGCGAAAGACACAAATAAAGACAAAGGCTTTAGAAGGGATAACACCCAAGGGAATGTTACCCCTGAATATGTAAATAGAAAAATGGAGGGCATGATGGCAGCTCTCTTTGATACAATAGAAGATTTTGAAAATAGAACAAAAGTCTTAGAACAACAAGTTCACGAACTTAAAAAGAGAGAAAGAGATGGCAGCTAACGGAAGAGCTGCAAAATTAGATGCTCTTTCCATAAATGAAGAATTAGGTGATTTACCTACTCATTATATGAAGTCGGGCAGTACAATGAGACCTAAGTCTCAACTGCAAGAGCTAAATAAGTTTAAGCACTTGCTTATACCAGAGAAGTACAGAGGAAGTCCTTTTGAGTATGATCTTTGGTATAATACTAATGAGAATATGACTGTTAGATCTTGGTTGTATACAGACTTTTTAAGTAAAGCAATTTATATAAGAGTAAATAGTGTAATAATAAATAATAGATTGATGAGCAATCTTGCAGATGATTCAGAAATAATAATTGATGAAGATCGAATAGAAAAAATCATCAAAAACCTAGAGAATAAATATGTGTTACAATGGAACACAGAATTTTATGACAAGGTTATCTTCCCACCAGGAAGCAATTTGATACAGAAAAATATAATGAATTGGAAAAAGATGGACGCTTTAGTAGAAGATGGCTATGTAATTAAGCCTCATCCTATAACTGCCCATCTCTGGATAGCAAAGATGAAAGGGAGATACGGGGAAGATAAAATTTTAAATAAAAAAGCAGGAGGATTTGAATTACTTTTGAATTGTAAAGAGTTGGCTATATGTCCAAATAGCGAAATGGGACTAATAGGATTACTTTTAGGAAAAAAGATTTCAACAGTAGCAATTCCAGTAAAAGCAAGAGAAAAAAACCATCTTACTTATGAAGCGATTTATCAAGCAGTGGCAGGGCATAAAGAAGGTTCAGGAACTGCTTTAAGAAAGATACTATCAAGTAGGCGATCAGGAATTATATTTAATTTTGATCCTGATCCAAAGGAAAGATTACAAAACTACTTAGATAATTTTTGGGAATATACATTAACGACATGATTGATATAGCAATAAATACACAAGAGCTGAACACTATGTTCACACTTTCGTCTCTACTTGACAAAGCGGAGAACTTTCGCCTGCATCTCTTTACCTCACCCCAAACTTGGGATAAAATGACTCCTGTCCATAGATGGGCATTAGCTAATTTTAGAGAGGTACATATTTATCAAAGTGCTTGGCAAATTAAAGGTTCTCTAGCAAAGGGACACGGACCGCAAACTCAATCAAGAATGATACTACAACTAAAAAACCATTGGAGCCATAAGTCTCATGATATGCAAAAAGTTTTAGTTATGGATCATACTCCACGCATATTTAATCAAGCCACTCTAGATAAAGGACAACTACCCACTATTGCACAAATGGGCGAAAAGATTGCCTACTTTGGAAAACAATGGACTTATTTAGATCATCCTATGTTTAAAAACTACTATGATATATTAGATATTCCAGCAACGGAAAAAGATCACGATGCTAGTCTTATACTTCTAGACTGGAATAAAATAGATAAACTGGATTATAGAAATTTCTTTAAAAATGGAAGGGCAACACGTCATCCGAAGATAAAACCTCGTATGAAAGTTTCACCATCTGGTCGTCAGTTGGAGTCTGCTGGTACATGGCATCATGATCCAGATTCTTTTATTCTTTCTACAACTAATAAAGATTTATTTTCTTCATTCTATAATATAGGGGTTGGAATGGCTCCAACTTATTTTAATGGAAAAGTAGATGAACTCTTTTTAAGGGAAGCTCTCGGACCAAAAGACGCAATCAACTGTAATATTATGTTACGGAAAGCGTATACAGTTCAATTGAAAAGTATGCCTATGCTTTGGAGTCCTTATTGGAACGTACCAACTTTATACTTCTTAGCAATGCCTTGGGATCTATGGGCAAAACAGATAGACAATATACCTCTTAATCTGAGAGGAGCTGCTATCTGTGATAATTTATTAGATAAAGCAGAGAGACAGAGAAAAATGATTGAATCTGTCACTAAAGCTGGGTATCTATTCGGTAAAATATAATGGAAGGATTAGTAATTTTAATACTTTACTTAATAACTTTCTTTTGGTTATTTTAAGATGTTCAAAAGTCTAGCTTTTATTCTAAAGCTAATTTCTATTCAGATGAAACCAGGCAATTACGATACTGCCTTTCTAGCCATATTTATTCGTCACTTCAATAAAACCTCACTCGATAAAACTATGATCGTCTGGTCTATGTCACCTACTGGAAAAAGATATTTGAAAGGAGATAGTATTATAACTAATGTTTCACAGTATAAAAATACAGAGAATACTTTGGCTAGCGAATACTTTGAGTTTGTAAATAAATACTATTATGGAAAGTTGAGTGATCTTGTTCCTACGCGTAGTGAAGATGCTAAACTAGATGAAGCTTTTCGAAAGTTTATTGCAGATATTCATGACTTTACTCATGTACTTAGTGGTTATCCGCCCGATCCTATAGGAGAGCTATTAAGAATTGAATATGGTAAAGATTTTGAGGGTAATGGTTGGAAAGTTCTCAGTCGTGTTGGAAAAATGCGGATATTCTTTAATGGAATAAGAGAATGGTATTCCTGTCGACCTCTGTACAAAGAAGCCCGTCAGATGGGTAAAATGTCAAAGAATTATATATTTGCAGATTGGTTCAATATTCTAGGTGAGGATATCAATAAAGTTCGCGAAAATCTCAACACCCTTCCGACAACTAAATACCACTGGAAAAGTACTTAAAACTCTAAGACTTCTTCCTTCAAATCAGAAAGAATAATCCAATTTATCAATCCTTTTTGCTTTAACTCTAAAGCATACTCTCTTTCTATATCTCCACGATGCGGGGTTTCATGATGTTTATTGTGAGGTAAATGCCAACTTTGTGGTTTTGCACGACCTACATTAACTGGAAAGTATTTTGCAAAGAAATCAAATCCTATCAAGGTTAAACTTTTCCAATTATTCGCTTTTCGTATTAACCAAAGTAAAGTAATAAAACCGTTGGACGGACGTCCATAATTAGGTACAGTTTTATTTTTCATTCCAAGTAGATCCGCCTTTACACTTTCTGTAATAGTATTTTTTCTTGATCTGGTGTCCACAAATTTAAACTCATCATAAATATCAAGAATTTGATTATCTGTAAACATTGTATAAAAGTCTTTTAAATAATACGGCTCTCGGGGAGTTTTCATATACATTCGTGTTCTATTAAGTAGTATAATTGGAACAGTTTTAATATGTGGCATTTTGATCATATTCTCTCTTAGGAATCCAGTGCACCATACGTCTGTTCTAGTACCAATAGCTTTCATATTATCTTCTAACCCGTCGGGGTTTGGAATCCCTCTACCCATACGAATAATTACATCATGGGAATCAATAAATTTTCCGTGTTCATAGTTTAACATTTCTACCGAATTGCCTACTAAGATAATATTTTTGTTGTAGAATTGATCCATTAGTGTCTTAATAACTTCCATATATTGTTCCATTCATCCGCATAGGGAGTATCTTCATAGCCTTCAAGCCATGGACCTCCGTCTGTGAAATGAACTGCTTTTGGGTTAGGGAAACTATAGTAACCTACAAGAGCATTAAAACTTGCGGGGAGACTTCCTATTTCTTTGGTTGTCCATGAAAAACCATGCAAATCACCCGCTGGGGCTGCAGATACACTTGTTGGTGTTAATCTGGTTGCCCCTGCACAATTTATATACATTAAACTAGACCAGTATTTTCTTTCATAAGGTCTGTTTATTTTGCCATCCATTTTAGTTTTATTTTTAGTAACTAAGTTAGGGTGTTTAACGACATGAACATCATGTTTACTCTGTTTAAAATGCGTTAATTCCTGTGGATCGCTCCTCCATAAAAAGTCTCCATCACAAAAGAGAGCATATCCTGTATAGTTACATAGAAAAGGTACTAAAAAACGGGTAAAGGCAAACTCAGTAGACTCGCCTTGATAGGGTCTACGGTAATGTCCTGCTTCTATTAGTTCTTCTTTTACTAGAGGTTGGATCTGGTGTGAGGTATTAAATCTTTCAATAGAAGCTTTGCACACTTCGTACATTTCTGGGTGTGCGCTTTCATATCCTATAAAGATTTTCACTAATCACCAGATGCTTCGTCTGTAAATTCTTGATCTGTTCCGTTTAATTCTTTACCCAGTTCGTTAATGTAAGCCTGTCTGCCTGTTGTAAGAATAGCAATTAAATTTTGTAATTTTGCTATTTCTTGGTCAGCAACTTGTACATGCCCCATAACGACTCTATGCTGTTCGCTTAAACTGTCTATATTATGGACTACTCCATCAATAGTTACAGTTGCTGTCATTTGACTTTGGGTTGGTTGTTGTTCTTCACTCATTTGAATATATCCTGCCAATTTCCTTGTGTACTAGCCTTCGCATACTCGGTAGCACGGTTTTCAAAAAAGTTGGTATGCTCAACTGCGTTTAATTGATAATCAATCCATGGTAGTGGATTAACTTTTGTATGAAAGATATTCTTCATACCAAGTCCAAGTAGTCTACGACCTGCTATAAATCTGATATACTCTTTAACATCTTCTTTAGTTAAATCAGGTAGCTCAGCTTTTTCAAAGCAAGTATCAATAAAGTTATTTTCTAACTCTACTACTCTTTCTGCAGCACAATAGATTTCATACTTCAGTTTGTCATTCCATATCTCAGGATTTTCTTGAATGAAAGTCCTAAATAATCTTGACATACTGTCTACATGAAGTGACTCATCACGTACACTCCAAGTTATAATTTGTCCCATACCTTTCATAAGGTTATGTCTAGGGAAATTTAATAGTATTGCAAAACTACTAAACAATTGTACTCCCTCTGTGAAACCACTATAGACAGCTAATGTTTTAGCTATCTCATGAGGACTTTCCATATTAAAGTCAGTCAAGTACTCATGTTTATCTGCCATTTCTTGAATCTTCATAAATTCTTGGTAAATTTCTTCTTCTTTGCCAAGAGTATCAAGTAACAAGGCATAGGCTTCCATATGAACAGCTTCCATTCCTGCAAAAGCGGATAACATCATTCTTACTTCTGGTTGCTTGAATGTAGGCAAAAAATGCGTAGCATATCCACTAGCTACATCTACATCAGCTTGAGTAAAGAACCTAAATATATTATCTATAAGTCGTCTACTTTCTATTGGAAGTTTTTCTCTATAATCTCTGACGTCATCTTGCAGATTTACTTCATCTGGCATCCAATGCATTTGCTGTTGTGTCTTATAGGCTTGAAAAGCCCAGTCATATTTAAAGGGTTTGTAATAATTTCTTTCGTCTAATAAGCTCATATCAACCTTCACACGCTAAACAATCTGATTGTTCAAATAAAATTTCTCTTTTTACTAGATCAGATACTACATCCGCTCTGGATATAGCTTCACTTCTTAAATAATAAAGAGTTTTTAAGTTCTTAGCCCAAGCAAGCATATGTACATTATGTAGATCCCCCTTATTTACATCAGGTGGAAAGAATAAGTTTAAACTTTGCGATTGACAAATATACTCTTGTCTATGAGCTGCGTGGTCTATAATCCATGATTGATTTATTTCAACTGCTGTTTTAAATACGTTCTTTTCCCATTCCGAAAGGAAGTTTAAATGTTGCACACTTCCTTTATTTGTTACTATACTTTTCCAAGTCTCGTCAGTATTCATATCATAACTGTCTAAAACCATTGATAAAAATTTATTTTTCATAAGGTTAGATCCAGACTTTGTTTTCTGATTAAAAGCATTAGCACGGAAAGGTTCTATACTAGGACTTGTATTTCCACATATAATACTAGAACTTGCATTTGGAGCTATAGCTAAAAGGTGTGCATTTCGTACTGTACAAGTATCATCATCAGGGCAAGCGCCTTTTTCTACTGCAAGTTTTCTTGTTGTTTTTGAGGCTTCTCCTTTAATATGTGCAAATATCCTTAGATTAGCACCTGTCGCTTGTGCACTTTCAAAAGGAATATTATTCTTTTGTAAGAACGCATGAAATCCCATTGCACCAAGACCTAAACTTCTTTCCCGCATAGCAGAAAATCTTGCTTTACGTAGTTGTTCTGGTGCTTTTTCTATAAAATCAGTTAAAACATTATCTAACATTCTAATTAGATCTGGAATGAAAGCAGGGTGCTGACTCCACTCGTCGTAATACTCTAAGTTTACGCTAGAGAGACAACACACTGCAGTTCTTTCTTCATCGGTAGCAAGTGTTATTTCAGAGCAAAGATTACTATGGTTTACCTTTAAACCTTTGCTTTTTTGAAAGTCTGGTAATTCTGCATCAACGGCGTCTTCAAACATAATGTAAGGCTCCCCTGTTTCCATTCTGTTTTGCAACAGTTTGACCCACAAGGTTTTAGCACTAACTGTACGCTTTACTCGTCCTGTGTGAGGGTCGCGAAGATCCCAGCTATCGTCATAAGAAGGATACTTTGTGGAATTGTATATACACTCCATAAAACTATCTGGAACCACGACACCATGATGTAAATTAGTAGACTTCCTGTTAACATCGCCACCAGTAGGCTTCCTAACATCTAAAAATTCCTCTATTTCAGGGTGGTCTATGCGTAGATATGCAGCGTAACTTCCTCGTCTAGTTATACCTTGACTAAAAGCTAACATTTCTGCATCTACGACTTTTACGAAAGGTATTACACCAGTAGACTCCGAGCCTTTAGATGTAGGCGTCCCCTGTGAACGCACATCACTCCAACCTCCACCTATTCCCCCTCCGAAAGAGGAGAGAAAAGCATTCTCTACATAATGGTCTGTAATACCCTCACGGCTATCGTCTATGTAATTTAAAAAACAACTAATAGGTAATCCACGATTAGTTCCTCCATTTGATAAAATTGGAGTTGCAAACATGAACCATAAGTTACTAACGTAACTATATAATCTTTGTGCGTGATTCGCGTCATCAGCAAAAGCCTCAGCCGCACGCGCGAACGCTTCTTGCGGTGAGTTCTCTCCCGCGACCATATACCTATCTTTCAAAGTTGCAAGTGCAAACTCATCGAGTAGGCTATCCCTGCTATAATCAATTTTTACTGACATAATTCCTCACTAATTTTATTATTTCTGATCGTCGTCCCAGTACTTGCGCATCAGGGTCGTATGAAAGATCCATTAACTCTATATTAGTTTCTAGGGCTTCAG
>Ga0206678_10000530_pt1 | contig 24598 bp, 13 predicted proteins | sample M180m12015metaG_FD_155453 | JGI IMG/M metagenome (GOLD analysis project Ga0206678, IMG submission 155453) | Ammonia-oxidizing marine archaeal communities from Monterey Bay, California, United States - M1 80m 12015 | ecosystem: Environmental > Aquatic > Marine > Intertidal zone | place: USA... | reverse complement strand
AAGTGCTCTACAACCTTCTGTATTCACTTTGGAAGTAAGTAGCATCCTCCTAACATCTGGATGAACTAGAATATTATCAGCTCTCTCATTTGGTTCACGTGTACCTTTGAGATCTCGTCCCTGTCTTCTTTCGCGAGCCCAAGAAAGAGCGTTTTGGTAGGCAATTTCTGCTAACCCTATACCCATCATTCCCGTTGCTAGACGCTCTCTATTCATCATCTCGAACATCAATGGCATACCTTGGTTGAGTTCCCCCACTCGCCATCCGATGCTGTTATCAAAATTCATCACACAGGTTGGTGACGCATGGATGCCCATCTTTTCCTCACTACCTGAGCATGTGACTCCATTGTGAGTGTCTAGAATATCATGGGAAAGGCCATCAACACTACCTGATTTCCACTCTGATGGCATAAATTTAGGCACCAAAAATAGAGAGATTCCTTTTGTCCCCTCAGGCGCACCAGGAGTTTTTGCTAATACGAGATGGATTATGTTCTCGGCCATGTCATGTTCACCGTATGTGATGAAAATCTTAGTGCCTGAAACTCGGTATGTTCCATCTTCTTGAGGTTCTGCCTTTGAAGTGATTATTCCCAAGTCAGTACCGGCATGTGGCTCAGTCAAACACATTGTTCCGGCCCATTCTCCTTTAGCGAGATGAGTCGCGAAGTAGTCAATCAAATCTTGATCACCATGTTCAGCCAATACCTCGTAAACACCAATTGATAAGGCAGGGAGAACACTCATTGCCATGTTTGCTGATGTGCCGAATTCAGCCCAAGTTACCGCTTGGAAGAATGTAGGAACTCCCATCCCTCCATGCTCTGGCTTGCATGATGTGGAAAGCCAACCTTCTCCTATACCCTGCTTGTATGCATCCTTGAATTCCTGCGGCATCTTGATTGAACCATTTTCAAATTTGATCCCTTCTCTATCTCCTAGTTGATTGATTGGTAACCAAACCTCTTTGACGTGATCTGCCCATCCTTCCATTAGCATTGAAAGGAAATCTTCATCAAAATCATAGCCTAGTTTCTGAACTGTTGGAATTGCATTGAATACCTCATTGAAAAGAAAATCATAATCCCTAATTGGTGCGTTGTAAATTACCATATTTCATCACCTCAATTTCTCAATGGTTTCCCCGTCTGAACCATATGTTCCATTCTTGCTAAAGTTGCCACGTTTCGAGATAATTTGGATATCGCTGCAAGTTCCATAGCAAGAATATCATCTTCACTTAATTTGTCAAGCATATCAGTGTCCCCGCCAGTCAAGATATTGGCAAGTTCACCAGTCACAATGACATCATGAGGAGTTGCTTGACCAGAGCGAGAAAGATCGGATACTGCCATATCTAAGGCGGCTCGACCTGTTGCGCCAGGCAGATGATATGTGTGTGGCTCTGGTGGTGTGTAATCATCGGCTAATTCTAGCACTCTAGCTTTGGCATCTGCAAGGAGAAGGTCGCGATTCATCGAGACTCTGTCGTCTGGCCGCAAAAATCCCATCCTGCGGGCTTGTTCGGCTGACTTTGCAATCTGGGCAGTTCCAATCATCTCGAATGCTTTCATCACAGCGCCCATAGGTCCATTTGGAGCGATTCCGAATGCAGAAAGTCGTGCTAACATCTCCTTACATCCGCCCCATCCAGGCACTATTCCAACTCCAACCTCAACGAGGCCAACATAAGATTCAGAATGTGCTTGAACTGCATCACAATGGAGTAATACTTCTGCTCCTCCACCTACACAAACTCCGGTTGATGCCGCCACTACTGGAACTTCGGCATATTTCAGTGCCTGATAGGCCTCTTGGCCAAGGGCAATGAAATCCTCTACATCCTTCCATGCGGCTAGATTTGCTCCGAAAAGCGCGAGGCCTAGATTTGCGCCAGCACAGAAATTGTTAGAATCATTAGCAATTAGAATTCCTTTCCAATCACCATACTCTGCCATATCGACTGCGGTAAGGAGTATTTCCATACTTAGTGGGTCCATAGCATTCATCTTCGAGTGATACTCGACGAGTAGTACTTCATCCCCAGCATCCCAAATGCTGGCAGATGCATTACGTTGGATTGGTTTACCGCGCCTCTTGAGATCTGCAACAGTCAGCGTCTCAGGTGGACGACTGACCTGTACCACCTCACCACTAGGGCTTAATCGGTGAATCTCTCCATCTTCAATTGAATAGAATGAACCCTTATCTGCGCCAATCTGAAGGAATTCTGGCACAGACCTTCCAAGCGCTTGTAGACGTTTTACAACTTCTGCGGCACCAATACTGTCAATCATTTCAAAAGGACCTTTCTTCCAATTGTAACCAACTTTCATAGCTCCGTCAATAGCATAGATGTCATCTGTGACTTCAGGAACAAGATATGCTGCATAAGAGAGAGTATCAAGAAGAACTTCGGCAACGAATACCGAACCCTCATCGTCGTGGTCAAGCATTCGAGTAATACCCTGCTTGGCCATTTTTGCTGAGGCAAAAGCAGCCTTCCTATTCGCAGTTGCATACTCACCTGTAATGAGATTGCGGGCCTCTTTGATTTTGGCACCACCTTCTCGATTCAACTTGTAGAATCCTCCTTTGCCCTTACGACCAGTATAGCCGTCTGCAAGCATGTCGCGGACAATTTGGTCTCCGGCCCCTGCAATCTGATGAAATGGGTCATCGGATTGCAAGTGAGTTAGCATACTAGACATGACATGTGGTATCAGGTCGATACCAACTAAATCCATCAGACCGAATACAGCAGTTTTGGGCAAGCCGATTGGTCGGCCGAGCATTGCATCAGCCTGCTCGACTGTGAGGCCGTGATCGAGGGTTGCTTTGATTGAGCGCTGAATGAAATATACGCCTAGTCGATTTCCAATAAATCCGGGAGTGTCGTTACAATGTGTTACGCGCTTACCCAATTGAACTAATGCGAATTCGGAAAATTGAGAAACGACGGATTCATCTACATCGTCACCAGATACTACCTCAAGGAGTGGAAGATATCTGGGTGGATTGAAAAAATGAGTGATTAGGAAACGTGAGGCTAAGTCCGAATCCATACCTTCAATCAAGGCAGAGCGAGGAAGGGTGGATGTGTTGGATGAAAGTATAGTCTTAGAACCGATATGTTCGGCAAGTTTTTGATAGAGACTTTGCTTAATTTCGAGATTTTCGATTATGACTTCAACTACCCAATCATAATCTTTCAAAAGAGGTAAGTCATCATCGATATTACCGGCTGTAATACGCTTTGCAAATGATTTGTGCATCAACATCTCTGGATTTGATTTGAACATCTTCTTGATGGCTCCAGCGGCTAGGACATTTCGATCTGAAGCACCATCTGGAACTATGTCAAGCAGTAAAACATCACAGCCGGCATTAGCACAGTGAGCTGCAATTCCAGCCCCCATCACACCGCTACCAATTACAGCAACGCGTTCAATTGTATTTTCTGTCATAGTGCCACCTCACTCATATTTCTGTAGAACTGTGGCAATTCCTTGCCCGCCTCCAACGCACATGGTAGCGAGAGCATGCTTGGCCCCGCTGCGCTGAAGAAGAGAGACCGCCTTTCCGGTTATTCGAGCACCGCTAGCACCTAATGGGTGACCTAATGCAATGGCTCCGCCATCGATATTGACCTTGGATGTATCAAGTCCTAATTCCTCAATTACTGCAAGAGACTGGGCGGCAAAAGCCTCATTCAGTTCAATTACATCCATGTCATTGAGAGTTAGTCCTGCGCGTTCTAGAGCCTTCTTTGTAGCTTCCACCGGACCTATTCCCATAATCTCAGGAGCGCATCCCGAGACTGCTGTAGATAGGATGCGGGCAAGTGGTTTCAGGCCGTGCGCCTTAGCAAAATCTTCCGTGCAAACTAGAACGAAGGCCGCACCATCTGTGAGAGGTGAAGAAGTACCTGCTGTGACGGTGCCTTTCGCGTCGAAAGCAGGACGCAGTCCTGCTAGAGTCTCGGCACTTGTGGCTGGACGAATGCATCCATCAGTATCTACAACACCACCCTTGGTTTCGATTGGGATAATCTCCTCAGAGAAGTTGCCTGCTTCTCTCGCTCCTGTTGCGCGTGAATGACTCTCAACCGCAAATGCTTCCTGGGTTGGACGGTCGATTCCATATTTTACTGCCAAATTCTCGGCTGTAACTCCCATTGATGTGAATGCCTCTGGAGCATCATTACTGAGTTTGGGATTAGGCATTGGATTGAAGCCTGTCATTGGAATTCTAGACATTGATTCAATCCCTCCTGCAATGAAAGCATCTCCTGACCCCATCGCAACACGCCCAGCAGCATCGTGAATCGCTTGCATACTAGAGCCACAGAACCGATTGATAGTAACTCCTGGAACGGATTCGGGTAAATTGGTTAGGAAAGTAATCATCCTTGCTAAATTGAAGCCTTGCTCCCCCTCTGGGAAGGCTGTTCCAACAATTAGATCTTCAATTAATTCAGGATCTAAATCCAATTTTTGGAGTAGCCCGTCAACAACAGTAGCTGCTATGTCATCAGGGCGTGTTCTGGCGAGAGAGCCTTTTCGGGCGGGCGTGAAGGGCGAGCGAGCGTATCCTGCGATTACCGTCATACAGTAAACCAACACTCAGTGCAATAATTAAACCGTAGGGTGAAAAAATGCACAACTGCTTCCATTTTATGCAATTAGTGCTTCAAATTACACCGCCGCTATGACCCGTTTTCACAAAAAAAGGAAGAAATTAGTTAATTTTCCCTTTTCCACACAGAACGATACCTGACAACCTCTGGTTCATCGTGAGAAAGATTACCTTTGACAAAGTCAATTTGATTTAAATCCGAACCTATTGAGTCAATGAACTGTCGAGTAAGTGGCCAAGGTGGGCCTTCAAACTCCTCCTCATTTTCATTTAATCGGCCAATGCAAACTAGATGGCCGGTTGGTGCAAGCAGCGGGGCCAGATTAGGCACGGCGAGAATACGAAGTGATTCTGGTATTGCCTGAAGAATATGAACTTCAACAACTAGGTCAAATGATCCCTTCCAGTGTTCGGGTAGTGAAAGAAGATCTGCAGTTTGCCAATCAATATCCTCTGTTGGATGATTTTCTTTGGCCCACTGTACAGCAGAAGAGGAGATGTCGAATGCTGTCACTTCCCAACCCTGCCGTGATAGATATGCTGCGTCTTCTCCAAGTCCACAACCGACAACTAAAGCTCGTCCTCGAGATTTAATATCAAAACTCCATTCAACAAGGAAACGGTGTGGTGCACCATCTGACCAAGGAATCCAATATTCATCCCCGTTGGCTGTTGCATAAAGGGTCTCAAACCAAGATAAGGAGTCATCATCGGCTTGGTCTCTGATTCGCAGAGTGTTCTCCCTAACCTCATCCATGAGGTTTGACATTACATGTGAGATATTAGCGCATCTACTATTCAGTAACGAGTTCGACGCTTGCGTTGTCGACGATTTCGATTATTACCGGAGCGGCCACTATTGCGTTTGCCACCCGTCTTGCCTTTCGAGTTCCCTCTAGAATGGTTACCTTTGGATTTGCCTTTCGAATGCCCAAAGAACGGTTGACCTTTTGAATTATCATTTCGCACCTGTCGTTGCCCCCGACCCTGATTTTGCTGCTTCTTTGGGGCCTTATTGCCCTTACGCGATTTGGCCTTCTCGGAATGGAATGGGTGATCTGTATCTACATGGATACCTTGACGAATTATTTTCTCAATACGACGTAGATATTCGCCTTCATTCTCGTCGCAGAAGGCAATCGCGATGCCTCCCTGTCCTGCACGTCCCGTACGTCCAATACGGTGCACATAGACCTCAGGTTCGTTGGGTAAATCCAAATTAATGACATGACTGATGTCTGATACATCTATTCCACGACTAGCCACATCTGTGGCGACTAGAACCTTTAGGGTGCCTTTGCGGAATTGGGCAAGAGCTTTCTCACGTGCGCCTTGACTCTTGTTTCCATGAATAGCAAGGGCCTTGATTCCGTCTTGTCCAAGTTGCTTAACAATTCGATTGCAACCATGTTTGGTGCGACTGAAAACGAGTACCTTCTCGGGGTTTTCCTCCTTGATAATATGAGTCAAAAGTCCTCTTTTATCACTCTTCATAACGAACATCAATGATTGTTTGATTGCCTCGACTGTAGTTGATTCGGGTGTGATTGATACACTTACTGGATTATGGAGCATGTCACGAGATAATTCAACGATTGAGTGTGGCATGGTGGCACTAAACAACAGACTTTGACGATTTTCTGGAATCTGTGCGAGAATCTTTCGGATGTCTCGGATGAAACCCATATCAAGCATACGGTCTGCTTCATCGAGAACTAGAAATTGCACATGAGACAAGTCGACGTGTCCTTGTGAAATGAGATCGAGTAACCGACCAGGGGTGGCAACTAGAATATCGACACCTCGACGCAAAATCTTCACCTGAGGTTTTTGTGATACACCACCGAACATAACCATAGAATGGATGTCAAGGTGTTGAGCATATTGCTGGATATTGTCATGAATCTGAGCTGCCAATTCACGTGTTGGGCATAGCATCAGAGTACGGATACGACGTGGGCTGGACCACGGGTCATTAGCCATAGCATCGAGAATTGGTAGTGAAAAGGCTGCGGTTTTTCCTGTGCCTGTCTGAGCACACCCGAGCATATCGTGGCCTTCAATAAGAGAGGGGATGGCTTCAGCCTGAATTGGAGTTGGAGTGACATAACCAATTTTGTCGAGCGCGTCCAACAAGGGTTGGCATAGGTTCAGAGAAGCAAAATCCATCTAAATCACTTACATATGTGTGATAATAGCAGCACCGAACTCACTACACTTGAGTAAGGTGGCATCATCCATTTGACGCTCAAAGTCATAGGTTACCGTCTTTGCAGAAATCGCTCCTTCCATGCCCTTGACGATTAGATCTGCGGCCTCGAGCCAGCCCATATGACGTAGCATCATCTCTGCCGAGAGAATTAGGCTGCCTGGGTTTACCTTGTCCTGTCCTGTGTACTTAGGAGCGGTTCCATGTGTTGCTTCAAAAATCGCAATTCCAGTATCGTAGTTGATATTAGCACCCGGTGCTATGCCAATACCACCCACTTGAGCGGCAAGTGCATCTGAGATGTAATCTCCATTGAGATTCATTGTTGTCAGTACTCCATACTCACGCGGGCGTGTGAGGACTTGCTGGAGCATCGCATCTGCAATGACATCTTTGATGGTAATTGTAGTGCCAGTATTTGGATTGGTTAAGGTACACCAAGGCCCTCCGTCTAGCAACTCTGCTCCAAATTCATCTTGAGCTAATTGATAGCCCCAGTCGCGGAATCCGCCTTCTGTGAACTTCATGATGTTGCCCTTGTGAACCAAAGTCACGCTATCCTTGTCATTGTCAATAGCATACTGAATAGCCGCTCGAACAATGCGTGCTGTTCCTTCACTAGAGATTGGTTTGATTCCAATTCCACTCGTATCTGGAAATCGAATCTTGGAAACACCCATTTCATTTTGAAGGAAATCTATGACCTTGCGAACCTCAGGGCTACCCGATTCCCACTCAATTCCCGCATAGACATCCTCGCTGTTCTCACGGAAAATAATCATGTCAACGGCACCCGGATCTTTCACTGGACTTGGGGTGCCAGAATACCAGCGTACTGGCCGTACACAAGCGAATAAGTCGAGTTGTTGACGGAGTGCAACATTGAGTGATCTAATTCCTCCTCCAACGGGGGTAGTCAAAGGGCCCTTGATTGATACAAGGCCGGTTCGCATTGCATCTAGAGTCTCACTAGGAAGCCATTCGCCGGTTGCGTCAAAGGCTTTCTGACCGGCTAATACCTCACTCCAATGAATACTCCGACTGTTTCCGTATGCGCGATCCACTGCAGCATCGACTACTTTCATCATTACAGGAGTTATGTCGATGCCGATTCCATCGCCTTCGATGTAATGGATTATGGGGTGAGGTGGGACGTTTAGGCATCCTTCCCTCATCGTAATTGCCGCGCCTCCACTCATGTATCTCAGACTGGCGGCTGGCCCGACATTGATGAAGCCAACCCTTGAAGAGACCCCACTACTTGGAAGGGATATGAAGGGGGAAGTCACTTGGACGGGGGCTGGTGGTTACGTCGGAACAACTGGTGGAGGTAAGAGTTTCAACATATATGGCAAGGATTCGCCAAGTCCTACTGAAATGCTCATTCACGCTCATGCCGCCTGTTCACTAATCGATGTGGTCGGCGGCTTGAAAGAAAGAATGGATGATGTTGAATTTGCTACTATTGAGATAGAAGTAGAAATGGCTGATGATTATCCTAAAGTCATTACATCAATTCATATGAAATATATCATAAAAGGAGATGTTCCTGAATTGTTAGTTCGACGATTGATTGAAGGTAGTCACGAAAAATATTGTAGAGTTGGGATAATGATTACTCGGTCTGGAGCATCTCTGGATTGGGAATTAGAAATGCTATCTTAATCTGGGAAAAAATATCATTAGAGCAAATCCTGATATGTTAGTTTCTCAAAGCAAATCCTCCTCTAAGGAGGGTGAGTTATACTGAATCATTAAACACCCTCTCTGAGCACAACCAAACCCTTCGCGCAAGGGAAGCTTCAGAATTGAGCCGGGGAATTATAGGAGAGGGGGTTATGCAGACGAGATCAGAAGAAGAATCCATAGAAGAAATTGGAGAGGCTGAGAAAGGTCTCGTCATTGAACGTAGATTCACAACTGCAGGGTCAGACCCTTTCGAACAATTCGATTGGATTGAGATGAGTGTAGAAATCCGAAATCCCGACGGGAGTCTTGCTCATGAAATCCAAGGAGTGCAACTTCCATCTGGTTTTGCTGGTGTTCCTGGTAAAATTTGCGCTCAAAAATATTTGAGAAAAGCGGGTGTTCCTGCTGCTCTACGTAAGGTGCCGGAAGATGGCGTGCCTGTATGGCTCCAGAAGAGTGAGCCCGATCACGAGAAACTTCAGAGTCTTGATGCCGAGAGTAGATTCGTTGGTGAAAGTAATGGACGGGAATTATTCCGCCGCCTTGCTGGAACTTGGACATACTGGGGTTACAAACATGGATACTTCGCTAGTGAGGCTGATACACGGGCATTCTATGATGAGATGTGTTATCTAATTGCAAGTCAGCGCTCTGCTCCAAATAGTCCTCAATGGTTCAATACTGGATTGAATTGGGCTTATGGAATCGAAGGCCCTGCTCAAGGACACCACTACGTTGACCCACTAACTGGAGAAGTGAAATTATCAGAGGACGCTTACACACATCCTCAACCTCACGCTTGCTTTATCCAATCTGTAAGCGACTCACTTGTGGGTGGGAATGAATCAATCATGGGGCTTTGGAATAGAGAGGCTTTGTTGTTCAAGTACGGTTCAGGAACCGGATCAAACTTCTCAAGGATTCGAGGAGCCGGGGAACCACTCTCAGGAGGGGGGACTTCCAGTGGTTTGCTTTCCTTCCTAAAGATTGGTGACCGAGCGGCTGGAGCGATAAAATCCGGAGGCACCACTCGTCGGGCTGCAAAGATGGTCACTCTAGATTTGGACCACCCCGACATCGAAGAATACATTGATTGGAAGCTTACTGAAGAAGAAAAAGTTTCAGCTCTCGTCATAGGTTCTAATATTCTACAAAAGCATTCAGATGCAATAATGGAAGCCATTTGGTCTTTTGATGAAGATGATGGAAGACTCGACCCTGCTACAAATGGTTCTTTGAAGATGGCTATGGTGAAGGCTGTTCGTGACAGTATACCTCAACCTCATATCAAACGAATTCTTGATCTTGCAGGTCAAGGTTGGAAGGGGTTAGAGTTTGAAGTATTAGATACTGATTGGCAAGGAGAAGGATATGCTACTGTGTCCGGCCAGAATAGTAACAATTCTGTTCGCGTACCAAATTCATTCATGAATGCCTTGAGAGATAATGGTGAATGGAATCTGTATTTCAGAACCGAACTGGATAAGGCAGCAAATGCGGGTAGAGATCCTGTTCCAAGCCGCTCAATGCCCGCCGCAGATTTGTGGAATAAGGTTGCATATACTGCTTGGGCATGTGCAGATCCAGGAGTTCAATTTGATACGACCATTAACGAATGGCACACATGCCCAGAAGGTGGTCGAATCAATGGATCAAATCCATGTAGCGAATACATGTTCCTCGACGATACTGCTTGTAACCTAGCAAGTATCAACCTACTACATTACTATGACAAATCCACTCAAACATTCAATGTAGATGATTTTCGACACTCCGTCAGACTCTGGACTACAACACTTGAAATTAGCGTACTGATGGCTCAATTCCCGTCCTCGGAGATTGCTCGAAAATCCTACGAATACAGAACTCTCGGTCTCGGATTCTGCAATCTTGGTTCAATGCTAATGCATATGGGAATTCCTTATGATGATGAACGAGGTTATGCAATATGTGGCGCAGTTACTTCAATAATGTGTGGAGAATCTTATGCCACAAGTGCAGAAATGGCATCTATTCTCGGAACCTTTCCTGACTATGAGTCAAACTCCGAGCATATGTTACGAGTGATGAGAAATCATCGGCGAGCAGCATATGATGCCCCCGCTGAGGAGTACGAAGGACTGAGCGTTGTCCCTATGGGTATCAATTCTAAGAAGTGTCCAAAGGATCTTCTTGAGGCTGCACGAAATTCCTGGGATCGAGCGTTGCGAGAAGGCGAAGAGCATGGATTCCGAAATGCCCAAACAACTGTTATTGCGCCAACCGGCACTATTGGCCTAGTCATGGGAGCCGATACAACTGGAGTTGAGCCTCAATTCTCATTAGTGCAGTACAAGCAACTGGCCGGAGGAGGTTCGCTAAGAATTATCAATCATGGAGTGCCAAATGCCCTCACTAGACTTGGTTATTCAGCAAAGCAGACTGAAGCAATTCAAGAATATATAATGGGTACTGCTTCACTGAAAAATTGCCCAACAGTTTCTTCTATGGCTTTGAAAGAGAATGGGTTCGATAAGGCAACCATAAAGAAAATAGAGAGTAGTTTCCCTGATGTTTTCGATATTCGGTCGGCTTTCGCTCCATCTATTCTCGGACAAGATTTCTGTGCCGAATCTCTAGGAATGTCTGAAGTACAGTACAATGATGCCTTCTTTGACGTCCTTGGCCATCTTGGATTCACCGCTTCACAAATTGACGATGCGAATGACCATGTCTTTGGATATGGAACGATTGAAGGTGCACCAGGGCTCAAAGATGAACATTTGGCAGTCTTTGATTGTGCGACACCTTGTGGTAAATACGGAAAGAGATCAATCCAATGGAAGGCACACGTGCTAATGATGGCTGCAGCTCAGCCATTCATTTCGGGGGCGATTTCAAAGACAATAAATATGCCAGCAGATGCGACTATTGATGATATTCGCAAGGCATATGAATTGAGTCATGAAACAATGAACAAAGCATGTGCGGTCTACCGAGATGGCTCCAAATTATCTCAACCACTGATGAATCAACTAGTAGATGCTAGTACGTTGACAGATGAGGAAGATGATGAAGCCGTAACTGTTGTTCACAAAATGGTAGAAGAGACTGCTCAAGCTCTACCTGTTCCTGCACCAGCAGCGCAAGTTCTAGCAGAGCAGTTTGTGCACAACTATATTGCAACTCGTCGACCTTTACCTGATGTTCGCTCATCAAGTACTATGAAGGCTAGAGTTGGTGGTCACACCGTCTATCTTTCTTCTAGTACATATGATGATGAAAGACTTGGAGAAATTATGATTACGACGTCAAAAGAGGGTGCTGCGTGGAGATCCTTGTTGAACCAATTCGCAATTGCAGTATCTATTGGTTTGCAATATGGAGTGCCTCTCGATGCCTTTGTCAAATCCTTCACTTTCCAAAAATTCGATCCAAGTGGCATGGTTACAGGAGGAAGTGGGCGTGTGAAAATGGCCACATCAATTGTGGACTATATCTTCCGAGAATTGGCAATTCAGCATCTAGATCGAGATGACCTAGCACACGTATCAGCAGAGGATCTTGTGACTACCTCAATCAGTCGTCCAGAAGCTACTGACGATGGTATCATGCGAGTCCAAGGAGATCGTCGTGATGTTCAACTGACTCTGGCTGCAGTGACTCCTTCTGAAGACGGCGATACAAGAACTCGAAGATTGGCTCGAGAGCGTGGTTTTACTGGAGACATCTGTGATGATTGTGGAAGTAGTCAGATGGTCCGAAATGGAACCTGCTTGAAATGCAATTCTTGTGGAGCCACTACGGGTTGCTCTTGATTAACTCAGAAATTTACTGAGTTCTGAATTGCGGATTTCAATCCATTGAAGTAGTTCCGAATGTGCTTTTGAGTCCACTATTGCAAGATTGGAACAGGTTTTCATAAAGTAATCAGGATTCACGCGATATTGCTCAACAATCAAATTAGCAACTCTTGAACGACCAACCTCTGAAGAATTTATCCAAGCCTTTACGAGAAGTGAATGGGGGTCGTCAGGATTCTGAGAAAGATAATCTCTGAGGCCGGATTCGACAATTCTTTGGATAGCCTTTTGATTTTCTGATTCAAGAATCATGGAAGCGCGTGGGATAAAATCCTCTCCTGAGGAACGAGAAAGACCTCCAATATAGGTTGCAGTCAGAGCGATTACTGAAGAGTCCGTATCTTCGAGAAGTCTGTCGGCTAGAGAAAGAGCAAAAGCAGGGTATTCAGAAGTAATTCGCGAAAGAGATTCGGCTACTTTGCGGCGAGCTTGGGGGTTGTTGTGTTCAGAACAGGCCACAAGAATATCTTTTGCTTCAGCCGAAATATTAGGCAATAATTGCAGGGCTGCACTAACATAAATTGGCACTGATTCAGAATTAGTATTGTTTAGTTCCTGTAGTATACGGTTTGGAATATCTAATACTTGAGAAAGAGAGGGAGAGACAGAGAGATTCTCTATCCAGATTGGGAGCACATTATGTGCTGAAGAATCACGTAAGGATAGTGTATCAAGAATTGCTGTAACAGCCATCACTCCTGCAGGATGAGGAGGTAATGAAGGAGCGGGTGTGCTACTAGGAGACCAAGCCAATTGATGTCGACCAGAAACAGAAGAGTATGGGAGTGAACTTGGAGTAACTGCGTATGCAATAGATTCGATTAGAGGGTAACACTCATTTCGAGCGATTTCTGAGCCAAAGAGTGCTATGCCTGTAACTAAGGATGCACCAAGATACCAACGATCTGTATCTGGTGAAAATTCATCTAATGCTGAAGTCAGCCAATCACGGGCAATTAGGACCAAAACTCTCTCAGAGATTTCATCTGCATTTTTCTCGAGCCATCTAGATTCGGCTTCGTCAGGATCAATTGCTCTTTTCACATAATCAGGAAGTCTAATCTCGATGATCTCTGCTAATCTAATCTCAAAGCCCTGCCGGTCAACTGTGAAAATCCCCAGCGCTTGACGGACTAGAGATTCTGAATCGCTTGGAGGTATAGCAGGGAAATCTGGCAACTCCAGAGGAGGGTTAGGCAGAGGAGATATCTCATAGGCTTCCCTAATTGCACTACCTAGGCGCTCATTAGTTAGTTGCCAGACAAGTGCTTTGCCTTCGCGCCTGGCCATCAAAAGGCCACCCTATTCAAATCTCTAACTCGATATTCAGGTTCTGGATTAATTCCTTGTACCTATTTCGAATTGTGACCTCAGTAACACCCGCGACCTCGGCAACCTCACGCTGAGTTCGGCGTTTGCCACAAAGAACGCTTGCAATGTAAATGATTGATGCGGCAATGCCAGTTGGTCCACGACCACTGGTCAATTCCTTCTCTTGGGCCTTTGCAATCAACTCGTATGCCTTGGCCTGAACTTCTGCATCAAGGTCTAGGCCTGAGCAGAATCTTGGAATATAATCCTCAGGCTTGGTTGGTGGAATCTTCATCTTCAACTCTCGAACCATAAATCGGTAAGTTCGGCCTATTTCCTTTCGGCCGGTTCGGCTCGCTTCACCGATTTCATCGAGAGTTCTAGGGTTGTTACACTGACGGCAGGCTGCGTAAAGTGACGCCGCGGCTACTCCCTCAATAGAACGCCCTCGGATGAGTCTCTTCTCAACTGCTTTCTTATAATTCACAGCAGCAGTTTCACGGATACTCTTAGGTAAGTCAAGACGGCTGGCCATTCTATCTAATTCGGCCAATGCCATAGCTAGATTTCGCTCAGTTGCGTTGCTAACTCGAGAACGCTTCTGCCACTTTCTCATTCGATAAAACTGTGAACGGTATCGGGAAGAGATTGTTTTTCCTGAATAGTCCTTGTTTTGCCAATCGATATCTGTTGACAGACCTTTGTCGTGAAGCATCACAGTCATTGGCGCACCTGTGCGCGCACGCTGATCTCCCTGTTCGGGACTGAAAACACGCCATTCAGCACCTTGATCAATCACATTGTCTTCTAAAACAAGACCGCAGTCATTACAGACTACTTCTCCTCGAGTTTCATCTCTGGTGAGATTTCTTGACCCGCATTCGCTACACTTCACAATGTCTTCGACTAAATATTCTGACATACTCTCATCCTCCTTTCGTAAGAAAGGTAATATATTCGCAATTGACTTCTTATTTAAATCTTAGAGTACCATAGTTAACCAATAATGTTGCAATTTGCTAATCTGTGTTGCACCTCACTAAGGATGAAATAGCAACGTATCTTGGAGCATTATGGGAGATTGTGGAATGAGCGGAAAATGGCCCCCCTCTGAAGTGTCTCTAGATTCTGAAGCGCGTGTCCTTTTCCTAACTAAGGATCTTGATCTTATCAGAAAACAATTGTATGAAGGATTAAATCTGAAGATGGAGGATCTTAGTATCGATGATCTTCTAGATGATATCAATACAGATGTGATGACGCCTGCATGGGTCTGCTTTGATCATGACCCCGCGGTCTTAGCTGAAAATGCATATGCAGGCCTACTTCACGATGGTAAGCGTGTCTTTGAAGAAAAAGCATTGATGGACGGAGGTTTCTCTGTTATCGTAAGTGGCCACCGCAAAGGAACGGGTAGTAGCCGAGAAACTGCGGCTCAATGTGAAAGGTGGTCTGGTATTCGTATTATTATTGCAGCATCCTTCGCCCCCATTCACGAACGGAATAACATCAATCTCGGCCAGTTGATGGGCGATCATTCGATGCTCGAACGCTTGCAAAACGGTGAGAGTATTGGCCTTGCTGAGTTCACTGATAAGTACGACCCTGTAACTCAACTAATCATCGAGAATGGCGGGATTTTCCCATTTGCAAAGAAATTGAAGGGGGGTGAGGTGGCCTTGCCAACAGTGAGTACCGAGCCTGTGCCTATGACAATGGCTGAGAAGATGATTTCAAACAAACTGCTCGGTCAGAACGGTATACGGGGATACGTGAAACCGGGTGATGCAGTTCTCGCTCAAGTTGATGGCGGATATTCTCACGAATTCACCACTGCGCAAGTTCACAACTTCCTCTCAGCCGAGTACGGTGGCGATTATGTCTTGCCAAACCCGCCAAAATTCGCCGTCTTCGAGGATCACTTACTGTACGCGACAGGTGTGGCCCGATTCAGAAAATTCGCAGATAAAATCCAGATGCTACGTGACCTGCAAGTAGTATTCCAGCGACACACAGGTGTGCGAGACTATTCTGCAGTTGACGGGGTGAGTCCGGGTATTTGTCATCAAGTGGCGCGTGAAGAATTCATCGATGTAGGAGATTTCATTCAAGCAACAGATAGCCACACTTGCATGGGAGGAGCAAGCAACGCACTCACATACGGAGTTGGCTCTACTGAGTATGCAAACCTCGTTCACAACCAATTCGCCTTCGTCAAAGTTCCCGAAAGTATCCGCTTCGAATTGCTAGGTAACCTCGATCCGGGGTGCACCGCCAAGGATGTGATTTTGCACATTTTGTGGAAATATGCAGCACAGTCTGATACTCTAGACCGTTCGATGGAATTCGGCGGCCCGGGGCTCGCTTCGCTCTCTATGGATGAGCGGGCTACACTGTGCAACATGGCCACTGAATGCTCGGCAAAAACTGGCATTTGCGAGCCGGATAACCTGACAGTTGAGTGGTTGCTCGACCGTCGTGATGGCTTGACTGAAGAAGATGTACGGGCAGCCTTTGTGCTGCCCGACGAAGATGCTCAGTATCATGGTGGAGTTCACACCATTGACCTATCTTCTATTCGTCCGATGGTGGCGCATCCGGGCGACCCAGATGCTGGTATTCCATCCGACCCAACTAACGGAGCTTACATCGATGAGTTGGGTGAAGTTGCTATCGACATCGCTTATGCTGGCTCTTGTACAGCTGGAAAGGACGATGATTTCGCTTACTATGCGATGGTAGCAAGCGCTGCTCTCAAGGCGGGACTGACCATTGCAGATGGTGTGGATTGCTACATCCAATTCGGCTCGAAGACAGTGAAAGACCTCTCCGAGCAGAATGGGTGGACTGAGTTATTCGAGCGGGCGGGAGTTCAGTTAATCGACCCAGGCTGTGGGGCCTGTATCGGCGCTGGACCGGGGGTCTCAGATCTCGAAGAACAGGTTACTGTGTCTGCGATAAATCGCAATTTCCAAGGTCGTTCGGGCCCGGGAAAACTGTACTTGGCGAGTCCACTGACGGTGATGGCAAGCGCTTTCACTGGAAAAATCACCGCGTGGCATCCAGACCTTTTTGAAGTCGGAGACGTGCTCTAATCATTCATTTTCGTACACTAAGCCGCAGAAGAGTCACGCATAGTTAAGTGGGTCGGGCTCTCGGACAAGTTCGACCGCAACAGGCCCCGAGTCATTCGGACTATGGGAGGACCTGAAGGGGGTATTCGCGATGGTAGATGCAGAGAAAATTGCAAGTAAACAAAAGCAGATTTCAATTAGTGAATTTTTTGAAAAGAATAAGCATTTCCTAGGATTTGACACCCTTCAGAGAGCTGTGATAACTGCGGTCAAAGAGTCTGTTGACAATTCACTTGATGCCTGTGAAGAAACTCGTATCTTGCCAGAAATCAAGGTTGAAATAAATCGCCTTGGAAATGATCGCCTTGAGTTAATTTGTCAGGATAATGGACCGGGTATTCCACGAGATTCGGTTGAGAATGTATTTGGAAAGTTCCTGCTGGGATCTAGATTCCACGCAATTAGACAAACGCGAGGGCAGCAGGGAATCGGGATTACTGGCGTCGTCATGTATAGCCAACTTACCACTGGATCAAAAACAAGTGTTGTATCAAAAGTGGCCTCTGATTCTTCGGCAGTCTATGTGGATTTAGGATTGGATACTCGAAAGAATCGTGCTACAAAATCGAATGAAAGAAGAGATGTTTGGTTCGAAAATGGACAAGAGGTGAGACATGGTCTCAAAATACGGACTGTGATGAGAGCAAAATATCAACGCGGGCGACAATCTGTTCACCAATATCTAAGAATGACGAGTATAGTAAATCCGCATGCCTCAATCAAATTAATTGTCAAAGACAAGGAAGGAGAAATTATTGACCAAGGGCACTGGGTTCGGACAACTGATCGCTTGCCGAGAGTTGTTGAAGAAATCAAACCACACCCTCATGGAATACAACTTGGTCAATTACAACGTATGCTCAAAGAAGCGGACGAACGAAAACTAACTTCGTTCCTTAGACACAATTTTTCTGGAGTAAGTGTGCGAGCGGCAAAAGAAATTCTTCAGGCGGCAGGGCTTGAAGAAGGACGTACTCCTGTTCGAGTAAAGGCCGACGAAGCACAAGCAATGGTTGAAGCCTTCCAAGGTGTCAAACTACTAGCTCCTCCTACTGATTGTTTGTCACCGATTGAAGAGATGTTAATCAAGAAGGGGCTTTCTAAAGCAATTGATTCAAGATTCGCCTCAACTGTAACTCGAAAGCCGACTGTGTCTCTAGGAAATCCATTCCAAATTGAAGTGGGCCTTGTTTTTGGAGGCGATTTACAGGCGGATGGGCCCATTGAAGTGTTGCGCTTTGCCAATCGTGTTCCTCTAATGTATCAACAAGGTGGCTGCCTATTGACGAAAGGTTTGGAATCTGTTGATTGGAAGAGATATGGATTAGATCATCCCGGTGGAAGAGGCTTGCCAAAGGGGCCAGCGGCAGTTCTAATTCATCTTGCATCAACTAATGTTCAATTCACTAGTGAAGCAAAGGAAGCTGTAGCAGATAATGAGGAAGTTTTCGAAGAAATCAGAAAGGCTATGTTAGAGGTTGGGAGAGGATTACGAAATCATCTAAAGAAGAGTTCTCAACGCAAAAAGGCTCAGGAAAAATTCGATTTGATTAATATCATCCTACCTGAAATATCGAAGAAAACCTCCGATCTTCTAGAACGAGAAGAACCCGATCTTGCCCCTGTAATTACGAAAATAATGAATGCAGTGTTCCTTGAAGATGAAATTATTTGGGATAAGGAAACTAAGAATACCATTTGTTCAATTACAATTTATAATTACACTGCAAGGGCTCGTGCTTACACAATATTGGCAAAATGGCCTGAAGCAGATAGAGTATGTATTGTTGAAAATCCGAGAGGTGGAAGGAAAGAAACCACAGGTCTTTGGAACTGGAGATTGGATACTTTAGACCCTGGGCAATCAGCGGAAATACGCTTTGCTGTTTCTGGGCTATCAAAGGGAGACTGGAATGAGTCTGATGTATTCTTTAGAGGAAATGGAGAAATCATTGGCGCAACAAGAATCGATGAGAAACTTCTCGACGAAATGAGGAAAATGGATGCTTTGGCTGCAGCAGAGGCTGAGCATGCGGTTCCCAAAACTGAATCTATCGAACATTTGGTCGAAAGAACACCATATCCTGTAAATGAAGGAAATGATGAGATTTTGATTGATGGAAAGGATCCTGTTGGTGGAGATAGTGAAACTGCTTCAATAGACCTTTGGGCTTACGAGGAGGGAGATGAATGAGTGCAAATGGATTCACTAAGGAAGAAGTAATTGGCGCGTTGCATGGCATAGCTGCAGAAATGCATGACCGAATGGCGAAAGGAGAACCTCCTAGAATGACACTTCCAGTAAGAACAAAACAAAACATCGCTTTCGATAATAAACTCGGTGTTTACAAATATGGAAAAAAGAGATCTACTCGAGACGCAACTTCTCTAGGCTCGGCTAGGCAATTACTTCGGGCTTTACATGTTAGTGAATTTATTGAAGAAATGATTGAGGCTGGAAAATCATCAACACTCAGAGAAATGTACTACATCTCGGAAGGTTGGGGCCATGGTAAGTTTGGGTCGCAGAATGAAAGTAATAATCTTGCAGAAGATCTTGAAATTGTGACCAAATGTATGCGAGAAGATTTCAAATTAAGACCTGAAGAAGATGGAGCACGAATTATTGGCAATATCACCTTTGAAGAACGGAATCGAAAAGGTGAATGGATGCGAATCAACTGCCGGGATGATGTAGGAGATTCGGGATATGGTGTTCCATATAATGTAGAATCTGAAAAGCTAAAACTTGTAGATCACGATGTAGATTTCATAATGGCAATCGAGACTGGTGGGATGTTTGACCGATTGGTAGAAAATGGGTTTGATGATGATTCTAGGTGTGCCCTAATTCATTTGAAGGGGCAGCCCGCTCGTTCGACTCGAAGAATAATCAAGAGAATGAATGAGGAATGGAATCTTCCTGTTTTAGTATTCCTTGACGGTGACCCTTGGTCTTACAGAATCTATGCTTCAATTGCTTATGGGGCAATAAAAACCGCGCACATTTCAGAATATCTTGCGACTCCAAGTGCGATATATCTCGGAATAAGGGCAGCAGACATTATGTCATATGACCTACCTGCTGATGACCTGTCCAGTAAGGATATTCAAGCCTTGAAAGCAGAGCTAAGTGATCCTCGATTTGCCGATGCAGAATGGCAAAATGAAATCAACCTAATGCTAGAACTTGGCAAGAAGGCTGAACAGCAGTCACTAGCCAAGTATGGTCTTGATTTCGTCACAGACACATACCTTCCAGAGAAATTAGCCGAAATCATGGGACGATGATGTTCGGCCAAGCATCAAATGTGACGGCTGCTTGAGTCGACCGTGGGTGTAGACTTCAGGCGTTGGGCGAAGTGGGCTGCTGCCACTTCGTTCGTACTGCTATTGATGTTCCTCGCCTCATTTGGACCTGCTATGGATAAAATGCTTCCATTACTAGATCCAGAACAAGAAAACGTGGCAAAATTAGAGGAGGGGGGTTCGATTTCTGTCGAACTTACTGATACTAGATATTATGTGATTTTGAGGGTTGTTGAAGATGGAGTAAATCCGGCACCAGAGGTTAGATTAGTAGATTCTGATGGTGAAGAAATTCAAGGAAGTGCACCAACTTCATTGCACGTCGATCGTGAATTAGATGCTGGAGGGCCTAAATATAGGCCAGTTTTGGTTTATTATCCAAAAAATACTGCAAATTATACAATTCATAATGATGGTGACAATACGCTTTGGTTGGTGGATGATGCTGCGGCAGAATCTGAAATGTTGAGGAATCCAATTGTATTGTTTATGGGCTCAACCTGTTGCTTTGGATTTATTATCGGTTTATTGGCAATAATATTTGCAATAATTTCAACGCGCCAAAAACCTCGTAAAAAAGAGAAAGTAGTTAGTGGTCTAGTTATTGATGGAAGAGTAATGACAACTGATGAACTTTACAGAATTCAAAAGGGAGAGGAAGTGAGTGATAGCTCGTTCGCACAAGAAAAAGTAGCAGATCCATTTGTTTCTAGTGATACGGTGCCGGCTAAACAAAAAATAATCCAGCAAGATTTGGACTCGAGAATAAATGAGGCTGAATGGAAAGAATGGGATCAAGGTTGAGGATTGTAAATAGAAATCTAATGATTTTTCTTGCACTTGGGTTTTTATCTCACCCTCAACTACCCAACCTCGGGTTGGTTAGTGGTGGTCGGCTTTGATGAGGCTTTGAAAATCCTCGAAAACAAGGCACGTCGAGATATTTTGAAGCAATTGACAAAAGAGCCGCATTACCCTTTACAACTCTCAGAAATCTTAGACATCAGTCAACAAGCAGTTGTCAAGCACCTTCGAGTACTAGAAGAGAACGGATTTGTTGATTCAGAGAAATTTCCATCTCAAAAGGGCGGTCCTCCTAAGAAAATGTATACTGTAAATCAGTCTTTTTCATTACGACTTGATCTCGGGCCAAATCTATTTCGAGCTGAACACCGCAATATGCCAGCAGGAGGGGCAATTCGTCTCTCATCACGTTTGCCTAGTGATCTAGGGGGTGTTGTAGATCGTATTGGGACTCGGCGACGCCTCCCTATGGGAGAAGCGATGTCTATGCTTTCAGAAATGGACCTGGCTCTAGAAAAAATAGATGAACAGCGAGATGCAATCGTTGCCTTACATCAACAAGTTATGCAGAAAGTTGCGCCATCAATTGATGATTCATCTCAGTCATATGAAGAGCGTCAACTCGCACACGCTATGCTCAATCAACCTAGAAGGCCTCTTGACTTGGATCTCTTTTCCCAAGGTTTACGAATTCAATCGATGGATGCTGAACAGATGATGGAAGGGTTGCGCGAACGACTCCTCAGGGACTTCGCAGCAAAAGGCGGGACTCTTGTCGCAGCAAAAGAGGGGACTCCTCTCCCGTGGTGGTTAGTTCGTTGATTAGAAAATCATGTCTTCATCATTAATATTTGATATCAAACTGCTTTTCTCATTGAATCTTGAAATTGCTTCCATTCGTCGGCCATACATCACAACCCCTGCTACTCCCATCAAAGCTACCGTAGCGGAAAGAATGATTGCGGGGACAGAATATTGAGCAACAATTTCAACACCTACGTCAAGAATTCCAAAATTAGAGCCTATTTCTTGTTGGACCAATAAGAAATTATTATCTTCATTAGATTCAACAATCATATTTTCAGGGTCTATAACCACTACTACATCATGAGAGCCGGCCTCCACCAGATATAGTAGAGTAATTGTAGGAGGGTTGTCATTAGGATTGGTGTCTTGATTCATCACTGCCTCAATCGATTGCCTGTAGGCAATATTGTCTTCATGACATCCGTTTTTCTTAATTGAAGAAATTGATTGATCCACACAAAGAACAATGTCTACATCTGTGGCGTGTATATTTCCTACATTTTGAATCTGGACGTTGACTGAAATCATTTCACCAACAGATGCGCGTGCGTTGGAAATTTCAGCTCTGGGTTCATTGCCATCGATTCCTGCAAATTTAAGATCCGGGGCACGAAGTCGGAGTTCAAGAATTTGCTCATTTGTATCACAATTAGGATGGTAGTTATCAGGAATCCCGTCGGCATTAGCGTCTAATGTGCAGGAATCTTCCCATGATGGGGTTTCATCAATATCTCCATCGACTTCTGAAGAACCTGAATCTGATAATACTTTAATCCCCAATTCTCTATCACTTAGTACGGCTGCTGGATCAATTGAAACAATTGCAACAATTTGTAGTGTTGTATAAGCAGGCATAATTGGCAGAGTTACTGTTCCGGGATTTGCTCCACTTGCCGTTTTGAAACACTGATCCGGTTCAGGATTTTCTGAAACAGTTAGGACGACGCATGGGTTTTCAATTGCATATTCAGTATCGAAATCGGCTAATATTGCGAAGTCAACCTCCCAACCAGATAGAGAATTCATGCCTGGGTTTTGGTCCCAATCATCAATAATTTTCGTATGATTGTGTAATGTCGGTTGGTCCGCTACATTACCAAAATTAGACACATTCATTGTGTAGCGGACAACACGCCCTGGAGCAGTTGTCTTAATTCTTGATTCAATAGCAGGATCTATTTCTATTCTTATATCATGTGATTCTTTGACATCGATATGCAACTCAATCACATCTCTTAATCTTGTGATTCCGTCTTGTCCCTCTTCCTCACTTAGAACGTCTAATTTAACGGTGTATTGGCCTGCAAATGTCATTTGAGGGACATTGACCATAATTGGAATTTCTTGTGATTCATCTCTCCCTAATTCTTCGAACAGCATCCTTGGAATCTCTATATCCCAAATGTCTGGGTTCCCCTCACTGTCATAAATTGAGTTAATCGTAATATCATAACGATCTGGCCCATTGCCTTCATTCTCAATTAATGTATCTAGTTGGAACGATTCGCCAGGATATAATTCAAGATTAGTATCCTGAGTAGTGGCTTCTAGTTCATATTCTTGGAATACATTGGTAACTAAGAGAGAGGAGTCTCTGATTCGTGGTGAACCTTCAAGATTAGCGCGAACTGTAAGGGCCTCACCAATTCCGGCAGTCGCATTGTGTGGAGAACACACCTCAACACCAACGGGATATGTCCCTACGGGCCATAATCCTCCATTGGAAGGGGTTGGTTCATTCTGTTCATTCGTGCCATCAAATTGTAATTCTGCAGTCCAATGATCATGTCTCCAAGTCTGTTCTGATATCTCTGAAGGACGGTCGTCAGGGCCTCCTTGAATTGTGAAAATCAAATATCCTGCTGTGTAATATTTACTCACTTTTATGATATAATCAGCACAATTTCCAGGCAATACATAACCTGTGTTTAAACCCTCAACATTAAAAATAATATTACCCGAACTCTTAACGGAAACGTTAACCCATAATTCAAGAACATCGTAAGTTCCTCTATCTAATGACAGGACCGGTTCACCCTCTGACCATCCCTTCAGATAAAGTACGAATGTGCCTGGATCTTGATCTTCTGGAATGTTGATTTCTAGATTTTGGGAGGACGATACTCCTGGGTCAAGACTTTTTGACGTTGGGAAATTTACATTCCAACCAAATTGCAACCCCCATTCCTCTTGGCCTTCTGTAGTAGAGGTGTCATAGAATTGGAATGTGTCTCTGACATTGCCTGTATTTGTGATAGTGATTGAAAATGATGCTGTTTCTCCTTGTTCAACATCTACTTGGTAACTACTAGTATCAAGATTAATTCCATGGACTACATCCATCAGAGTTAGTGTAATCAATTCATCTCTAATAGCAGGATCTTTGTAAGATTCGGCAATTATTGATATTGTGGCTATTTCATCTTGATTGGCTTGGTATATTGTTGGCGCTCTAACTCGCATGTACAATGGAAGGTTTTCTCCGCCTCTCAAAAACACCGGTGTTGATTCAAAAATAGGCGTGTTATTTGTTGCAAAGAATAGTGTAGCAGTCCAATTATTAGGCACTCCATTCATAGTCACTGAATAAGTATCTGCAACTAACTCTGGAGGGCCGGGTGTTGGGTTTGAAATTGAAAAGTTGAAGGTTGTTTGTTGACTTGGCTCAATTGTGTGATAGAATGTTTCGAATTCGTTTAGATTGAGGTCAACAATTCCCGTAAGAATATGAACATAACAAATCGTATACTTGCCACCATTGTTTTCAGAATTGCATTTATTTTTATCAGACCAAGCAATATGAACTCCACTTCCTAGATCGTTAGTGAAAGCAGGTGGTTGGCCAGATAATG
>Ga0206678_10000522_pt1 | contig 24720 bp, 23 predicted proteins | sample M180m12015metaG_FD_155453 | JGI IMG/M metagenome (GOLD analysis project Ga0206678, IMG submission 155453) | Ammonia-oxidizing marine archaeal communities from Monterey Bay, California, United States - M1 80m 12015 | ecosystem: Environmental > Aquatic > Marine > Intertidal zone | place: USA... | reverse complement strand
TGGCCTACCAGCAAGACCCCAGTATTTTTCGAAGATTGGCATTAGAAATACCAGTTTCAATCATTGGAGATAATTCGCAATTTGCAAACCAAGCAGCTGATTTGCTCTCTCGGTCCCCTCGATTTAACGAAAATAGCAATGGTATTCCACTTGAAATTGCATCCAACCCCGACCTCTCAATTTGCCTGAAATCGAGAACAGGTAGCGTGTTATCGTGTTACACTAGGGCCGTAGCCGAAAATCAAAGTAGCAAACGGAATGCTCAAGAGTTAATTCGATTGTTTCACTCCAATGCGTTCGGACTAGGATTCGATATTAGTATAGCCCAACGCTCTATTCTGCTCGGTTCAAGCGTAATACTTAGCTCTCAAACCAATAGTAATTTGCGTAATTCAAGAGATGCATTCATGGTTCGCTAAGTCATCGCCGTTATCATTAATCTATTTAAAAAATACTTGGACAATAATTTTGTCAAAGATTAGTTCGCTTTCTAATCAGCTAATAGTGTTGTTAGCAGCCGCTTCCGCATTAGGCCCGGCAGGTATGCAAATTTTGCTACCAGCAGTGCCAGTGATCAAAGAGACATTTGAGGTCAGCAACGACATAGCCCAGCTTACTTTGAGCCTCTCAATGCTGGCTATCGCGTTTGGCACACTTGTCTATGGGCCTCTATCGGACAAGTATGGTCGCAGACCAATCATGTTTGTTGGCATCGCTATTACTATAATAGGTTCTATTTTCTGTTGGCTCGCAGATTCAATAACCTGGCTAATTGTCGGGCGCTTTATTCAAGCCTTCGGTGGCGCTGTTGGGCTGGTTTTAGCACGCGCCATTGTGAGAGACGTCTATGGAGCTGAAGAGGCTGCCAGAGTAATAGCTACGCTTGTAATGGTCATGGTTGTAGTCCCAATGCTTTCACCAGCTTTAGGTGGTGAATTACTAGATCGCTTTGGCTGGGAATCTGCATTCGTAGTAGTTGCAATTGCCAGCGTCATAATTTTTGTGTTTCTTATTCCAGGCTTACCTGAAACTCTAAATGATCCGGTGTCTTTCGAAGGCATTGGGTCAATGCTTAAAACTTTCCTTAGCCTTTTCGAATCGAGGGCCTTTTGTGGTTATGCATTCTGTGTCACGTTCGTCTCTGTCGTATTTTTTAGCTTTATTTCTGCGGCTCCAGAAATAATGGTGTCAGTTCTTAATCGACCTCCGACTGAATACGGTTACTATTTCATAATGATCCCCGCTGGATTTATGACAGGTAATTATGTTGCCCGGCATTTTGGTAGAAAAATGTCTATCGATAAAATGATCAGGGTAGGCGCCAGTGCCACTGTCATTGGAATTAGTTTCGCAATTGCACTGCAACTCGCTGGAATACATGACCCCCTTGCACTGTTCGCTCCTATCGCTATTGCCACATTCGGGAACGGGATTACTCTTCCTAATGCACAAGCTGCCGCTATTAACGAATTTCCGCAATATGCCGGCAGCGCTTCAGGTCTTACCGGATTCTTACAGATGTCTGTTTCGGCGATAGCTGCACAGCTCGTCGCGTTGATATTCAATGGGACGGTTTATCCGCTTCTTTTTCTAATGTTAGCAGCCGCAATACTCTCTCTATTCTTATTTAATTGGGGAATAGGCAGTGCTAGTAAAACCTAACCTTGGGCAGATCAAATTTAAGCAGAAAAGGGTTGGATAAGGTAGAAATAGCCAAGGGTAAAAAATTACTGAGGAAGCTCACTTAGTTGAGATAAAAACTGGGATTCATGTTCCAAACAACGCAGATCGAAAACTAATTTCCCATCATTAATCCGACCTAAAACAGGAATTGGTAATCGGCGAAAATCTCTAGCCAGTTTTTGCAGAGCCGCATCAGATTTACCTTTTTCAGCCAAAGGCTTTAGAACCATTGCTTTGCTCGCCAGCAGATCGAGTGGTAAAGCCCCGCTACCAATCTGGCTTTTGCAATCTTCGATCGTAACAGCAGCTCGCGCGGAAAGTTTATCTTGGAAAGTCGGTAGAATACGCTCTGCTAATAAATTTATTTCACTGACAGGCCTAGCCAGATCTGCGAGGAGCGGCATTCGCTTTGTTAATCGGTGAGGATCACGATAGAGGTTAATAACCTCGGCGAGTGCAGCTAATGTAATCTTATCTACTCTTAAGGCTCGCTTTAACGGATTGCTTTTTATTTTTTGTATAAGCTCTTTTTTACCAACAATTATTCCAGCTTGTGGTCCGCCAAGTAATTTATCCCCACTAAACGTTACAATATCTGCTCCAAAATCTAAGGTCTCAGTCACTGTCGGTTCGTGAGGTAAACCAAACTGACTTAAATCAACCAAAGTCCCGCTACCAAGATCAGAAACAAAGCAAAGTTCCTTTTCTTTAGAGAGCTGGCTTAAGCTTTCTTCAGATACAGAATTAGTGAACCCTCTTATCTCATAGTTACTTGTATGCACTTTCATAAGTATCGCCGTATCCGAACCTATGGCGGCTTGATAATCTCGCAAATGCGTACGGTTGGTAGTTCCCACCTCTTTCAACTTACAGTTTGCACTTGCCATTACATCAGGTATACGAAATGCACCCCCAATCTCAACTAACTCGCCCCTAGAAATGACAACTTCCTTATTCAATGCCAAAGTGTTGAGCACTAGTAGAACCGCAGCGGCGTTATTGTTAACAATCGTTGCCGCCTCAGCACCTGTAATCTCACAAATGCTTTTCTCAATATGCGAGTCTCGATCTCCTCTTTTACCTGTGGCTAAATCAAACTCAAGATTAGTAGTTTGAGTAGCCACCTTTCTAATTGCAGCCACAGATTCCATAGGAAGCCGCGCTCGACCCAGATTAGTGTGCACTACGGTACCGGTAAGATTTATGACGGGCACCAAAGTGCCCGAAAATGAAGCTATAACAGCTCGCGCTATTTCATTGCAAAAATCTACAAAAAAATCACCCCTGCTAATAGATTGCGAAATACTTTTGTCGTCTTCAGCAATGGAGGTACGCGCCAGTTTCAGCCGCGCGCGAACGACTTGTTTTACTGCTTCGTGGCCATAATCCTTGACTAAAGATTTCAAAGATTCTGACTTTAGTGCCTTATCGACACTAGGTAGGGCTTTAAATGCTTCTTTATGAGAGTTCACAGTAGGTCCATAGCTCACGGCTATAATAGGATGCTTTGGTGACAAGCAAGGGCAATCTACGGAATTTTCAACGAATGTTCAACTTACTAACGATCAAAAAGCTGTAGAAATAACCAATTTTGACTAGTTACTCATGGGAAATAGTAACAGAAATCAGGATCTGGGCTTTTAAATAGTATCAACACTGTGATCAACAGCCCGAGCTAAAGAACAAATTTAGTGCCAATTCCTATAACAATTTGGAGCCTGACCCGCAAAAAAAATATTAACGTAAATCGACTGAATATCTAAAGGACACAAGCAAAGCTCGCTAATGATTTTAGGGAAATTCGTTAGAGACACAATACAATAGTCAAAACAAATATGAATATACACTTACAAGAAATCATCGAAAGTTTTTGTCCCTATTGCGGCGAAAGCATTCAATTATTAGTGGACTGTTCAGTTCCTCAACAAGAATATATCGAGGACTGTCAAGTTTGCTGCAGACCAATGCAGATACTGGCGAATGTTAATGAAGAGGGTATACCCGTAGTCCAGGTACAAAGCGAAGCCGATTAGTAATATTTACTCAAATAACTAGCACTAGATGTACTTTGTCTCGTTGTCATAATTCATCTAGAAATTCTTTCCTTTAAATTCAGGATCTGAAAGACCAATTTCAATAAAGAAATAATGATAGGAAGGACTCAGATAAAGTCGACCCTATTCAGAGCTGGATTTTGCATGACAGGTGATTTATTCTCACAGCCCGCGCCGGGAGCAATTCTATCGCTCAAATTTTGCACAAAATCGGGTTGGTGGTTTGGAAATGAGCACCCTAGAATCCGGAGTTGTGATTTGTGAAAAACAATCCGGTATTATCATTGTCGCCCTCCATAAGCGGCAATTTGCAACGTGGAAAGAAGCTACAATAAGGTACAAACAAGCTTTATGAGAAAATCTCAAACAAAAAGATCTTCCTCATCAATCAAGAAACCCGTCCGGAAAGCCAAGCAATACGTCTATGCCTTTGGCGCCAAAACCGATGGTAACGCAAAGATGCGCGAACTACTCGGAGGCAAAGGAGCGAATTTGGCAGAGATGGCATCAATCGGATTGCCAGTGCCCCCGGGGTTTACTATCAGCACTGAAGTTTGCGGCTATTACTATAATCACGAACAGTGTTTTCCCTCTGTCTTAAAAAAGGATGTAAATGCGGCTGTACGCAACATCGAGAAGCAGTTAGGTAAAAAATTTGGCGCACGCAAAAATCCACTGCTAGTCTCAGTGCGTTCTGGCGCTCGGGATTCGATGCCAGGAATGATGGATACGATTCTTAATCTCGGCCTGAACGATGAAACTGTTGAAGGCCTAGCTGACGCATCTAATAATCCAAGATTTGCCTGGGACTGCTACCGTCGATTTATTCAGATGTATGGCGACGTAGTTATGGGTGTTCAAGCGCGCACCGAGGAAGAACAGGAACCTTTTCACGAAATACTGGATAAATTAAAGAAGAATCTCGGAGCCGCCTCAGATACAGACTTAAGTACTGACAACCTGAAGGAACTGGTCAAACGATATAAAGCGCTCATAGCTAAACGAACGCGTTCAGCATTTCCACAAGACGTTATGCAGCAATTATGGGGCGCAACCAGCGCAGTATTTGGTTCATGGAAAAATGAACGGGCAATTCTCTATCGCCAGCAGTATGGAATTCCTGCTGAATGGGGCACTGCAGTAACGATACAAGCGATGGTTTTCGGCAATGCCGGTGACGATAGCGGCACAGGAGTCGCCTTTACCCGAGACCCAGCCAATGGCGAGAAGGTCTTCTATGGTGAATATCTAATTAATGCCCAAGGTGAAGACGTCGTCGCCGGAGTTCGTACTCCAGCCCCCATACAACAGATGTCTGAAACAATGCCGAAGAGCTTTAAGGATTTGGAGAGAGTTCGAAATAAGCTTGAGCGACATTTCAAGGATATGCAGGATTTCGAGTTCACCATAGAAAATGGGCGTCTATTTATTCTTCAAACTCGAAACGGGAAGCGTACCGGGCTAGCCGCTGTCCGAATTGCAGTAGAAATGCAGCGAGAACGATTAATGAATCAAAAGGCCGCCCTTTTGAAGATACCCGCAGAGTCTATTGATTCTCTGTTAGTGCCCGTATTTGACCCTAAAGCATTAAAAGCTGCCGCAGTTATCGGCCATGGCTTGCCAGCAGGACCTGGCGCAGCGACAGGCCGAATAGCTTTTACTGCGGCAACTGCTGAAATAGAAACCCGAAAAGGCAACAAAGTTGTCCTTTGCCGCACAGAAACTTCTCCTGATGATTTAAAAGGCATGCTGCTTTCCCAGGGCATTCTTACGTCTCGCGGCGGGGTTTCTTCGCACGCGGCACTGGTGGCCAGACAATTGGGCAAAGTCTGCATCTGCGGAGCAAGTGACATCTCGATAAACTATGAGAAGCGCACTTTAACTGCTGGAAAGGTAGTACTGAAAGAGGGGGATTACATCTCTATCGATGGATCCACAGGAGCGATCTACCAAGGATTAATTGAGAGTGCCGATTCTGAAGTAAAACGCGTACTGGAAGGTGGGTTAAAACAATCCGGCAGCTATACCTTCGGACTATTTCAAACCGTTATGAAATGGGCTGATAAACATCGGAAGCTAAAAATTAGAACCAACGCCGACACCCCTGCAATGGCTCAGCAGGCCGTAGCCTTCGGTGCAGAGGGAATAGGTCTCTGTCGAACAGAGCACATGTTCTTCGACGGTGATCGTATTGACTACATGCGCCAAATGATTCTCGCCGTCGACGAAGTTCAGCGCCGGGCTGCATTAAAGAAATTACTACCTTTTCAGAAAAAAGATTTTGTCGGCTTGTTCAAAGCGATGAATGGAAGACCCGTAACGATTCGCTTGCTCGATCCCCCTCTGCACGAATTTCTACCTCACGATGATGTGGTTAGAAGACAGCTCGCAGAAAAGCTGGATGTACCTTTTGATTTTGTCATCGACCGAATCAAAGCACTGCATGAAGAAAACCCTATGCTAGGTTGTCGCGGTTGTCGTCTTGGTATTTTGTATCCAGAAATAACAGAGATGCAAACACGAGCGATTTTTGAAGCCGCCGCTCAAATCCTAAAAAGCAAAAAACGCATAAAAGTTAATCCGGAAATCATGATCCCACTTGTTGGCTTCAAGGAAGAACTCGCAGATCAGCTGGGTACAGTGCATCGCGTTGCCAAAGAAGTAATGCAAGCTAGAAAAGTTCGCATTAATTATATTGTTGGCACAATGATCGAAGTACCGCGTGCCGCAATTACTGCAGACGAGATAGCAAAGGAAGCCGATTTCTTCAGTTTCGGCACGAATGATTTAACACAAACAACCCTGGGCTTAAGTCGCGACGATATGGGCTTGTTCTATGACGAATATCAGCGCAAAGAAATTTATATCAAAAATCCTTTTGCCAGCCTTGATCAAACTGGCGTAGGCAAACTCATAAACTATGCTGCCCGGAAGGGACGCGAGGCAAAACCCAGACTGAAACTCGGAATTTGCGGTGAGCATGCTGGCGACCCATCCTCAATCGATTTCTGCCACCGAGCCGATCTAAATTATGTTAGCTGCTCGCCGCCAAGGGTACCCGTCGCGCGTCTAGCAGCGGCACAAGCACAACTCCGCAATGACTAAACTCGACTATTTGAAAGTAGCTGCACATGACTATCGAAAGCGGGACCTATAGCCCTTAATAATTCCATCTGCTAAGCTCACTTGGTTCGCTCAATAACAATAAACAAACATAAGAATATCTATTATGAGCATTGGAATTCTCGCCCTTCTTTCTCTGTTACCCATTATTTCTGTTGCAATCTTTCTGGTAATGCTGCGCTGGCCTGCGAGCAGAGCTATGCCCATAGCCTATCTAGTTGCGGCCGGGCTAGCTTTGTTTGTCTGGCAAATATCACTATCGAAGGTGCTCGCGGCTTCTATTAATGGGCTAATTGTAGCTGGCACACTAATATACATAATCTTTGGAGCAATATTGCTTTTAAATACCCTGCAGCAAAGTGGGGCAATTAACACCATAAGACAGGGATTTTCAGACATTACCCCAGATAGACGAATTCAGGTCATCATTATCGCCTGGTTATTTGGGACATTTATTGAAGGTTCTGCTGGTTTCGGAACGCCAGCGGCAGTCGCAGTACCCCTAATGGTAGGCCTAGGTTTTCCAGCTATGGCAGCCGTAGTGGCCGGCATGATAATTCAAAGCACTCCTGTTTCTTTCGGAGCAATGGGCACGCCAATTCTTGTTGGTGTAAATACCGGCTTATCTGCAGATCCAGAAATGGTGGCTTATGCACAAGAACTTGGTTACACGGAATGGGAAGATTTCCTCGCATTTATAGGCGCCAAGGTTGCCATAATTCACGCCGCTGCTGGCACCTTTATTCCGCTACTGGTTACAGCAATTATGACTCGCTTTTTTGGCGCCAAACGCTCATTTGAAGACGGTTTCAAAGTTTGGAAGTTTGCCATCTTTGCTGCATTCTCTATGACGATTCCTTACCTACTCGTCGCTACTTTTCTAGGGCCAGAATTTCCTTCCATGTTTGGCGGTATGATCGGCCTAGCAATTGTAGTAACTGCAGCTAAAGCCGGTTTCCTCATGCCAAAAGGAGAGCCTTGGGATTTCGACGATAAGAAAAATTGGGATGAAGAATGGACTGGTTCTCTACAAACCGCAGATGTTGCTGTTGATGCAAAACCCACAATGAGCTTAATGCGAGCCTGGTCTCCCTATTTTTTTGTAGCAGGCCTATTAGTGTTAACTCGCCTCCGTGCGATCAATATGGAAGCATTCCTGCGTAGCGATAATCCATTGATTACTTGGACTTGGCCACAAATTTTTGGCAGCGACATAAGTGCCTCCTTTCAGCCACTGTGGTCTCCCGGGACTATATTTATCATTGTTTCGCTGATTACTATAATACTTCATGGAATCAAAGGTTCTGAGTATAAAATCGCTTTTGGAAATTCGTTAAAAACTTTAGTTCCCGCCTCTACAGCACTCGTATTTACCGTGCCGATGGTACAAGTATTCATTAATTCCAGTGGCGGAGCCGCGGGTTACGAGCAAATGCCAATTGCTTTAGCGGAAGGCGTAGCAACTATTGCTGGTTCCGCGTGGCCTTTCTTCTCTACTTTTATAGGCGGACTTGGTGCCTTTGTAGCCGGTAGTAACACTGTCAGCAACATGATGTTTTCGTTATTCCAATTCGGTGTTGGAGAAAGAATTCTTGTGGATCCCACCTGGATAGTAGCTCTGCAGGCAGTTGGAGGGGCATCAGGAAACATTATTTGTGTCCATAATGTGGTGGCCGCTTCAGCTGTTGCTGGACTAATCGGAAAAGAAGGCGCCGTAATTAGAAAAACCTTGCTACCTTTCTGTTACTACGCGCTCATTACTGGTTCTCTGGGCTACGGTATAGTAAATATTAGCGATGGTATTTTTAATCCTGGCTTTATTATTGCTGCAGCGATTGTCGCAACAATGGTGTACTTTATTTTTAAATACAATCGCAGCTCGGCGCCCTAAAACTCGAAGGGCACTAGGTACACACCGTTCTCACATTGTTAGGAAAATTCTAATTTTGTCTCATACTAGTTTCGAATAATTCTAAGACCAATCGTTGCCATAGCTGAAGTAAGCCAACGAGCTCTTTCATGCAATCAAAAACTCTCATCATTGCTACTGCCGGTCATGTTGATCATGGTAAATCTTCATTAGTTAAGCGCCTCACCGGTGTTGATACAGATACCCTTAATGAAGAAAAACAGAGAGGTTTAACTATCAATCTCGGTTATGCCTATCACCATTTCGAAGGCGCTGCAGAAAATAACTCCAAAAACTATACACTTGGGTTTGTTGATGTTCCCGGGCATATTGATTTTATTAATAATATGCTTGCTGGCGTTAGTGCGGTTGATTTCGCTCTTTTAGTAATAGCCGCTGATGATGGTGTCATGCCCCAAACAAAAGAACATCTTTCTATTATAGAATTATTAGGGATTCAGCAAGGGGCAATCGCTCTTACTAAAATCGATCGCGTTGATGAAAACCGTGTCGAAGAGGTTCAAAAAGATTTAGGCAATCTACTTAAAGGTTCAAATTTTACAAATACGCCTATTTTCTCACTTTCGAACACAACCGGAACCGGTATCGATAAATTAAAGGAGTACCTAAAAAGTACGGTAATCAATCACTCTGAAAAAAACTCTAGTGACGATAACAAGAGTTTTCGCTTCTTAATCGATCGAGCATTTACTGTAAAAGGAATTGGAACTTTAGTTACAGGTATTGCCCGTGCTGGCTATGCCGGAAGCAATACTCAATTAATAACCTCAAATAATGGTGCCGCGGCACGAATCCGAGCGATGCGCTTGGACACAAAATCAATCGAAATCATAAGCACAGGAGAAAGGGCCGCGATAAACATCGATACCAAACTCGACTATGTAAAACGCGGTGATTGGTTAATCGAACCTAGAATACATCACCCAATTACTCGCTTCGATGCGAGCATTAAGCTCTTAGACCCAACTAACACTCTCAGGCCTAGCGCTGAATATCACTTGTTTTTGGGTGCCTCTCATCATATCGCCACATTGCGCTATCTAGGTTCAAAGGAAGACCTGTTAATTCAAGTTAAATCCTCTGACCCTGTGATCGCTCACTATGGGGATCGATTTATCATCAGAGATCCTGCGTCTCAACACACCCTAGGCGGAGGCATGGTTATAGATACCTTCGTTCCTCGCAAAAAAAGAAGTAGCGAGCATCGATTAAAGTTACTGAACGTATTGCAGAACGATAATGAATTTGCACTTAAATCTTTAGTTGAGCTATCTCCTGAAGGAGTAAACCTTGAACAGTTTTCAATTAATAGAAATTTACAAAAAGCTAAACTCAATGCAATCATTAATTCTCTTCAAAATCGTAATCTCGAACTAATCCAATTAAAGCTAAAAACTAAAGAGGAGGATATTTTACTTCATAAAGATTTCTTCAATGAATACGCAAATCAAATTCTCAGTAAAATAAAAGAATTTCATAAATCCAATTCGTCACAGCAAGGTATTAGTGAGCCCATTCTTAGCAGAGCCATAATTTTTTCAGGATCACATTTTCTATTTCATGCACTGTTGCAGTGCCTAGTTGATAGTAAGTCCGTAATTCGGACGGGCACATTGCTACATATTCCAGATCACCAAACCTCTTTGAGTGAAGAGGAAAAAGAGTTTTTAGCGAAAATAAGACCACTACTTATCAAGGCTGGGAATGTGTCTCCTCGTACGAGAGAATTAGTAGAGCTCACTGGCATTCCTTTAAAACCTTTAGAAAGAATATTAAATCAGACTACCAAGGCTGGCAGCCTGATTCGTGTTGCTGACAATCGATACTATTTGCCTGAAACTATTATGACATTAGCCGGGTTCACAGAACAGTTAGTGGATGATCGGTCTAATAATGAGAGCTTCTCTGTAATACAATTTCGCGATGCCTCAGGGATAGGAAGAAATCTATGTATTGAGATACTCGAATATTTCGATCGAGTTGGCTTCACGCGACGTGATGGTAATGCAAGATTTCTGCGCACCGACAAAGAAAATATTTTTGGTGCTTAGCAGGCGATCTGGTGAACTTCAATTGATCAGTCGTTTTGAGGTTATTAGTCTGCATGAGCCGATAATCGGTATTGTATTATATGCTAACTACTTATATCTCTGGCTAGAGAAAGATCACCAAATTAGTTCATCCAGTATTTGCGCCGCCTCATAAATAGAAATTTTTTACTACAACGAATGCAGTTTGACTGGTAATCGAGTATAGCCTTTTATGAAGCTTGAATAGACTCGCTCCGGCGCCCCAACGACTTCCACAGTGTGAAATCGGTTCATTACCTCTTCCCACAGAATGCGCAGTTGCATTTCCGCTAATCGATTGCCCATGCAGCGGTGAATGCCAAAGCCAAAAGATAGATGTTTTCTAGCATTGGGGCGATCGATAATGAATTCATCGGCTCGTACTATTGTCTCCTCATCCCGATTCCCGGACACGTACCACATGACGACTTTGTCGCCCGCCTTGATCTCTTTGCCACGTAACTCAGTATCTTTAGTAGCTGTTCTGCGCATATAAGCTAGCGGCGTTTGCCAACGAATTATTTCTGAGACCATGTTCGGAATATGCTTATTATTTGCGCGAAGTTTTTCATACTGTTCTGGATATTCATTTAAAGCCACAACACCGCCCGTAATAGAATTGCGAGTTGTATCATTGCCGCCCACTATCAGTAGAAGAATATTGCCCAAATATTCTTCCGGTGGCATCTGCCTAGTCGCCTCACCATGAGCAAGCATAGAGACTAAATCAAAACCAGGATCCTCTTTTATGCGCTTATTCCAAAGCCGAGTGAAATAAGCCAGACATTCTTCAATAGCTTCCCATCTCTCCGCTTGAGATTTTGCTAAACCACCACCTGGAATTGCAGTAGCCATATCGGACCAGTAGGTTAGCTTGTACCTATCTTTAAATGGGAAATCGAATAACGTAGCTAACATTTGTGTTGTTAATTCTACAGATACATTTTTTACCCAATCAAATTCTTTTTCGAGTGGCAAGTTATCCAATATTCGACATACTCTTTTACGAATAAGTTCTTCCAGATTTTTTAAGTTTGCTGGAGCCACTACTGGCTGAGCTATGCGTCTCTGCTCATCATGCTTCGGTCTGTCCATCGCAATAAATGAAGGCAGAGTAAACTCTTCAAAGGTGTCTACGATACCTATCGTTGGCTCAGAGGAATAAATATCAGGAGTAGTATCCACTTCCATGATGTCTTTGTATTTCATGACAGACCAATAAGGCCCTACAGCAGATTCTCTACAAAAATGCACAGGATCTTCTTTTCGCAACCGCTCCAAGAAAGGAAGAAATTGGTTAGCTTGCCAGATGCCAGGGTGAGACAGGTCTATCTCTTCGATTGGCATAGAATAAGGGTCCTTCCCTACCATGCTCCACTTACTTTGTTTGTGTTCCTGAGCAATAACTTCACTCATTGTTGATCTCCCCATTACTGAGCTCGACGAATGCTAAGCAATTCTAAAACTGAAATTCTGGTGTCTCCACGATGAGTCCATCAAGCTCTTCCGTGACTTGTATTTGACAAGACAACCGAGAGTTCTCTTTTCTATCGGGACTAAGACTTAACATCGCCTCTTCCGTAAGATTCATTTCACCGACTCTATCCTGCCATTCGGAGTGAACGAATACATGGCAGGTTGCACAAGAACAAGAACCTCCGCAGTCTGCATCGATTCCTGGAATTCCATTGGATACTGCTGCCAACATTAATGAGCTACCAAGCTTCGCATCGACAGAGTGCTCTGTCCCATCGTGCTCAATAAAGGTAATTTGCGCCATGTATTACTTGCCCCAACTACAAAAATCGAAGGCGCAACTTTATCAAGTTGAGGAAGTGATAAAAAGCAGATTTTGCCCAGATTTCAGCTTTCTTACCACTTCACAGGAAGGTCGCCAGATATAAATCTAAAAAGCTTAATCAATAAGGCTGTTTTTACACATACTAATCTGCCGGTCCAGGAAATTGGAGCCGCAACTCGCGCTTTAATACTTTGCCGTTCGCATTCCGCGGTATTACCTCTATGAACGCTGCACCTTTAGGTAGCTTGAATCGCGCTAATTTTCCATCGCAATGTTCTAGAACATCTATCTCTGTCAGCGCATTGTCATTTTTAACCACAATAGCAAAAGGTGATTCTCCCCACTTTTCACTGGGCTGACCGATCACAGCGACCTCCGTCACGCCGGTGAGCGCCAAAATCACATTTTCGATTTCAGCAGGGTATACATTTTCACCACCAGAAATAATCATGTCTTTAATTCGATCCTGAATGTAAACGAATCCTTCTTCGTCTGTTGCTGCTACGTCACCAGTTCGCAGCCACCCATCTGCTGTGATCGTCTCGGCGGTTGCATCTGGTCGGTTCCAATATTCCAACATAATATGTTTACCCTTAAGCCAAACTTCACCTTGCTCCCCGGGTGGACAGACGACGCCATTATCATCGACTACTTTTCCTTCAGTATGGAAGAATGGCCTGCCAGTTGATCCAATTTTTCTCAAAGCATTTTCAGCAGAGATCACACAGGCAGGACCGCAACACTCAGTTAAACCATATATTTGATGTACTTCGATACCAAAATCTGCATACTTTTGAATTATATTTACTGGCAAGGGGGCAGCCCCACTTTGGATCCATCGAAGACTCGAATAATTATATCGAGTGATATCTGGCACTTGAGACATGAAATTAAGCATAGCTGGAACTAGTAGAGAATTAGTTATTTTCTCTTCTTGAATTAAACCCCAGGCTCGAACTGGATCAAACTCTCGCATAATTACACTGGTCACCCCCCAATAAATATTAAGAGTAACTGGTATTAGTGAGCCGACGTGGAACAAAGGTAACGCGACGAGATAACGATCTCCTCCCCGCAGGTCAGTTGAGGCTATAAAAGTTGTTAAAGCCCAGATCGAAGTGTTGTGAGAATGAACAACACCTTTTGGCAGACCGGTAGTACCAGACGTATACATGATGTAGAGTAAATCGTCTTCTTCCGCTCTAATATCAGGTTCAGTGTTACTTTCTTTGTCTCTGAATCTTTCATAATCTTTGGCGAAATCACTGTTGCCGTTGTCAACAGATACCTGCAACCAGTTTTTAACATCGGTTTTGCCCCCTCGGCCATGGAGATCTGCAACTACATCAACAAATTCTTCACCAAATATAAGTGTTTCAGCACCACTATCTTTTAATATGAATTCGAGTTCGTCTGATACAAGGCGCCAGTTAAGCGGCACCACAATGCCTCCAATTTTTGCTACAGCAAAATAAGCCTCAAGAAATTCCACACTATTCATCAAAGACAAAGCAACTCGATCCCCAGGCTCAATACCGAGCTTGACCAAACCATTCGCTAAGCTATTACAGCGACTATTCAGTTGCCCAAAAGTAAGTCTTAAACCTGACTTGGAATCTACAAAGGCTTCACGCTCAGGATTAATTAATGCTCGCTTGCTTAAAAGGAGTCCTATATTATTCTTCATTACTTGCTCCGTGGCACAAAAACCCTTCCCTACACCGAGTTTGAATTATATTTGGTTCTTTCATCAGTTATTTTTTAGCTTTTTCCCATTAATCACTCTCAGAATCAAGTAGTCATATGAACATCAGCTTTTAATCGGAGAATTAATGAGAGACTGGCAACGTAAATTTGTTTCCATAGCTTCACCTACGAGCACCCGCAATGGTGCAGGATTTTTCCCTTGCCAGGGCCTTTATTACTCTCCAACTAATGATATTCCGAGAACAGCATTAATAGCTGCTCACTATAATGTAGATTTTAGCGAACATTATCTTGGGAAGTACATGGCTGAACGAGGGTATGGTTTTCTAGGTTGGAACACTCGTTTTCGAGGCAATGAGGCTTTCTTTTTATTGGAGCATGCATTGATTGATATTGGTGCCGGTGTTAAATGGCTTAAAGAAGAAGCCGGAGTTGAGAGGGTTGTAATATTGGGTAATTCTGGTGGTGGATCATTAATGGCCGCTTATCAGTCTCAATCGCAAGGAGTAACCATGAAGCCTACTCCAGGTTTGGATTTGCCAGACGCAATATATGACCTGATTGAAACAGATCTATACATCTCTCTCTGCGCTCATTTAGGGCGCCCTGAAGTACTAACCTCTTGGTTTGACCCATCAATAACTGATGAAACCGACCCCTTGAGCGTTGACCCAGAACTAAATATGTATGAATCCAAGAATGGCCCTCCTTATTCAAATGAGTTTATTAGCCGTTATCGACAGGCTCAGGTAATGAGAAATCACCGCATTACCGATTGGTGCCATAGCGAATTTAATCGCCTACAGGCCACTGGGCTAAGTGATAGAGCTTTTAACCTTTACCGAACCTGGGCTGATTTGCGCCTAATGGATGGCAATATTGACCCTTCTAATCGTGAGGTAGGTAAATGTTATATAGGAGATCCTAGAGTCGCGAATTTTAATCCTCGGGGTATTGGTCTAACTAATACTTTACGTACATGGTTGTCTATGTGGAGTTTGAAAGATTCTCACTGTCGGGGCACTCCTCATTTGCAGCGAATCACTCAGCCAGCTTTAGTGATTCAGAGTGATTCTGATAACGGGGTATTCCCTAGTGATGCGCGCGCAATTTTCGATGCGTTGGGTTCGGAGAAGAAAAAGTTAGAAATGGTAGGTGGTGACCATTATCTACAGGCGCCTGAGACAGCAAGAGATAGAGTGGCAAATTTGATTGCTGAATGGTTAAGTAGCGTATGAACGAGATCGCTAGATTATTTACCTTTCGGTTAATTTAGACTAATTAGTCGGGACCAGAATCTTTATGACATCTAAAGAGCAACATATTGTGATAGTGCATTTCACTACTGACAAGGAGAATCAAAATCGAGCTATTCAAGAAGTGGGAGATTATATTGAGAGCTTCCTCAGTTGCCAGTCTGGATTCATTGCTAGTCGATTACATGTCGACACTGATGGCTATGGACTTGTTCATTATGCAGAGTGGTCGAGTGAATCAGACTTTTTGGCGGCGGCTGAAAAGGCCCGTTCACATCCGGATCTGCCGAAGTTAATGGTGTACAAACCAAGAGCTTCTGGTTATCAAGTACTACGTAAGTTTACCTCAGCCTAATTATGCGGATAATTGATGTTCGCGAAATCGCAATCAAACTGAATGGCCGAATTGCCAATTCTTTAGTTAATTTCACTAAGCATACAGTTTCTTTGGTGGCCTTAATAAGTGACCAGGTTAGCGAAGGGAAGCCTATTGTAGGGTTTGGATTTAATTCAATTGGACGCTTTGCTCAAAGTGGGATTTTGCGAGAGCGGATGCTACCGCGCTTAGCTGAAGCTGCCCCAGAGGACCTACTAAGTAAAAATGGAGCCGGTTTTGAAGCGGAAATAATTGCTAACATTGCAATGAAAGATGAAAAACCTGGCGGCCATGGTGATCGATCCGGTGCTGTTGCGGCACTAGAATTAGCGACTTGGGACTTGAATGCAAAGTTACTAGACGAACCAGCATATAAAACAATAAGGAACTCTTTTGGAGTTGCAGACTTGGCTGACTCGCTACCTGTATATGCAGCCGGAGGTTATTATTATCCCAATGACTCGGCAAAACGATTATCTGATGAATTGTTGGACTATCAAGGAAAGGGTTATAACTCTTTTAAGATAAAAGTGGGTGGCGAGGCATTACGTGAAGATATCTTGCGAATTGAGGCAGCTGTCGCCGTCGCCGGAAAAGGTAGTAGAGTGGCAATTGATGCCAATGGGTGCTTTGATCATCAAAAAGCTTTGGAAATGGCTGTAGCTATTGATCCCTTTGAATTGCGTTGGTTTGAGGAACCGGGAGACCCGCTCGATTTCGATCTCAATCGAGACTTAACCGAAAACTACAATGGGAGTATAGCGACCGGAGAAAACCTCTTCAGTCTAATGGAAGCCATAAATCTAATGCGTTTTGGTGGTATGCGAATAGATAAAGATGTTTTTCAGATGGATCCGGGGCTATGTTACGGCATTACTGAGTATCATCGAATATTGGAATCTCTAGAAGAGTTTGGGCACCACCGTAAGCAATGCTATCCCCACGGAGGACACTTGATTAATCTCCATATAGCGCTAGGGTTGGGCCTCGGTGGATGTGAGGCATATCCCGAGGTTTTTCAACCGTTGGGAGGCTATTCAGATCAATGTCGCTTGGAAGATGGAAAAATAGCACCGTCAGATGCCCCTGGTTTTGGGTTGGAACAGAAAGAGAATCTGTATCCGTTATTGTGTGATCTAGTCAACTAATTGTTAGGTGTGTTGATTTGGAAATAGGCGTGGTTGGTTGTGGCGCAATGGGGTCAATCTATGCGGCACTGTTTGCAGAAAGTGGTCACAATGTTTTTGTTGTCGACACCAATATAGCTCATGTTGAGGCGATAAAACGAAGCGGACTAAAAATTACCGGGGCCAGTGGCGAACGTGTGATCAAATTTCAAGCCTATACTGCGGTACCGCCAAGAAAAGCTGAACTTTTGGTAGTCGCAGTAAAGGCGATGCACATAGCATCGGCGATTCCTGCTATACGCGCACTTATTACCCCTAAAACTATGCTGGTGACGATACAAAATGGCCTGGGCGCGGCCGAAGAGCTTGTTAGAACCATCAAACATCGTAAAACCTTTGTCGGAGTTGCTCAAGGGTTTGGTGCATCTATGCCAAAACCGGGATTGATTCATCACAGCGATATGAAAGCAATTCGAATCGGCAGCTTTCAACCGGCTCCTGAAGGCAATAGGTTAGGTCATCTGCTAAATGACCTAACCAGTATTTGGCAAAATGCTGGTTTTGAGACTTATTCTGAACGAGATATTCGTGTGGCTCAATGGGAAAAGCTCATTTGCAATGTAGCATACAGTCCTCTTTGTGCACTCACAGGAATGACTCTCGGAGAAGTTCTCCGTAATGAGTATATTAGCAAAATCAGTCGTGCTGCCGCGGTCGAAGCTTGGGAAATCGCCCGTGATCACAATATCCCATTGAATTTCGATGATCCGGTCAAGGAAGTTCGGAATTTTGGAGAACGCATGCCAAACGCTAAACCATCGGTATTATTAGATATTGAAGCAGGTCGTCCCAGCGAAATAGATGTGATTAACGGTGCCGTACCTATTGAGGCTGAAAAAGTCGGTAGTTCGGCGCCAGTTAATAGTACATTAACTAATTTAGTTAGATCTCTTGAGCGAACCCGCTATGAGTAATTTTGAATTTAGTTCGATAATCATGGCTATCGCAGTGGGAAGGGCAATAGCGAATGTCCTAGGTATATTTTCTTATATAATCTAGGTAAGCAAATTTAATTTGATTGAAATAACAGGTTCTACTTTTGGCTAATTCAAATGATAGAGACGGTATAGAGTCTCAATACACGCAACATCCTTATCCGGCGCCCATTTCCAATATGCGGGAGCGAATTCAATTAGGATATAAGCAAGGATCTTCTCCTGATTTAATCTGGAACCAGCTATTTCCCGAGAAACCCTATAAGGATAATTTGAATGTTTTAATAGCCGGCTGCGGCACTAATCAAGCAATCTACCACGCTTTAATGTTCCCTAATTCGCAACATTATGCGATTGATGTTAGTGATGAGTCATTAGGCCACGTAGCAAATATGATTAAGGCATATGATATCAAAGAACTTGGAAATAGAAAAAAAGATATAGTCGATTTAACACACGACAATGAATTCGATTATGTTATATCAACCGGGGTCATTCACCACACTAAAAACCCTCAAGAAAGCCTCTCTAAATTACTACAGACATCAAAAAATGATGGCGCCCTATTTATTATGGTTTACGCCTCTTACCTGCGGATAGGCATCTATTATTTACAGGATGCCTTTAGGTACTTAGATTTAAAACCAGATAAGAAAGGTATCGAAGCGGCTAAAAAATTGATTGAATTGTCTCCAAAAAATCATTATGCCCATAACTATATTAAAGCCATAACTAATACTACTGGGACCAAGGACCTATCATTTGATGCAGGCTTTGTAGATACTTTCTTTAATGCGAGAGATAAGGCTTATGATATTTTTGAACTAAAGGAATTAATTGATAATGCAGGAGCATACTTCCAATGCTGGGACGATAACGCTTGGTTTTACAGGTCATTATTCAATTTTCCTAAAACTGGGGGATTGATTCAGAGCTTTAATGCTCTTGATCCGTGGCAATTAGCTGATTTCACACAGAAAATGTCGCCGAACACCGGAAAATTTACGTTTATCTTAAGAAAACAAAAAGAATATGAGCATCGCTTTTTTAATATTCTTGATGTGTTGCCTACAACGTATGCACACGCATACCGCTTAACTGATGTTGAGCCGCCTGATATAGCTTCTAATTGCGGAGGAGTCATAGGATTTAATAAGTTGAGAGTAAAGCTGAATGTTATAGAAAGAATAATTTGGGATAATCTAGGCAGCAAAATTCTAGATGTGCAAGGTAAATCAAATGAACTCTTTCTTAAGCATGGAATTGATAAAGAATTATCTTTTGAGTCATTACGAGAAATACTTCATGCTTACTGGAAGAATGGATATGTTACTTTTTCCGATGCACCGTAAAAGCCCGCTCTGCTTCTCTGTCGGAAGCTAAATAAAATAGCTAAAATTTATCTCATAATTATTTTCCAGCATATTAGAATTTAAATAACTACAAATAATCATCTTATGAGTTGTCGATATTTAACCTATACGTAATACTCTCGAATATTATGTATCCTAACCGTAAAATAATCTTTAAGGATCTGATATGAAGTCACTCCCAGCGAAAATTATGACCTTGGTCGTCACGATTGGAATATGCTCGATTTCCTATGCTGATTCCGGGTATCGCGCGGTAAATAGCTGCATGCTCAACGATGGAAAAACTATAGATGATGTACGTGTCGCCAATTCTAAATGGGTAGAATTTGTAAATGAAAATGTTGAAGGCGGCGATATTACCAGTCATATCATTACAAGTGTTGTCGGCGATATGACCCCTGGGAAATTTCAGTTTGTTGACTCTTTCCCATCTTTAGAGTCTTGGGCGGCATATTTAACAGCGATCGAATCTATAGCCGAAGGCATAGCAATAGATGCAGAGATAAGGGAAGCCGCAGATTGTGCTGAGAGTCAATTATACAAGGCAGAAGAAAGCTAAAAGAAATAACAACTGCCCCTCCACACCCGATTAGTAACGCACAACTCTATATCAGGCTGAATTTCCTCGACAGAGGTAAATGGCAAACTATCAATTAAATAACGACCTTTTAGTATTCCTATGTCACAGGCAACAAGAGGGAGTTTGGCAGAAGAGGCAGGAGTCTGATCAGAGCTATAACTGATTGAAATATCTAACTATTTAATCCCTACTCCTGAACCAATGTTACTTCTAGTGTTACTAAACCCCAACCTTGCTTGCCATTTCTAGGGCAGTTTTTGATTTTCTACACTACAAGGCGGGCTATTAAATAGACCCGGGGGGAGGCTCTTTCGCGTCTCTCTATTGTTATAGTGACACCGCAGATTTACTAAAGTCGATTTTGAAAAAACACTGATTATGGACGGATACATAATAGAACAAATCTATATCCTCAGCGTGGTGGTTGTGCGTATGTAGCTTATAAACATCATGAATATGCAAAAGGCAAAGTCAAAGGCAGTTAGGGAATATCCCTTAGAAGGACTTAGAGCTTCTATAGAACATCGTTAATTTTCATGAATTGAGCATCTGTCTAATTTCGAAAATAGCTTCTGGAGCATTACCAAGATCGCAATGGTCAACACCTGCGATTTCGATAAATTTTGAATTAGGAATATTATCAGCTAGATAGCGGCCCATCCTGATTGGTACTGCTAAGTCCCCAGTAAAATGTATCACTAAAGTTGGGCATTGAATCTTATGTAGTATAGGTCTTACATCAAGAGTCTCCATATACTCAACTATTTGAGACATTGAACGCCGGTCTGATAATAATCTTTCAAATCCTTTATAGGTATCATCATCAATAACATCGCGCGGAATACTTGGAAAAAATATATCTCTACCAGAGCCCGTTCCCCAGGCCTGGATTAAACCCTCAAAAGCTTTATTGGAAATACCCAAAGGATAATCATCAGATCGTGAAAATTTCGCGGTAGTACCGAACAGGATCAACCCTGAGACACGGGCAGGATTTTCAACAGCGTATTTAATACTCATAGGTCCGCCTTCTGAAATACCCATTAAAAAAAATCTATCTGTGCTCGTCTGATCAGCAATACATGCGATATCTTCGACTCTCTCTTCCATGGTCGCTGCTTTAGATGTTGGGTCAGAGAGCCCTTGGCCTCTTTTATCAAAATTTATGACTTTTGAGAATTGAGCTAATGCTTCCATTGTTTCTTTGATTGGCGGTAAATGGCTTGAGACATGAAGGTTGGAGATGATCCCGGGCGTCACTATCAGTGTCGGCTCATCCATTCCAAGGGTATTAAAAGCGAGTTTTACACCATCCGAATCAGCAAACTGTATAGGGTAAGGTGAGGGGGAGCTAAGTTCAGAAAGCGTTATCTTTTGAACATTGGTCAATTTTCCGCCGCCTTTTCGCATGTTTGTTAGAAATGTCCTGCTAATCGCAGCTATGAATCCGAAGATGACCACAACGGCTGCGATGCCACTAAGCAGGCTTTCATTGCTAGAAATCCACTCTGATAAGCTCATCATTTTCTCCAGTACACGGTTTTTTAAATTTTCTCCAGTATTGATAATGACTATAGCAATTTGATTAGGAGGAAGCTGTAATTTGTGTCTGAGTAACAGTCCTACGAACATGGCTTGCCAACCCCATACTTAAAAGCTAATTTGGAAAAAATCTGTAAATAACGAGGAGAAATCCAATGAGTGAAGAGAATGAAGATGCAGACGGATATGCCTTAGCAGAAGATTATGCTATGGCGAGAGCAGCATTTATGACAGTTGAGGAGATTACTGAACAGCTAAAAAATGGAACCATAAAGGGGCGTGTTATCAATAATTCATGGTATGTGAAATCCTCCCTCAAAATTAAAAGACCCGAAGATATAGCGGCTGAAACTAGAGCAAACATAGAGGTTTCTGCGAAGGCAGATAAAGACTTTATGAAGAGCCTAAATCCGGTAAAAGTTGTGAGCGTAAATATTCCGTTCGGAGATGTATTAATGCTGCCATTTCAGGGCTTGATAGCAGGTTTAATAATTGTGATTCCTATAGCGGTTCTAATTATTGCTATAAGCAATTCCTAAAAAGGAGAGTAAAAATGAAAGAGGAAGAGAAAGTCTTAAGAAAAGAATTGCGAGATACATCAGCCTCTGCTCTTTGGATAAATATTAAGTTACTTTGGTTGTTCATTGCAGTATTGCTATGCCTAAACTATTGGAACTAGCAGACGATGTTACGCTTGATGTATGAATCAGTTGAGCAAGCAGCTTCCGTGGATAATGTTATCCACCTACGCAAGATAAGCGGACTCTCTCTCCGACCCAGAGAAGCAATTGAAAAAGCCCTGCCCTCAAAATTGCTATGCTTGTAAATCATAGCGTAGAAAAATTAGACCATACTTCACCGGAAGTAGCTGAAACGATCTGGCAGCTGTTTCAGTTGGCCTATCGAGTAGAAGCAGACTTGCTGGGGGTGTCTTCGTTTCCGCCGCTTAAGCGTAGCCGTGAAAGCATTGGGAATAGCGATGCAGAATTCCTTGGCGTCTGGGAAGGTAAAGTAGTAATTGCGGCAATTGAAATTAGTAGACTTGAAGATACTATGCTAATTGATAGCCTGGTTGTAAATCCCGAATACTTTCGTCAGGGATTAGCGAAAGCATTGTTCAAGCAAGTGTTGAAAAATAAGCCTGGCGAAGAAATTAGAGTTTATACGGCGGATAAAAACCTTCACGCCCTATCACTCTACAAGAAATTAGGCTTTGTTGAATCGGGAAACCTTGGATCCACCGATTCCATAGATCGCATCGAGTTAAAACGAAGTGTTTAGCCAGTGACCGTATCGCTTCCAGATGCAGGGCATTGAGGTCTGTCTGGGGGTTATGCCCTGTTTTTGGTATCCCAGATAGCCGATATTTGTAGTAACTTGTGAATACAAGTATAAAGAAACTACTAAACTTGCCATTGAGGATCTATTTATGAGCACCGATAGTCTTACCCTGCAAGCCCGCCAAGAGCGCACGACAATGCAACTCACTTCAGTAGAATTTAGAGATGGAGAGAGTGTAATTACAGCACAAGGTGAAATGGGAACATATGGCACAGTATACACCTCCTACTTGCTCAAATATGACAACACAGGCAATGGAGGCACAGTTTCTGGCCAAGGTCGTGGTGTGGTTGATAAAGATACTTTTTTCTCTGGTACGTTCTCAGGAGTCTGGAAGCGTGATGGTGCAAATATAGTAATGAGAAACTTGGTAAACATCTCCGATGGCACTACAAATCTTGACTCAATAGTAGTTAATACTGGCCAAAGAAACCTATCAATAGATGTTTATGTAATAGACTAACGGGACTCATCTTAAATTAAGGAGCTTTTATATGCCCATTCCCTTTGAAGGTGGATGTCACTGTGGTTCTGTTCGCTATGTTTGCTCAGAAGAACCTATTACCGTCGTAAATTGTCATTGTGGCGATTGCCAAAAAATTGCTGGCTCTGCATTCATAACTGGTGTGCTTGTGCCTGAAGGGTCTATAAAAATAAATGGTGAAATGAAGAGTTACAGAGTTGAGGCAGATAGTGGAAACCGTATAACACGAAATTTTTGCCCCGCTTGCGGAACGAGAATATTGGTGGAGCTAGAGGGAGGTATTGGAATCGGAGTGAGCTACACAACTATGGACGATAACTCTTGGCTAGAACCCGCGGTAGAGTTTTATGCAGCCAAAGCACAACCTTGGATAACCTTATGTTCAAGAACGGAAAAACTCACAAATATGACGTGAGCAATTTAATGAAAAACTACTAACAACAATAACCCTACTCTGCTTTTCTGTTGCTGCTAATGCGGATTTATTATGAAAAAAATTGATTCAGCAATGATTGACGCTCTTATCCAGCTCTTAGCCATGATAGGCATTATAGGTTCGTTAATATTTGTTGGCTTAGAATTGCGACAATCTCAGAGAATCGCGCAAGCGGGACAACAGCAGGATAGAACTGCGTCATTTTTTGGTCTACTTGGCGCAAATAGTGAGGCTGGCGTGGATTGGCAATCTACAGTTTATGAAGCGAATTCGGAATATGGTGAAAAATTTACTTTACCAGAGATTGTTCGCCGCAATAACTATCATGCTCATTTATTTACTTATGAAAATGACTATTTTCAGTATTCCCAGGGATTAATGCCACAAAGCGTATGGGATGCGAAGCTAGTAGCGCTATCGTTCTTTTATAACCAGTGCGATATGCGAGACCTGATGGATTATAGGAAAAATTGGTTTCCAACTAGATTTGTAGAGATTATCAATAACCTTCCCGATGAATGCTCTGAGTAAGTTATGAAAAAAGTAGAGGTTAACCTTGATACCTGGATACAACTGCTGGGTATGCTGAGCGTATTAGGAGGTTTAATGGCCTTAGTAATCGAACTGAATCAATCACAAAGGCTATCTCAAGCCAGCGCATATCAAACAAGAGTATCGGAAATCCAAGAAGCTCAAAGGGAGCTTGCATTGTCAGAGGATTTAGCCGAAATACTCCAAAAATTTGATTCTCAGGGAATTGATTCTCTATCTGTCAGCGAAAGAAGCAGAGTCGTAGCGTGGAATTCAGCTGTGCAATGGCGAATGCAAGGACAGTTTTATCAA
>Ga0206678_10000511_pt1 | contig 25089 bp, 22 predicted proteins | sample M180m12015metaG_FD_155453 | JGI IMG/M metagenome (GOLD analysis project Ga0206678, IMG submission 155453) | Ammonia-oxidizing marine archaeal communities from Monterey Bay, California, United States - M1 80m 12015 | ecosystem: Environmental > Aquatic > Marine > Intertidal zone | place: USA... | reverse complement strand
GATCTAAGCCCCAAGGCGGAGCATATCCCCATTGATCCTGCTTATAGTTCAGGTGTTCCCTAATTCAAGTTGTGGAAGTGGAGCCTCTCACTCGATATACTGGCCGGCTCGTTAGTTTTTTGTATCAAAGAGGTCCTATGTCCAGTGGTCTAGCACAACAGCAGTCGCGGCTAAAAGAGCTTATCAGTCGTGGAAGAGAGCAGGGTTATCTGACCTACCAGGACGTTAACGATCATTTGCCGGATGATATTACCGATCCAGCACAAATAGAAGACATCATGGGCATGATCAACGACCTGGGGATTGCCGTCCATGAATCAGCGCCTGATGCCGATGATCTTCTTGCGGAAGGAGATTCAACGGATGAAGTGGCTGCAGAAGAAGCCGCCGCCGCGTTGGTTGCTGTAGAAAATGAGGCTGGCAGAACAACTGACCCGGTGCGCATGTATATGCGTGAAATGGGTACGGTTGAGTTGCTGACCCGCGAAGGCGAGATTGTCATCGCGAAAAGAATAGAAGAAGGCATCCGTGACGTTTTGAACGCGGTTGCCCATTTTCCAGGGCCCGTCGCTTTCACGCTAAATCAATATGAGGTAACGCAGGAGGAGGAAGGTAAACTTGCCGATCTTCTGATTGGTTTTCTTAATCCTGTCGAGAATGTCATTCCAGCCGCACAGGTAGTGCCGGGCGAGAAGAAGGAAGATGACGAATCAGAAGAGAATAAAGGTGCCGACCCTGTGCTGGCTGCTGAAAGGTTCGCCATTCTTGAGAAGCAATTCAAAAAAGCCCAGCGAGCCATCAAGAAACATGAGCGAAGCTCCTCGCAAGGCGCGAAGGAACTGCAAGCCCTGGGAGAAGCATTTCAATTTTTCAAATTCGTTCCAAAACATTATAACGTTCTCGTACAGATGGTGAGAGATACACACGCACAGATTCGTCGCCAGGAACGGCACATTATGAACACGTGTATTCGTCGTGCGAAGATGCCGCGGAAGATATTCCTCGAGAAGTTCGCCGGACATGAGGCGGACTTGAAATGGGTGCCGAAACAGATCAAGGCGGGACACGACAAGCTCAAGAATTTTGAAGACGACATCCTTCGTGCCCAGAAACTCAGCAAGCAGTCCGCAGAGGAGGTAGGACTTGAAGTGATTGAAATCAAGGATATCAATCGTCGTATGTCCATTGGTGAAGCGAAAGCTCGGCGTGCCAAGAAGGATATGGTTGAGGCAAATCTTCGATTGGTCATTTCTATTGCCAAAAAATACACGAATCGGGGACTGCAGTTTCTGGACCTGATCCAGGAAGGCAACATTGGCTTGATGAAAGCAGTTGATAAGTTCGAATATCGACGTGGTTACAAGTTCTCGACTTATGCTACCTGGTGGATTCGCCAGGCGATCACTCGATCCATTGCGGACCAGGCGAGAACTATTCGAATCCCTGTACACATGATCGAAACCATCAACAAGCTGTCGCGTATAAGTCGACAGATGCTCCAGGAGATGGGCCGTGAACCGACGCCGGAAGAACTGGGCGAACGAATGGAAATGCCGGAAGATAAGGTCCGCCGAGTCCTGAAGATTGCAAAAGAACCTATTTCCATGGAAACACCGATCGGTGATGACGAAGATTCACATCTTGGAGATTTCCTCGATTCAGACTCCAATCTTGGAGAAGGTGCATCAGTGGGTTCGCCAGTTGATACAGCGACCGAGGAAGGCTTGCAGGAAGCGACTCGCGGTGTACTGTCAGGCTTGACCGCAAGGGAAGCGAAGGTGCTTCGAATGCGTTTTGGTATTGATATGAATACTGACCACACGCTTGAGGAAGTGGGTAAGCAGTTCGATGTGACCCGCGAACGTATCAGGCAGATTGAGGCGAAGGCCCTTAGGAAGCTGAGGCATCCATCGCGATCGGACCACTTAAAGACTTTTCTGGATTAGATCAAAAAGCCCGCTCATAGCGGGCTTTTTTTTGGGTGCTTTATCTATCTGGAGCTTCGCGAGAAGTGCAGGCTGGCTCTCGCAGCATCAAATTCGTGCTGAGTAACACAAATTTAATGGCGCTGCCGCCTCGTATTTGTTTCAGCCCGACGGACTGGAACCTAACATTTGGTGGGCCCGGGAGGACTCGAACCTCCGACCAATGGATTATGAGTCCAGTGCTCTAACCAACTGAGCTACAGGCCCTTGCGCTTCAGATTAGAAGGCGGGTAGTTTACCAGAAGACTAGTCTGTGGCGAACTCAAACAAAAAATCCGTGATAATTTTGGTGCCACGCGTCAGATTCTCTATAGAGATGCGTTCATTGTTGCCATGTACCCCGGTTACCTCGCCCTGAAGATAAAGGAAAGGAGCAAATCCATAGCTGACAATGTCGACATCACGAAAAAAGTGGCTGTCGGTAAAACCGGTTGAAACACTTGGGATCAGGACAGCGTTTTCCATATCTTTGGTTACCGACTTCTCTATCGCATCATAAAGGGGAGTGTCAGTTTTGCTGATGGCTGGCGTGAAACCCATGATCCTGGTGATTTCGATGCTGTCGTCGTTGATGATGGTGACCAACTCAGAGAGAAACTGCTGTGGATCCTGGTCCGGCAGGAGCCTGCAGTCCAGCTCAAGTTCAGCTGTCGGTGGTACGACGTTGATCTTGTTGCTGCCTTTCAGTGTTGTCAGTGAACAGGTGTTGCTTAGCAAGGCTGCTCGCCAGGGCTCCTCCATTTGAAGGGTAAACATGAATGCGTCGTTGTCTACTGCGCTTGATATATCGGACATCATGACCTGGCGCTCCCCATCCTGGAATGGCGCAAGAGCTGCAAAGTAAGCCTGGACCTCTGGTATGGCTCTTCGTTCGAATTGGGTATCCGCAATTCGGGAACCGGCCCTGAGAATTCGTTTTACCGAGCTCGTCACTCGCGGTGCGCTGCCATGGCCAGGGATATCTGTGGCGGTGAGTCGTAACCATAAGGGGACTTTCTGGGTAACTTCGATGTTAAACGCTGGAATGTCGTCCAGCAACATGGCCGAACCACCTTCATTGACCAGATAGCCCACGCCTTCGAAAATCTCGGATCGGTTTTCCAGTAACCAGCCCGCACCATAAAACCCGCCAGCTTCTTCGTCGGCAGTCGCCATAAAGATGACGTCCCTGTTCAATTTCTGGCCGCTGTCTTTCAGCGCGAGAAACGATGAGAGTTGGGCGATGCCCAGGCCCTTGGTGTCAATAGCGCCACGACCATAGATGTAGCCGTTCCTGATCTCGCCGGATAGCGGTGGCACATCCCAGTATTTGGCATCGGCGGGGACAACATCAATGTGGTGCAGGAGAATCAGGGCAGGTTCATTACCGCCCCTGAGACGTGCCCAGATGTTTCCCCTGTTGGGTGCAGATTCGGCCGTTTCGAATGAGATATCTGCCTCTTCAAGAATATTTGCCAGAAAGGCGACTCCCCGGGACTCATTACCTGGAGGATTCACAGTGTCGATGGCAAGGTATTGGCGAAGCCAGTTCACAGACTGGTCGGCGTGAATTGGGAAAGACGTCAGGAGGGCCAAAGATATCAGTAGTTTCAGCATACTTGGTTCCTATAAACGAGCCAGAAAATCATAATTGCCTGGCACTGTCAATTTCCCTGCCCTGGGTGGACACAAACTAAATGTTCACCTACTATTCGCGTCAACAGGCCTCGAATCTAAGCGATAGGGGACCTGATAAACAAAATTCTATTTCCGCCATTTAAGCTCGGACTTGATCCATCCAAAAGGACAGGTACCTATGAAACTAGTCTTTCGCCATCAGCCGATGGCATCTCATTTCTTGTTGGCTGCAAGTCGTTCCTCGATTGAGGAGACGTCGTGATTAACGTCAATACATTCAAACAAAAAAAACAAAACGGTTCACGCCTTTCCATGGTCACTTGCTACGACGCATGGTCAGCCGGGATTCTGAATGGTACAGATGTGGACTGCCTCCTTGTCGGAGATTCGCTTGCCGTGGTAATGCATGGTTTTGATTCGACAATACATGCCACTATCGAAATGATGGAATTGCATGTTGCGGCGGTTAACAGGGGTGCACCTGATAAGTTTATCGTCGCTGACATGCCATTTCTTTCCTGTTCGAAAGGATTGAAAGTAGCCATGGATTCAGTTCAGCGCCTGATGCAAGCTGGCGCTCATGCGGTAAAAATCGAAGGCGCTAGCCACCAGCTTCCCATCATCAGACAGATCATTGAAGCAGGTGTTCCTGTCATGGGACATCTTGGGTTGACGCCCCAGTCAATTCACAACCTTGGTGGTCACAGGGTGCAGGGAAAGAACGAAGCCGGCGTGCAGAAGATCACCGCGGCTGCCCGAGCGCTGGAAGAAACGGGCTGTTTTTCGCTTGTTCTTGAATGTGTACCCAACGATCTAGGTGAATGCATCACTAGATCATTGAGCATTCCGACCATTGGCATTGGAGCCGGCCCTGACACCAATGGACAAGTGCTGGTGCTTCACGATCTTATAGGGACCAATCCTGACTTTTCACCTAAATTTTTGCGAAGGTATGCGGATGTCCATGAAATAATCGGTGCGTCGGTACAGAGATATCATGGGGATGTAGTAGCGGGATCATTCCCTTCGGTTGAGGAGAGCTACGGGTGAAGGTTTTGAATTCGATTGCAGAGGTCCGAGGCTACAGGAAAGAAGTGTCGGGTTCGGTTGGATTCGTTCCAACAATGGGTGCACTTCACCAAGGACATCTTTCTCTTGTTGAGCGCAGTCTTAATGAAACAGACCTCACGATGGCCAGTATCTACGTGAACCCAACCCAGTTTAATAACCCCAAGGATCTTGCGAACTATCCGGATTCAATCAGTGTTGATCAACAGTTGCTGCAGGCCGCGGGCGTGTCCGCTGTGTTCATGCCCACCTATGATTCGTTGTATCCCGATGATTATGCCTATGAGGTTAACGAAAAGCAGTTTAGCAAGGAGCTTTGTGGAGCGAATCGACCTGGGCATTTCACGGGCGTGTTGACCGTTGTCATGAAGCTGTTAAATCTCGTGAAACCCCAGAATGCATACTTTGGAGAAAAAGATTTTCAACAGCTCTCTCTGATAAAAGGGATGGTAGAGGCCTTGTTTCTCGAGACTGAAATTATTGGCTGCCCAATAATCAGGGAGGCAGACGGTCTGGCAATGAGTTCCCGAAACCTGAACCTTTCGAGCTGCGATCGCGGCAAGTCGTCGCTTTTCAATAACTTGCTGAGTAACAAGCTGTTAAGTGATGAAGAAATTCAAAAAGAATTGAGTCTTAATGGGTTTGAGGTGGATTATGTTGTGACTAAAGGTGGTCGGCGATTCGGCGCGGTAGTGATGGGTGAAGATGCTGGCCCCGTTCGTTTGATTGATAATGTAGAGGTAGTCAGCTGATGTTGCTTTGTCTTGATGTCGGTAACAGCCAGGTTTTTGGTGGTATTTTTCAGGATGATAAGCTTCAGGTGCAGTTTCGGCGAACTTCACAAACCAAGAGCTCTTCAGACGAGTTTGGTGTGTTCTTCCGTTCGGTGCTACGGGAGAACAACGTTGATCCTGACTTGATTTCCCAGGTGGCGATTTGTTGTGTCGTACCGGATCTGCTTTATTCCCTGAGAGCTTGTTGCCAGAAATACTTCGATTTGGATCCTTTGATTTTGCGTCCCGGGATTAAGACGGGGTTGAAAATCCAGTACCGGGATCCGAAAGAAGTCGGCGCAGATCGTATCGCTGACGCTGTGGGAGCGGTTACGATGTTTCCCAGGCGCAACCTCATTGTCGCTGATTTCGGAACCGCAACGACACTATGCGCGATTACCAGGAACAAGGAGTTTCTGGGTGGTAACATCATTCCGGGTGTCAGGTTATCCATGGAAGCGTTGGAAGAAAGAACAGCACAACTTCCTTCAGTTGAAATTCTCCCGCCACGAAATGCACTGGGCAGGACGACTGTTGAAAGTATTCAATCAGGTCTTTACTGGTCCAATGTAGGCATGGTCAGAGAACTGGTTAGCAGAATTACGGAAGAAGAGTTTGCAGATGAGCCCCCTTTGGTGGTCGCTACTGGCGGTTTCGCCCAGCTGTTTAATCGAGAAAAGTTGTTCGACGAAGTGGTGCCCGACCTGATTCTCACAGGTTTGCGGGAAGTCGTTCGCCTTAATCACTAGCAGCTTTCGAGTTGGTGACCTGACTCTATCGTCACCGATTCATCACTATATGACTCCTATCCTAACGCCGCACTTACTCCCAGGAATGCTGTTGGTGTTCCTGGTGACATTGAGCCTGTATCTGGTCACGATGCCTCAGGCAATCAAGCCGGAGGATGCAGGTTTGTTCCAGATGATCTGTCACAAAGGCGGTATCGGTCATCCCTCTGGATATCCGCTGTTCATTCTATCGTGCCAGACTTTTGTCAATTTGCCTGCTTTTGAACACAACGTGGTGGGAGTCAGACGTAGGTTTTCTGAAATACGTTACTAGAACCGCATACTCGGATCAGCGCGAATTAGCCGGGATAAGCGACGAGGTAAGTTTCCAGAGGTGGATCATTGCGTGGTCAGCGTTGCAGTTGACGCTGCCCCTTGGAATGCTGGCAGGCTTCGGTTTCCTGGTGTCCTTTAAACGTCTCACGTGGCATTTGTCGATTGGGTTAGTGCTGCTCTATCTGGGTGGTACCTCGATCCTGAACTTGATGCTGGGGTTTGAGTTCAACAGACTGACAGTCGCGGTATTTGAACCTTATCCAGTCATCAGCTATCTCGCTTTGGTTGTCTGGCTTGGGGTTGCGGTAAAGAGTCGCGCTGGTTGCACCGGCGAGCTTGAAACTGGCCACTGGTCACTTTGAACGGTCGATTTTCTTGAACCCGAAGGCCGGAAATACTAGCGTGTGTCCTTTGTATCGAACCACTCGTCAGTTAAATGTGGAAACTAGCGCTAGCGATCTGCTAGAAAGGTTCGATGATAAAATTTGTGATTAGTTTTAATAGTGACGGGATAGAGATTCAATGCTGAGCATTGTTGTACCGACCTATCTGGAAGCAGATAACATTTCTCCCCTTATTACTGGGATCTTTGATTCGCTGAATGAGACTGGTATCTCTTATGAGGTGATTATTGTTGATGATAATTCGCCTGATGGAATCAAGGAGGTTGTAGATCAACTGGTCGCTGACTACCCCGTGCGTCTAATGCAGCCCAAGGACAGGGAGCGGGATCTTTCGATGAGCGTAATCGAAGGGACCCTGACTGCGCGTGGCGATCATATTCTGGTAATGGATGCAGATTTGTCACACCCGCCGGGTTTGATTCCCTCTATGTACCAAACGCTGTTGGAAGATGAGTCGGTTTTTGTGGTTGGAAGCCGTTATGTTGAGCACGGTAGTTTTGATAGAAGATGGAGTCTCTGGCGGTTTTTTAATTCCCACATCGCGACGCTTATCACGAGGCCTCTGGTGCAATGCCAGGATCCGATGTCAGGCTTCTTTGCCTTTCGGCGGGATCGGGTTGAAGACTACGACGGCCTTAACCCAATTGGCTACAAGATTGGTCTTGAGCTCATGGTAAGGGGTAACTTCACAAGTGTCCGTGAGGTGCCGATTAATTTTTCTGACAGGGAGTTAGGAGAAAGCAAGCTTAACCTGAATCAACAGATAAAATTTTTGCGACATCTTCGAAGGCTCTATACCGTCAGGTTCGGTACGCTTGGTGAGATACTGAGTTATGGCGCTGTCGGGGCCGGTGGTTTGGTTGTAGATCTGTTGTTTTATTATTGGTTGCAGATCCTGGGGATGCCCCATCAGTTAGCCAGGGCATGTTCTTTCTGGCCTGCTGTCAGCTCTAACTGGTATCTGAATCGCGTTGCCACCTTTGGGGAACGCAAACGGCGACCTCACGGCAAACAGTGGTTTGAATTCGTTTTGACCAGCCTGGTCGGATTCTCGCTTAATTGGGGGGTCTATTACATACTGACCAGCTGTACAGCTTACTTCGACGACTATCGGCTATTGGCTTTGATTGCCGGAGTTGGCGCAGCTAGCGTGTTCAACTTTGTGATGTCATCGCTGGTTGTTTACAACGAGAAACGATAGGAATCTTTAACGTGCGATATGAAAACCTGAATATCTGGGATGGTGAATCGAGCGGCCAACGACAAGGTGCGCTGGTGGTATCTGATGGAAGGTTCGTCTCTGAATCGACCGACCCCGATGACCAGGTTCGGGATATGAAAGGACTGTTTGCGATTCCGGGTTTGATTGATGCACATGTGCATATGTGCCTGGATCCTGAGTTAAAAGATCCGCTACAGCAGACTGTTCCCGGTAAGGAAAAAGTCACTGAAGATATTCGAAAGCGCGCTTCCATGATGGTCAGGGCTGGCATTACGACAGCAAGAGACCTGGGTGGCGGTGAATATCTCGAACTTGACGTTCGTGATGAAATTGCGGTGGGTAAGACCCTTGGACCAAGACTGGTTTGTGCCGGCCAGCCTATTACATCCGTCGGAGGTCATTGTCATTTCTGGGGTGGAGAAGCGAACGGTGATGATGAGGCCGTTGCGGTGTTAGAACGCCAGAGAGCAAAAGGCGTAGACCTGATCAAGATGATGGTGACGGGAGGCAACATTACGCCAGGTTCACGCCCGATAGACAGCCAGTTTGAGGATCAAACAGTGACGAATGTCGTCGCACAGGCGAAACAGTACGGCTTCCACGTTGCAGCACATTGTCACGGAACTGATGGCATTCGTCAGGCTGCCTCAGCCGGTGTTACAACAGTAGAACATTGTTCATGGGTTGGAGAATCCGGTTGGGGCAAAACCTTCGATGCCGCTGTTGTTTCTCTCATGGCTAACAATGGTGTATGGGTGTCTCCAACGATCAATGCCGGCTGGAAGAGATTTACACAGAAGGACTTTACCGAGATGGTGCAGCAGAATTACAGAAATATGAAGGAAGCGGGGATACGCCTGATTGCGTCAACCGATGCGGGCATCCCGAATGTTTTTCATCATGACCTTCCAAGGGCGCTGCCGGTTTTCGCGCATTTTGCCGGGTTATCCGCGGAGGAGGTTTTGCGAGCTGCTACCTCGGATTGTGCAGAGGCGATTGGGCTTGGCGGAATAACCGGTCTAATCAGGCCTGGCTACTCTGCGGATTTTGTTCTTTATGAAGAGGATCCATTGATAAACCTTGAAGTGCTGGAAAAACCTTTCATGGTTGTGAGCCGAGGAAGAGAGATTCAGCCAGACTAGTCTTCCTCTTGGCAAACCAAAATGACATCACCATGCTGACCATTCTCGCTGTGGTCAGTGAGATATGTCGTCTGTTGGTCTAATTTTATACGGCTGTAATCTGATCCCTGTCAGCTATTCGTGGATTGACACACCCGTCTCATCTAGGTAGCTTGCAGGCTGATAAAAGTAGCGGACTTCCAATGGAAAACTTGTTTGATTTATCCGGTAAAGTTGCTGTGGTCACCGGGTCCACAAAAGGTATCGGGCGGGCAATTGCACAGCAGATGGCCTTTAATGGCGCTGATGTTGTGATCTCGAGCCGTAAAGAGGATGCATGCCAGAGCGTTGCAGATGAAATTAATGCTGGGCTGGACGGGAAGGGCGGTAAAGCCATCCCCATCCCATGCCACATTGGTTACAAGGAACAGATGCAACAATTAGTAGATAGCACCCGGGAACAACTGGGCAAGATTGATATCCTGGTCTGCAATGCGGCTGTCAATCCCTACTACGGTTCCATGATGGACATTCCCGATACGGCATTTGAAAAGATTCTTGATTCCAATGTGAAGTCCAACCACTGGCTTTGCCAATTAGTACTGCCGGAAATGGTCGAGCGCGAAGATGGCGTTATTCTGATTGTCTCGAGTGTTGGCGGATTGCATGGCAGTGCAGTGCTGGGAACCTACGGTATCTCAAAAGCGGCTGATATGGCGCTTGCAAGGAATATTGCAACAGAGTTTGGGCCACATAATATTCGTGCCAATGCCATTGCGCCGGGATTGATTCGCACCGATTTCGCGAAGGCATTGTGGGAGAACCCGGAGACATTGAAGGCGACCACAGCCAATGCCAGTCTCAGGAGAATAGGTGAGCCCGAGGAAATCGGCGGCGCAGCAGTTTTTCTGGCTTCCAAGGCGGGTAGTTTCATGACCGGACAAACGGTCGTGATTGACGGTGGGCGCTGATTTCACAACAAGTTGGTTCAATGTTAAGGGCCTGATAGTGTAAATAAGTAAAGATCGGAGAGAGAAATGATGGAAGAGCTGAAAACATCAACGAGGGTACTTTTGGTTAGTGCCTTAGTTCTGTTGATTATTCTTGTTACGGGCCCGTTGGGGTACAAATTTTCAATAGTGCCGTGGCAACCTTCGTTAGTCAGTCTGCTGACTGCCGTTGCAGGCGGTGCGCTGGTTTTTCTGATTGGGATGGTCTATCTGGTCATTGCGATGCGGTCTGACCTTGGAAGAAATCGAAATCTGGTCATTGTATCGATGATCCTGGGGCTGGTACCTGTTGGGATTGTTGGACCACAAATGGCGGCTGCAGGTGATGTTCCACCTATTCATGACATAACGACAGATACCGCTAATCCACCTGCGTTTGTTGCGATTGTACCTTTGCGGGAGAACGCCCCCAATGGTTACGAGTATGGTGCTTCTAAAGCGTGGCCTGCTGAGAAACTTGGCGTCACTACCATGGAAGCCTATCCTGGCCTGATACCCATCGAATCCGATTTGTCCGTGGCGAATGCTGTTGACCGTACGGAAGCCATCCTGCTGGCCATGGGTCTTGAGATCGTGGCGGTAGATAAGGAAGCGGGTCTGGTGGAGGCGACCGCGACGACCTTCTGGTTTGGTTTCAAGGACGATATGGTAGTCAGGATCATTGGCAACGGAGAAGGCTCCAAAATTGATCTGCGATCAATGTCGCGAGTCGGGCAGAGTGATATGGGTGTGAACGCTGCCCGGATGACTGATTTTATCGACCGCTTTTAGTGCTGGTTAGTGAACGCAGCGTTGATCAATCGTTAAGCTTGGAGATAATCAGGTCACTAACCTGTTTTGGATTGGCTTTACCAGCCGTTTCCTTCATTACCTGGCCGACGAAGAAACCAAGCACCTTTGTCTTTCCGCTTCGGAATTGCTCAGCTTGCTTGGGATTGTCAGTGATTATACGGTCGACAATGGGTTCAAGCTCGTGGTTATCTGAGACCTGAACCAGGCCTTCGGATTGAATGTAGTCGTCGACCGAATCAGTATTCCCTTCCCACACAGCATTGAAAACGGTTTTGGCTATTTTCCCGGAAATCGTACCATCCTGAATTCGAACGATTATCTCTGCCAGTGCCTGGGCCGTCACGGGGGAATCAGAGATTTTTATATTATCCCGATTCAGGCCGCCCAGAAGATCACCTTTTACCCAGTTCGCAGCCAGAACGGGGTCGCTGCAAATGTTTACACAGGCTTCAAAGTAGGTTGCCAGTCCAAGCTCGGAGGACAACATGCGACTATCTTCTTCTGTTAATCCCATTTCCTTGTGGAACCGAGCCCGTTTTTGCGCCGGGAGTTCTGGCATCGAGTCTCGGACTTTAGCGATAAATGCGTCGTCTATGATAACGGGCAAGAGATCGGGTTCAGGGAAGTATCGATAATCAGTCGCAGTTTCTTTACTGCGCATGGGTCGTGTTTCGTCTTTGTCTGGGTCGTAAAGCCGGGTTTCCTGCGTGATTTTCCCGCCAGACTCCAGTATTTCAGTTTGACGGACTATCTCATACTTTATCGCGGCTTCAAGGAACCGGAAAGAGTTTACATTTTTGGTTTCTGTCCGGGTGCCATACGCGTCGGCGCCTTTTTTTCGGAGTGAAACGTTAGCATCGCAGCGTAACGAGCCCTGTGACATATCCCCATCGGAAACTGAAAGGTAGGTGACCAACTGGTGAATCGTCTTCGCATAACTGACGGCTTCTTCGGCACTCCTCATGTCCGGCTCTGAAACAATTTCCAGCAATGGGGTTCCCGCTCGATTTAGGTCGATACCGGTCATGCCATGAAAATCTTCATGAAGGGATTTCCCTGCGTCCTCTTCGAGGTGGGCACGGGTCACGCGAATGGTTTTTGTAGCGCCGTCAGCAAGGGTGATTTCGACTTCGCCCCCCAAAACAATTGGCTCGTCCATTTGGGTGATCTGGTACCCCTTGGGTAGGTCAGGGTAGAAATAGTTTTTTCGATCAAAACAGGAGCGAGTGCCGATTTTGGAACCAATACCAAGACCAAAGGCGATTGCTTTAGGGTAAATAGCTTGGTTTACCACGGGAAGCACCCCGGGTAGTGCCAGATCCAGGGCGCTGGCTTGTGTATTGGGTTCTGCACCAAAAGTCGCGCTAGAGCCGGAAAATATTTTTGAATAGGTCGATAGCTGGACATGAATTTCCAGCCCGATGACAACTTCCCACTGGCCGCTCATGGTGAGAGCTCCGGCGTCTGTTTGTGCCAGTCAGTATGAGTCTGGAACTGATGGCCAATGTTTAGCAATGTTGCTTCGTCAAAATAGTTACCTATTAGCTGTATTCCTGCCGGCAAATCGTTGATAAAGCCCGCGGGAAGTGAGATCGCGGGCAAGCCTGCAAGGTTTGCTGAGATCGTGTAAATATCTTGCAGATACATAGCCTGAGGGTCATCTGCATTTTCTCCGATTTTGAAGGCTGGGCCGGGCGTCGTTGGCCCCAAAATCGCATCAACTGATTTGAAGGCTTCAAGGAAATCATTTTTTATCAGGCGGCGTACCTGTTGTGCCTTTTTGTAGTAAGCATCGTAGTAGCCGGCCGAGAGTGCGAATGCACCGACCATAATACGATTTTTTACTTCCTGGCCGAAACTTTCGCTCCGGGTCCTTTTGTACAGGTCCTCCAGGTTTTCCGGGTTCTCACAACGATACCCAAACCTGACGCCGTCGTACCGTGACAAATTGGCCGAGCATTCCGCCGGGGCGATGATGTAGTAAGCGGGAATTGCCATCGGAGAGGTTGGCAGGCTAATGTCCATGAATTCAGCCCCCAGCTTCGATAGTGCGTCTATTGCCTCCTCGATGACGCGTGACATTTGGGGGTCCAGGCCTTTCATATATTCAACACACAATCCTATCTTTTTGCCCTTAAGGTCCTGAGATAGGGATTTGGAATAATCCTCTACCTGCACGGCTGAAGACGTTGAGTCTTTTTCATCCATACCCGCCATCGCAGAGAGTAGCAGTGCGCAATCTTCTGCGGTAGTGGCGAGCGGTCCTGCCTGATCCAGACTGGAGGCGTAAGCGATCATTCCCCAGCGAGACACCCGACCATAGGTCGGTTTAATTCCGGTGATACCGCAGAATGCCGCCGGTTGTCTTATGCTCCCTCCGGTGTCAGTGCCCGTTGCGGCTGCACATAGTCTTGCTGCAACTGCGGCAGCAGACCCGCCTGATGAGCCGCCAGGAACCCGGTCAACTTGCCACGGGTTTTTCACAGCGCCAAAGTAACTGGATTCGTTTGACGAGCCCATGGCGAACTCATCCATATTGGTTTTACCCAAAGACAGTGCGCCCGCGTTCCTCAGCAGGGAGACGACCGTTGAGTCGTAGGGGGAAATAAAATTGTCGAGCATCTTTGAACCAGCAGTGGTTCTCACGCCTGCTTCACAGAAAATATCCTTGTGGGCCAGTGGTATTCCTAGCAAAGGCTTCCGTTCACCTGCTGCTCTTAACTGGTCCGCCTGCCTGGCTTTTTCGAGAACATCCTTCGAGACGCTGATAAAAGCGTTCAGCGACTGGTGGTTTTCAATCCTGTCGAGATATGTCTGGGTAAGTTCAACAGAAGAATACTCACCCTTGCTGAGATCATCCAGTTGCTGGCTGAGGGAGCGATTTATCATCTACTCGACTACCCTTGGGACAAGATACAATCCGGATTCGGTTGCCGGGGCAAGGGATTGAAAAAGTTCCCGCTGGTTTTTCTCTGTCACCGCATCAGTCCTAAGCCTCTGTGAGGCATCGAGTGGATTCGAGACAGGCTCAACGCCCTCGGTATTAATCGCCTGCATCTGGTCAGCCAGTATCAGAATATTCTGCATTCCTTCTGATAACTTCTGTATATCATCATCATTCACCTTCAATTGCGTCAATTCGGCGATATTTCTGACGACTTCTTCAGTCACGTCCACGTGTTTTATCCAGCTACGTTGTCAAGGCGAGGAATGCTAATGAGGTTTGCAGGAATACGCAAATTTTCTGGCTCTGAACTCCCTCGGAACACATTATTTAGGGTGCAGCTGATGCCAGGTAGCGCAAAATGGAAACAACTCCATTATTCAGGGGGTGAGTGGTTTAAAAAACGGGAACACTGCCTATATAAAACTCTCCCCGAATGATAGAGTGATGACAGTTTTTGAAAGCAAATAACAAGGTTCGCATGTCCCGGTTGCCCACCCTTCCCATCGTCGTTTTCGAGAGGTCCCGATTCGATGTTTAAGCGCCTTCGAGGCCTGTTTTCCAATGATCTGTCGATTGATCTCGGTACGGCGAACACGCTCATTTATGTTCGTGACCAGGGTATTGTCCTAAACGAACCGTCAGTGGTCGCGATTCGTACGAATAACAATCAGAAAAACATCGCAGCCGTTGGTATTGATGCCAAAAGAATGCTCGGGCGGACCCCTGGAAATATAATGGCCATTCGTCCTCTAAAAGATGGTGTGATCGCTGATTTTCAGGTAACTGAACGCATGCTCCAGCATTTTATTAAGAAAGTGCATGAAAATAGCTTTATTCGTCCAAGTCCAAGGGTGCTCGTTTGTGTGCCCTGCCAATCCACGGAAGTTGAGCGAAGAGCGATCAGGGAATCCGTCGTTAGCGCGGGCGCTCGTGATGTTCGACTGATTGAAGAGCCAATGGCGGCGGCCATTGGCGCTGGTCTTCCCGTTCATGACGCGATAGGGACTATGGTGGTAGATATCGGTGGTGGGACGACAGAGATTGCTGTGCTGTCGCTTAACGGCGTCGTCTATGCGCAATCAGTCCGAGTAGGTGGTGATCGATTCGACGAAGCGATAACAAACTACGTGAGACGAACCCAGGGCAGCCTGATTGGTGATGCGACGGCGGAAAGAATCAAACAAGAAATTGGTATGGCGTTCCCGTGCAACGACGTGCGGGAGATTGATGTGAGAGGAAGAAACCTGGCTGAAGGTGTGCCGAGGAGTTTTACGCTTAATAGCAATGAAATTCTAGAAGCGCTTCAGGAACCGCTTTCCATGATCACTCAGGCAGTAAAAGGGGTGCTTGAACAGACACCACCGGAACTTGCCTCCGATATAGCAGAAAGTGGGCTGGTACTGACAGGAGGAGGATCGTTGCTGCGCGAGTTAGACAGGATGTTGTCTAGTGAAACCGGATTGCCGGTTATCGTTGCAGAAGATCCACTTACCTGCGTTGCCAGGGGTGGTGGCCGAGCCCTGGAGTTGATGGACGACGGAGCAGACAGCGTACTCTCTATTGAGTAAACTTTTGCTGTCTAGCATAACCGGCAGCGGAGAAGCTCTATCGATTTGGTGTGCATCTTCTGATTTCTGGAGGTAAACCAAATCAAATCCCTGTTCCTAGAGAAAACGACGCTTGGATACCAGATGCTCGGCTTTGGTGTGCTTTCCCTTGTTCTTGTGTTTTTGGATCAAGCGACCACCTGGCTCGATGGCCCCAGGTCTGCACTGACCATCGCACTAACCCCCGTTGTCGTCGCGGCAAATCTTCCGAGTCGCAGCGCTCGTGGTATTCAGGATACTTTTAGTGCCAGGGAAGACCTGCGCCGACGAATCTTGGGGCTTGAGAGTGAACTGATCTTTCTTCAGGTTAAGACTGAAAAGATGGCAGCGCTTACCGAAGAGAATAATCGACTCAGAGGCTTGCTTGGATCCGCTGCAAAACTTCAAGAAAATGTGTTGGTCGCTGAACTTATTGGCTTTAACCCGAATCCTGAAGAACAGGAGGTGTTAATAGATAAGGGTTCTGAGGACTCTGTGTTTGTGGGTCAACCGGTCCTGGACTCGCGAGGATTGTTTGGACAGATAGTGGACGTAAGCCCTTTCAGTAGTCGGGTTCTTTTGATCAGCGACGAGCGACATTCAGTGCCAGTACAGGTCCTACGGAGTAACCTCAGGCTTGTGGCTCAAGGCTCTGGAATCGACCAACAACTGGAATTACTGCATGTTAACGCCACTGCTGACATTAAAGTCGGAGACCTGCTGCTGTCTTCGGGTTTGGGAAACCGGTTTCCAGTGGGTTATCCCGTTGGTGTTGTAGACAAAGTGAATTACAAGCCAGGAAAGCCCTTTGTTGAGGTCTCGGCAAAGCCGAACGCCCAACTTGATAGGGTTAGGCATGTTTTGCTTGTGTTCACAGAGCCCAGGGTTGTGGAAGATACGAACATGACTTCACAAAAAAGCGATGATCGGGGTGGTTGATAATAACGCTGGGGGCTTGGTCATCATCTGGATCAGCATTGTTGCCGGCATGGTACTCGTGGTCATGCCTATGCCCCAGTTTGTCCCTGTAGAGTTGGGGTTTCTTCGACCTGATTGGGTCGCCATGGTCCTGGTTTACTGGATCATGGCATTGCCACATCGGGTTGGTATTCTCACGGCATGGCTGGCTGGTATTGCGGTGGATGTATTGCTGGGCAGCCCGATAGGCGAACACGCATTGTCTTACGTTCTAATCGCCTATGTTGCGGCGACTTTGTACCAGCGGCTTCGGATGTTTTCGGTGTGGCAACAGGCCTCTGTTCTTTTTGCGCTTCTTGGGCTTAATATATTGGTTGGGTTTTGGATCGAGAGTATTACTGGCCTTGTAGACTGGAGTTTTTGGTATCTATTGTCGGCCTTATCTGGTGCATTTTTATGGCCCTGGGTGTTTTTGACGCTTAGATTCCTGCGCCGATGGTTTGGGATGACATGACAACTAATCTGATTCTTGCGAGTGGCTCACCAAGGCGAAAGCTTTTGCTCGAGCAGTTGGCAATTATTTTTGAGATACAACCACCGGATGTAGATGAATCTGTCATCACGGGGGAAGCACCGGAGATTTATGTCACCCGGCTATCTAAAAAAAAAGCACAGAGCATCGCGGAAAAACACGATAGTAGAGCGGTGGTGCTTGCGGCGGATACTACTGTCGTATTGCACGGGAGCATACTGGGGAAACCGGAATCCAAAGAACATGGCTTACAAATGTTAAATGAACTTTCGGGAACGAGGCATGACGTTTTAACGGGTGTTTCAATTTGCAGTGGATCCAGAACTGAAACGTTCTGTGTAAGTACAGAAGTCCGTTTCCGACACCTGGAGGAAAAGGAAATCGCCTGGTACTGGGAAACCGGCGAGCCACATGATAAAGCCGGGTCGTATGGTTTGCAGGGGGCGGGCGCAGCATTTGTGGAGACTCTTACAGGAAGTTATTCAAACGTGATTGGTTTACCGCTTAGCGAAACCGTGCTGATGCTAAGAGACTTTTCGATTGAATGTCTCGGACAGCAAGAACTTTCATTAGGTTAAGGCAGGCGAGATGGCTGAAGAAATATTCATCAATGTATCTGCAAACGAGACTCGAGTAGGCATCGTTGAACAGGGCTTACTTCAGGAAGTTTATATTGAGAGAACTGAAACGAAAAGCAGTATTGGCAACATCTATAAAGGGAAGGTGGTTCGTATCCTTCCCGGAATGCAAAGTGCGTTCGTTGATATCGGGCAAGAGAAGGCCGCATTTATGCACGTGACTGACCTTATCGATGGGCATGAGGTCTTTGATAAGCATGGTGCAGAGTATCCAGAGATTACCAGCCTGGTGTATGACGGTCAGGAACTATTGGTGCAGGTCACCAAAGACCCGATCGGCACGAAGGGCGCGCGGATTACCAGCAATCTCTCTATGGCATCGCGATATCTCGTCTATCTGCCTGGTAGTTCACATATAGGCATTTCCCAGAGAATCGAGGATCAAGATGAACGTAAAAGACTCAAGGTTATTCTCGAGGACTTGAGTGACATTGAAGAGGGCTTTATTGTCAGGACTGCTGCAGAAAATGCCAACGGTGAAGACATCATCAAGGATGCCGGGTATCTTCGAAGCCGTTGGGAAGGGGTCCGCAGTGAGGGATTAGTGGCCAAAAGCCCCGAAGTTGTATACGAAGACCTTCCTCTGCCACTGCGAGTGATGCGAGACATCATTAATACAAACACCACCGGTATTCTGGTTGATCATTCGGAAACTCACACCATCCTTGGCAAATTCTTGTCTGACTATATTCCTGAAAAAGAAGGTTGTCTCAAGCAGATACCATCAGATCAGGTGCTGTTTGATATGCACCAACTGGATGACCAGATTGAAGCTGCCCTCGATCGGAAAGTACCCCTCAAGTCTGGGGGTTACCTGGTGATTGACCAGACCGAAGCAATGACGACTGTTGATGTGAACACCGGCGCATACGTGGGCAAAAAAGACCTGGAGGATACAATTTATCGAACGAATCTCGAGGCTGCCGCGGCGATACCGAGACAATTGAGGCTGCGAAATATTGGCGGCATCGTCATTATCGATTTCATCGATATGATCGATGAGGAACACAAGCGCCAGGTGCTTCGAATGCTGGAGAAAGGACAACAATCAGACCGTGTGAAGTGCAACGTCACCCAGATATCGGAACTGGGGCTGGTAGAAATGACGCGCAAACGGACCTATGGAAGTTTGCTCAAAATGATTTGTGAACCCTGTGAAGTTTGTGACGGTCGTGGTTTTATCAAGTCCGCAGAGTCCGTTTGCCTGGAGATACTCATAAACCTGCAGCGTAAGGCAAAAGAGTTAACGGGCAAAGAATGTCTCATTATGGCTTCACAGACAGTCGTCGATAGACTGATTGATGAGCAGGCTAACAATGTCCGAGAACTGGCAGAGTTACTCGATACTGATATCTCGTGCCAGGTTGAACCAGGGTACACGCAGGAGCAATACGACATCGTCATCTCTATTATTGAGAGAGCTCAGGCTAAGTAGATGTTCCTTCGAATCACGAAAGGGTTCTTCAGAAGCGGCTGGTGGCTAGTGCTTGGAATGCTAGTCATTGCTGCTGTATACCTTTCCCTTGGCCGGCTGGCCATACTCTCAGTTGAAGCTAATCAGCATCAGATTGAACGTTACCTGCGAAACAGTGGTCTGGACTTCGTTGAGCTCGGCGCTATCGCAGGAGATTGGCGGGTTCATGACCCACGCTTCATCGTGAGAGACATTTCCGTGAAGCCGCTTGGCGAACCTGCCCTTGATATAGATTTGCTTATCCTCAGGGTTGATTCTATCCGTAGTTTGATGAGTGGTGTCCCCATCGTGACGGAAATGGAGATATCTGGTATCAGGTTCGCCGTTGAGCGCGATGGAGAGGACTTCCGGATAAAGGGTTTCAAGCGAGGTGATGGGAACTTAAATGTAGACTCTGTGCTTGACTCCCTGCCACACCTTGAATTGTTGAAGGTGGATGGGATAAACGTTGCTCTCATAGGCCCCGATATAGAGATGCATCTTGTATCGCATAGGGATCAGCCTTGGGTTGTTAGCGCAGAAGATGAGTTGAAACAGGTTTCTTTTCCGCTTTTTCTGGAAAGAAAACAACCTAACGGCATGACGCTGCGTCATCGGTTGAGTCTCTCTGGCTATTACCTGGGAGACTTAAGGAAACCTGATTTCGTCTCCAGGCTTTACCTTGAAGCACCGCGAATTGATCTTGAAGGTTTCACCCCTGCTTTTGAGCTCGCGGGACGACGATTGTCTGCGGCCAGACTCGCCACCAGAATTTGGCTGACTCTCGAACCCGGTTCCCTGGATGTGACAGGAGAGATCGAGTTAACGAACGTGTCCCTGGAGGGTGAAAGTCACAACCTGCTGGATGAGGTCACAGCCAGATACCGTTTTCATGGAGAGTCGATTGGTCGCGGTACGTTGTCGATTCCAAACCTTCGGCTAAAACAAGGTGAGTTCGAATTCGAGCTCGATAATATTGCTCTTGCGGTGGACACAGGGCCTTTAGGGTCATCCCTGGCAGGTCGACTTGATCATATGGAAGTCTCAGAACTTACCCGGCTTATTGAGTTTGCGGGTCAAAAGGAATTGTTGCCCGAGAGATTGTCAAATGCGCTGTTGTCTGTGTCCCCTGGTGGTGAATTAAAGGATCTGCTTTTCACTACCGATCCTGGTGAGGGAACTCCGCATTTGGTCAGTAGTCTTGTCGATTTCTCTGTCGAAGCATACCTGGGGATCCCTTCGATTGATCGACTCAATGGTTTTGTGTCGCTGCAACCAGCTCGAGGATACCTCGATATTGTCAACGATGAATTTGAAATGAATTTCAAAAGCATGTTCGATTCCCCCTGGGCCTTTGACTCTGGGCGAGGGCGTTTGGCCTATCGGGTCGGTGAAGATAGTGTTTCTGTGGCGAGTGGACTCATTGAACTGTTGGATGGCGACCTCTCCGCTTACGGAAAATTGTCGATGAAGCTGCCGTCGGCCAGGGAACTCCAGACATGGGGTTTAACAATGGGTCTGGCAGATGTTGAATTGTTGGCAGCGGATGCCTATATCCCGAACCCAATACCTGAAAACCTTCGTTCATGGATCGATTCTGCAGTTAAAGGCGGGCGATCAAATGAAGCCGGCGTGACCGTGCATGGCGCATTGTTCAGGGGTTCTCCGCCAGTTCGAAAGGCTCATGACCTGTACCTGAAGGTCGAAAATACAGAGATTGAGTACCACCCGGAGTGGCCGCCAGTAACTGACCTCACGGCCACCATTCATGTCGATAATCACCATGTAGTCAGCAATGACGCAACCGGCAAGGTCTACTCAAGCGATGTAGAGGATGTTGATGTCTTCGTTGTCATTCCAGACTCAGGGCAGGCTGACCTGGTAATGGTATCGGCTGGTTTGAGTGGACCATTCGATGATGCTATTCGTGTCCTGAAGGAAACGCCGCTTGCCGAGACCACATCCAACATGGCTGACCAATGGTCTGCTAAAGGTAAGATGCAGGCTACCCTCGCGATCGAGGTTCCCATTGGCGCCAGGCGTGAAGAAGAAGTGCGTTCTGATGTTCTGGTAAACATAGAGAATGCACTTTTGCATATGCCTGATTTTGATTTGGATGTTGCCCACCTGGCTGGGGATATTCGCTATAGCAACGATAGTGGGCTTAGCACCGACGGGTTTGTTGGAATGACCTTTGGCCGAGGGATCAGAGGCAGGATTTCAAGCCAGCTTTATGGTGAGGGTGGAGCGATAGTAGTTCATGTCGACGGTTCCGTAGACGTGCCAGTCCTCTATGAGTGGTCTGATCAGATTCTGCTCAGCAGAGCCTCCGGTGTGCTTGATTATAGGACAGAGATCCATGTTCCCTATGGAGGGGTCATGGACAGAGTATATGTAGAAGCTTTTTCTGATTTAAGCGGGGTAATAGTTGACCTTCCGGAACCCCTGTCAAAACCCGAGAGGGATTCAGTTCATGAATTTAGATACCGACAAATTTTTAAGCAGCCTGGTTATCGCATCGACTTGTCAATGGACGACACTCTGCACGCGTCGTTGAAGATCGAGGATGGCATCGCCACTGGCGGTAGAGTTCATTTCGGAGCTGCTGCTCATGGTGCGGTGACCTTTGACGCCATCAGGATGTCGGGAGAATTACCTTTTCTGGACTATGGCGCATGGGAGACTGTCACCGACGAGTTTGGCCTGATTTCGGATGTGTCACTCGAAGACGAGATAGCAGCTCATGTCGCATCAGCTGAGTTAAGCATTGAAGAGTTCATGTTGTATGAGCTGCCACTGGATGATGTCGAGATGCTCGTCACGAGAGGTGACGATCACTGGATTGCGAGTCTGCGAAACGAAATGCTTGAGGGTGAAGTGAGGATTCTCGACGAGGATGATGCTCCGCTGAGCGTTAATCTGAACTGGCTGAGTTTCGAAAGCGAGGGTGGTGCACTAGACCTGCTCTACGATGTGAATCCGGTTGAGGTTGCGGATGTCGACTTCAGCACTGAACAACTATTGCTGGACGGTGAGGATTTCGGGCATTGGTCGTTCAAGTACAGAGCGACAGAACATAGCGGAAGATTTGAAGACCTTGCGGTGGTGGCGCTTGGCGTGCGAGTCGCTGCTGGAGGTCTGGGTGAATGGCACTATAAGAACGACCAACACGGTAGTCGATTTGCAGGTGACATAGTGATCGATGACCTGGCAGAAGCACAACAGAATTTCGGTTATGCCTCAAGTATCGAGGGTGAGGGCCTAAAGCTTACGGCGGATGTGAGTTGGGATGGTTCCCCCGCCATGGTGGATATTGAGAAAATATCTGGTGAAGTTGAAATCCTGGAAGGCAGCGGTCGTTTCGTGCAGGCGGAAACAGGCGGCGCGCTAAAACTGCTCGGTATATTTGATTTTGCTTCCCTTGCCCGCCGGTTCAGGTTTGATTTTTCAGACCTTATTGATGATGGTTTTGAGTTTACGGATATTCAAGGTGTTATATCGTTCGATGAGGGTGAGCTGCTCGTTCAGGAACCCATCGTCATCCATGGTAGTAGTAGCAAGTTTACTATCGGCGGTGGCTTGAACCTTGTCAGCAATACGCTGGACAACGATATGATTGTTACATTACCGGTTGGACGCACTTTGCCATGGTATGCGGCCTATAGTGCAATAGCGACCGGCCCATTGGCGGGAGCCGGCGTCATGCTCGCGCAGAAAGTATTTGAGAACCAGATTAATCAAATGAGTAGCGCAAAATATAAAATTAGTGGCTCAATTGAAGAGCCTGAGATTCAGTTCGTCACTGTTTTTAATGATACAGTGCGTGAAGCCATTCCTAAGTAATCCGTGAATCCAGTGGTTGCAGTCATCCAGATGGCCAGCGGCGTCGGCAGATTGATTAGTTGTAAGTCAGACGGTTTTCTTCCCGTTCTCATTCTGTCGGCTGTCTATTTTCAAGGCCCTTTTATTCTTCAGAAAGGGCTTTTAGAAACTGGAACAGTCTCCTGAAATGAGTCGTTTGTTGTCCGGTTTCGCGCTCGTCACAGGCTTTGCGAACCAGGTGCCTGAGTTGTTGTCGGTTTGCGTGTGGGAATGTATCAAGCACCTCGGACAGTGCCTCTGACTCACCATCAATCAGTCTCTCTCTCCAGGATTCCAGTTGGTGAAACTTCTGGATATACGCTGCACTACTCGCATCCAGTGCTTCGATGATGTTCTTGATTGGGTCGACGTCGACCCGCGAAAGTAACTTGGCGATGTACTGTATTTGGCGCTTCCTGGCGTTGCCCTTGGTTATTTTCCTGGCAGCTTCCACCGCTTCCCTGATCTGGTCATTGTCGACTTTCGCGAGATGATCAGGGGACAGTTCAGTCAATCGGTCGCCCAGTTCTTTTAACCCATCCATGTCACGCTTTTTCTGTGATTTACTGGGTTGGATATTGGAATCAGTGTTTGTTGGTTTATTCATGTGATGGTCATGCGTAGAAAAGGGTGGCTAAGCCAAGAAATGAGAGGAATCCGACGACGTCAGTGATCGTTGTTAGTACTACTGTTCCGGCGATAGCGGGGTCAATTCCGATCGATCTGAGAAAGTTGGGTAACAAAGCACCGGATAAAGCTGCGGTCAGCAAATTGATAACCAACGCGGCCGCGATGATGAGGCCAAGGCGGATGTCATTAAAAAACATCGATGTCGCAACGGCGACCACAAGTGCCCAAAGACAACCATTGATGGCGCCCACGGCAACTTCGCGTTGGGTTAGCCAGGCGAGGTTATTATTAAATAATTCGTCTTGCGTCATGTTTCGAATAACCAGTGTCAGGGTCTGGCTTCCTGCAACGCCACCCATACTAGCAACGATAGGCATAAGAACTGCCAGGGCGACCACTTTTTCTATGGTGTCCTTAAATATGTCGATGACCGATGCAGCAATGAATGCGGTGATGAGGTTCGCGCCGAGCCAGATTGCCCGGCTCTTTGCGGTTTTCACAATGGGGGCGAAAATGTCCGAGTCTTCGTTCAGACCTGCCATTCCTAAAATGGAATGATCGGCTTCGTCGATGATGACGTCAACGACATCATCGATAGTGATTCTGCCCAAAAGTCTGTTGTCCTGGTCGATGACTGGTGCTGAGACCAGGTCGTAGCGTTCGAATTTTGCAGCAACATCGTGTTCAGACATATCTGCCGGAATGGCTTCTATCTTAGTGACCATCATCTCCCCGACGGTTAACGCTGGGTTAGAAACAAGCAGGGTTGCAAGTGGTAGTACGCCAACAAATTCATCCGTTGAGTTGACCACGAAAATACTATCGGTCATTGATGGCAGTTCCGCATGTCTACGCAAGTACCTCAGAACAACGTCTAAACTAACCTGCGGCCGCACGGAAATAGTATCTGTATCCATCATTCCCCCGGCCGTATCCTCAGGGTAGGCCAGTAGATTCTCGACTCGGCTTCGGTCCTGGGCATCCATCGCTTCCAGGACTTCTTGAATCAGGTCGGCTGGGAGTTGTTGGAGGATATCCGCGGTGTCGTCGTCGTCAGTCTGTTCAAGAACAGTTGCGATCTGTTCACCAGATTTGTCACTGAGCAGTGACAGAACCACGTCTTCATCAATGTGTTGGATGATTTCACGTTGATGTGATTGGTCGAACAGATCCCATAACATGGTGCGCTGGGCAGGTGGAGAAGATTCGAGAACATCCGCGATGTCCTGGGGCTTGAGCTCATTCAGCAGGGTTTGGATTTCCTGCTCAGAGCGCGACTCGATCAGATTCTTAATCTGGGAAACCGCAGATTGCCTGGTAATGTCTTCGGATTTCACTACTCGCTCTCGCCAAACTTGTCATTGACCAGTGCTTCAATGGCCGCCATGGCTTCAGTTTCGTCTTCGCCCTCGATACAGATGTCGATGTCAAACCCACATGCTGCCTGTAGCAACATCATTGAGATGAT
>Ga0206678_10000507_pt1 | contig 25147 bp, 39 predicted proteins | sample M180m12015metaG_FD_155453 | JGI IMG/M metagenome (GOLD analysis project Ga0206678, IMG submission 155453) | Ammonia-oxidizing marine archaeal communities from Monterey Bay, California, United States - M1 80m 12015 | ecosystem: Environmental > Aquatic > Marine > Intertidal zone | place: USA... | reverse complement strand
GCATTCCAATTTGTCCCTTTTTCTCAAATCGTTTATTCCATTCGGGATGAACATATGGTGCATGATAGTGAGTAGAGTTGTCGCTAATTCCACGTAGGTAACCTTTTGTAACCATTTTATATGCTAGTTCTTGTATTTTTCTCCAATCTTCGCCGTCTTTATTGAGTATGACATCAGGTTTACCATCACACCACCAACTGAATTGGCACATATTTCGGATAGGAGTAAAAACTCGTTCTTCGTCTGGAACCTTTTTGCCTTTCGTTCTCCAACTTTCTTTAAGTAGTCCTTGTTTAACTACTTCGCATATAGTATTTGGAAATCTTGGATCTGCAACTCGATTTAAAACTACATCGGCTACAGCGGCACGGCCAGCATGATTATCGGGGTGTGTTTCCCAATAAATGTTTTCTGCTAAACAATATAGTTCGGGTTCTTGTTCTTGGGTGTATAATTCTGCACCAAATACATTTGCTGTTATAAATGTAAAAAGAAACACTAACCCTAATACCAATTTTGGCATAGTTTATTCCTTAACGGTATGTATTTAAGGCAAATTTAGGTGATATTAATATGTAGGTTTAATTATCAAAGTCATGATATAGTGAATATTTGGCTGTTAGTTCGTCGTTTTCCATAATATTTTTGGTAGTTACAAGGTAAACAACTGGAATTTGATGCCAAAATCCTTTTAATGTTTTACAGTTTGGTTCATCCGAATGATTATAAAAGGCTCCAAGAGCTGTTCGAATGTAACCGTGTGGAAAATTTTTATTAGCTATATGGACTATACCCAAAACAGTATTAGATTCAAATTCTTGTGTGGCAAATAATCCTAATCCTTGAACATTAGATGATCTAATTGTTAATCCGTCTGGTAATGGTCTGTACATATCACTACTTACTTAAAGTTTTACTTTACCTTCTTTAATTAGGCGCTCACGATTAGCCAAATGTGCTTCTGCGATATCATCTTTACTTTGGCCTGTGTAAGCTACACCAATACCTTCACGGATCATCCATTCTTCCATAAACATTTCTCTATCTTCTTTAGAATCATAAACTTTAAAACGTCCTAATATACGCCCGTACTTACCAGACTTATCTTTCTCAGTTACAAGCGTTTGAAGACTACCTACAGGAAGCCAATCTTTAACACATTGTTTAGCATACTTGCCAAACACTTTTTCAACTTTATCACGTGTACGTGATTCAGGAGCATCAAGTCCATAAATTCTTACACGTTCTTTGTGCATCCACACACCAAATCCTAAATCAATATCTACATCCACCGTGTCACCATCTACTACTCTTAAAATTTTACAACTATACTCGTACATTAGTGTCCTTGTCCTCTATATTTTTTATAGCTCGCTTTTTTACTTTTGTTCATCGATGCAAACTTAACCATCTTGTGTGATCCACTTACAGACGTTTTTTTTCTAACGCCGTCACGTTTTATAAATGCTGAACTGCCCCTTGCCATGATGTATCCTAATTAAATTAACTACTCAGTTATTTATCGGGATCTTTTTTTAACTGTTCACTATATAAGTTTTCAACAAAGTCTAATGTATTTCTCATGCGTTCAGTTACTATACGCAAAATTGGTAAAAGAGCTTCAGGCTTATGCTTTAATAGTTGTGCATAGTTTTCTTTAGTCACAACACCAACTGCTACATTATTAGTATATGCTTTACACGTCGCAGTTCTTGGACCTTCATCAACTAACCCAGTCTCACCAAAAATTGCATTCTTTTCTAAAATAGCAAGTTCCTTTTCTCTTCCGTCAGACATTTTTTTTGTTACTCTAACTGCACCTTCCAGAAGAATGAATGCATCTTGGCTAACTTCGCCTTCTTGTATGATTACTTCGCCTTGTGAGAAATTTAGTTGTTTCATAACAACCTTTATTTGGCGGTCCGGATGGGAATCGAACCCATGATCTCCCGCGTGACAGGCGGGCGTATTAACCGCTTTACTACCGGACCGTAAAATACATTGGTGGAGCTGACAGGAGTTGAACCTGCGACCCTTTGAATGCAAATCAAATGCTCTCCCAACTGAGCTACAGCCCCATATTATATTTAAGTATTATATAATGTATTGAAGTTATTGTCAACCGATTTTTTCCAGTCTTCGTTTATAACAGTTTTATATGCGTGACAACATTTACAAAGGGTTTGCAAATTGGATTTTTTATTATTGGTATGATTGCCATCTATATGATCTACATCTAACATACCATCCCAAATAATATTAGTAGTACATTTGAAGCCTAATCGTTTATCTTTGTTTTCACAATACGTTCTTCGATGCCCTATATAAAGACCAGCACCATACTTAATGTTTATTGTATGATGTATATGACATCTATTACGTCGACTCGCTGTACCGTCTGCTAGATATCTGCCCATGTGTTGTCCTTTTCTAGTACAACCTTCTTCAATACAGATTCTATTATCATGATCGATCACAGTAACCTCCTGTACATTAATAATTTGTATATTATAGCACAACCTAATTATTATGTCAAATAAAAAGATAGGGGCCGAAGCCCCTATCCTAACCCGTCCTGTTGCCAAGTAGGTCAAACTCCGTTCAAGCTATGCCGCTAGGGCAAACACCTGATCATTAGTCGGCAACTTCGCTCCGAAATTAACGAAGGTTACGTTACCTGATGCTTTTAAGTTAGCATTTATAGTTTTCGAACTGATTCCTCTCGGCACCGTCGTGTCTTACGGGCAACTCCACATATACTATTAACTTCCAATCGATCCCAGTTCACCCCCGGACTGTATACTTTGCGGAAAATATATACTCCGCGGATGCTCCAATTTGGTGGAGGTGGCGGGAGTCGAACCCGCGTCTTGAAGAGCGTTTGCATAGCTTCAACGTTACATTGTTATTTATAACACACTATTAAAGAAAGGTCAAGTGCTGATTAAAAAGGCACACCGTAAATGGCAAGATAAATGATACCAGCCAAGAGAGTTATGTCTGCTACTATACTCCAAAGTATATAAGCCTTAAACATCCAGGGCATCAAAGGTTTAACTTTGGCCAATTTCCCCTTGCACCATACTCGCAGGCTCTTCATTGGGAGCCTCCATCAATTCAATTTCCATCTCAAATCTCCTGGTAGTGTTCTAATATCGTCTGTATTTATTCACTTGTGGATAACTATACTATAAAAAGGAATCAATGTCAAGTGAATTGGATACGTTAGTAGAACGATTAGGTAACTTAAATGTTATTGAAGCAGGTGAGTTAGCTAAGAAATTAGAAAAAGCCTGGGGGCTTGATCTTGATGCTTTAATGAATAAACCAGCTGAAGCACAAGCACCAGTTGTAGAAGAAAAAGATACTGCAACAATTATTCTTAAAGGATTTAAGGAAGGCAGTAAAATACCTGTACTCAAAAAAATTAGAGAGTATATGGATCTTGGATTATTAGAAGCTAAGAATTTTGTTGAAGGTTGTATAGAAGAACCAAAATCTGTACTAGAAGAAGTAGACAAAGATAAAGCTAATGAGTGTAAAGATGCTTTACTTGAAGCTGGCGCACTAATAGATATAAAATAAGGAGAGTTATGTTTAATAACTTAAAAAACTATGTTAAAGATGTTGCTAAAAAGGCAACTACTTCAACTGTTAATAAAGCAAGTGAACTAGGTAGTGGAACAAAGACAGTGGCTAAAGATGCTGTTGATGGAACACTAAATGTAGCTAAAAAGGCTACTGATAAAACACTTGAAGTTGCAAGTAAGTTTACTTCAATTTTCAAGTAATATAAATGAGGGCAAATGGCAGGGCACAAAACTTCACGAGGAATGAAATCCGAAAACCACAAACGCTATTATAATGGGCATGAAATTAAACCCACTATGTTTGTAAACACTAACGGTAAACAGAAACTCTGTGGTACGGCTAACGATGAATTGATAGTCGACTCAGAAGGCAATCCTATTCCGTTTCGGAATATCAATTGCGATTAATTATTATCGGTTGAAGCTATCGGGTTGGGTTATATTACCAGCAATTTCACGTCCACGATTGTCTACTAGTTCAAATTCTAATAGCATCTTATCGCGTATGTTCGTAATATGTGCTTGTTCAAACGCAGAGATGTGAACGAAAACGTCTTTGTCGCCATTGTCCGGTGTAATGAAACCATAGCCCTTCTTAGCGTCAAACCATTTTAATGTTCCTGTGAGTTTACTCATATGTGTTCTATTTTCCTTATTCAGCAAATCTTGGACTGCCTGGCAGTCCAAGTGACTTTGCTATAGAATATTTATCTGATATAGTGAGTTTTTAAGTGATTTAAACCGACGCTAAATTTACTGCTGTAAGTCCTTTAGGACCTTCTTGAGTTTCAAATGTTATTGCTTGACCTTCTACTAGGTCGTTCATACCTGCATCTCTTACTGCTGATGAATGTACAAAAATATCTTTACTTCCATCTTCTGGTGTAATGAATCCGTAACCTTTTACGCCATTAAACCATTTTACTTTTCCGTTACTCATAGTCTTTCTTTGTTTCCTTTTGTTTCATTTTAAATTGCTACTAAGAAACATAGCACAATTCAATATTGTACTATGTTCATTAAGTAGTCTGTTTATTTAGTTTATAGAGAGTTTTTTCTTTCTTGGATTTCTTTCCGTCTATTCTTAGACAACTTGCCTAAATTTCCTAAAGCCTTACGTGCCCTTGCCGCCGCGGCTTTGACATTTTTTGTTTCAAAAGATTCAGATTCTTTTAGGTAAGCCTCGTAGCTTGAAACAATTTCTTCATGGGTTGACATATTAAATTCTCCTTTGTTTTACTATTATGTATAGTTAACTATTAATAATTATATAGAAAGTGGTTTTAAGGCGCCTAATATGGCTATATATCCGTTATGCTATCTTTTTTGGCCGAAATATTCGAAGTAATTGGGTATTATGTGGTGTTCCCTTACTATAATTGTACGCACCAGCGCCACCTTCATGGCCATTTGGGTTGTAAGGACTTGAACTTTTTCCAGCCCAAGAATGCGTAACTGATCCACCAGCTGGGTTGTTTTCTGTAAGTGCATCAGCTAATAATCCAGCACCTTGATTGCCTCCAACAAATGACATTAGCTTTTTATCAGAGTCATTACTGTAAATAAAATTTACGTGTGAACTTGACCAGTAACACATATCTCCACATTTTGCTTCTGTAAAGTCTGTAATTTCTGTTGACTGGTAGTCAGCTTGTTTTGTATATAAATGTTTTGCAGTAGCACTTTGAATATAACGATAGCCTGCTTTCTTTAAAGTGAAATTGAGAAATCCCATACACCATGCAGTTTGATCAGTATACCATACATTTGCATTGACATATCCAAGATCCTTCCATATTCCTAAAATCTTTTGATTTTGAAATTGACCTTCAGTATCAGCAGTTCCGTCAGGTTTTTGATAAACGTGTTTATTACTAACAGCACCAAAGTATGGAAGAGCTTTAAAGCCGTGTTTGTTTTTCTTTGTTATTCTTGTAGGATGATATGTTATTCCTTTTTCTAACCATTCTCCTTTTGATGCTTCTAATAGATATTGATCTAAAATACCATCAAATGGATGACATAAGTCTTCGTGTGTTTTAGCTTCGGGTTTTTCTTGAACCGGTATAACTGCTTCTTCTGTATCAACTGTAGGAGTATGTTTTTCAGTTTGTTGTTCTTCTACAGTAACTTCGTCTGGTTCTTCAAATGGTATTTCTTCTTCATCAGGATACTGTGATTGATCGTATGGATCAGCAATATATACAAACACTTGAAGTTCCATTTTTTGTATAACAGCTGGTGGAACAATAACTATAGGATCTCCACTTGGATCGCCTGTGAATACATTAGGTGACCCTTGGTCAGTACTTGGTCCACAATGTGGTGGAATAGGACAAATAGCATCTGGATTAGCCGTATCGGCAGTATGATTTACTGTAAGAATATTATCAGCAAATACTTGGTTTGAATGAGCTATTAACCCACCCCCACCATGTGAATTGGGATCACCATCAACAGCTACTAGCAAATTATTAGCGAACACATCACTATTACCTGCTTGTTCTGTTACTGCCCCACAGACACGAGCATCTGTTATACGATGTACTGGTATTGTCATACTAGTATTTATTTAGGTGATGATGCCGGGTTTTGCTGGTAAATGTAGACTTGATGTTTGTTTGGTGTATGCTTCAGTAAATTCTGGTCTAGTTCGTACTATTAACGTAATAGCATCGTGCTTAATAACATATGAACTTTTAATATCAGCAGTAAACAAAAATTGCTGTAATCCTATGCCCTTATCACTAGCAACTAGTGTTAATGGAGTATTAAGTTTAATTTTAGTCTCGTCATCAGCTTCGACTTTTCCTACTAGTTCTTCACCAGACTTTAGTTTGACTGTAACAACATCATTTATTTTATACGGATTTTCAATTAACATTATGTATCGTGTCTTCCTAGGTCACAGTTTTCAAAATATTGTTGGAGTTCTTTATATCCTCCTATATACTTACCATGCAAAATAATTTGTGGAGCAGATTTCGGTTGCGCCATACCGTTTAGTTCAAATTCTTCAAATAGTTTTTCTACTGTTATATCTTTTCCAATTACTATTTCGTTGTATGGAATTTGGGTTTTATCTAATAATGCTTTTGCCTTAACGCAATAAGGACAATGTGGCTTACTATAAATTACTGACTGTGTCATAGTTTAAAATCTTTCAATGTATCTTCTTCGATGTCGTGTTTAATGCCACCGATGATATAGCTTTCTACTTCTGTTTCCTGCGGAGCAACTTGCATTGATCCACTTGATAACCAATGTTGTGTCCATGGTAAAGGATTTGTGTTCAACGGACGATCATATATTGCATCATACCCTAATCCTTTTAGTCTTCGATTAGCAATATATTCAACGTAAGCGTGTAGTAGATTTATATTTAAACCTATAATAGATCCATCTTTAAATAGATAATTAGTCCAGGCTTTTTCTTCTTCTACACAGGCTCGCCACATAGCATAAATTTCTTTTTCACATTCTTGAGCAACTGATTTCATTTCTGGATCGTCTTCACCTTTCATCCAATGCTTAAGAATATGGCTTGTAAGATTTAAATGTGTTGCTTCGTCTCTAGCAATTAATGAAATAATTTTAGCAGAGCCTTCCATCATTTTTAATTCACCAAATGCAAATGTACAAGCAAATGATACATAAAAACGAAGACCTTCTAAAATATTAACATTCATCATTGCAAGAAATAATTTCTTTTTAACATCACGCAACTTGCCTTTTTTATTATGGAAATAAAGATTTGCTGTATCTGTAAATTCGTCGTAGTGTTTAGTAACTGAAACTGCTCTTTTTAAAATTTCTTTATCATCTAAAATTTTATCTAATACTTCTGATGGGTTTGGATAGATGTTCTTCATAATGTGTGTATAAGAACGTGAATGGATTGTTTCAAAAAAGTCCCAAGTAACAATGCAACCTTCAAGTTCAGGTAAAGATACATAAGGCAAGAAAGCTAATGCTGGTCCTCTACCTTGTACACTATCTAGTAAGGTTTGATATTTTAAATTAGATGTGAAGATATGTTTTTGTTCGTCTCTAAAATTTGCATAGTCAGAACGATCTTTTTGTAAACTTACTTCTTCGGGTCGCCAAAAGTATCCTAGCATCGTTTGATTTAATTTATCAAACTCTGGATATCTAAAAACATCGTAACGTTGTGTGTTTTGGTCTTTACCAAAAAACATAAACTGTTTTGTATAATCGACTTTTTCTCTATTGAATACTGTTTTACCCATTCCTTCTATAATCCATAATTCTAGCGTCTATATGACGCAACTTTCACATTCGTCTTCTGTTTTTTTTGGTGTGGAATCTTTAATATCTACTTGAGGTTCAAATGAGTTAGGTGTGCTTTCAGAAACAACTTCAATAAGTTCTTTTTCGCCTTCATCAACTTTAAGGTCATACGTATTTTGATAGTAAGATGTTTTCCATCCTAGTTTATAAGTCATTAACATATCTTGTATCATTACGCTCATTGGCACTTCGTTGTTTTCAAAGTGCGTTGGGTTATAACTCCAATTACCGCTGATTGCTTGATCAAAGAATTTTTGCATAACAGCAACAATATTAATGTAGCCTTCGTTACTTGGCATATCCCATAATAGGGTATAATGATTTCTTAATGCTTGATACTGTGGAACAATCTGCTTAAGAGGCCCTTTTTTGGATTTTTTAATGGACAGGTATCCGCGAGGTGGCTCGATTCCATTTGTTGCATTCGACACAATGGAACTGCTTTCTGATGGCATTTGTGCCGACAAAGTGGAATGCCGTAAGCCGTGCTCTTTAATATCTCTGCGTAAACTATCCCAATCATATTTTAATGTAATACTGCAAACTTCGTCGAGATCTTTTTTGTAATGATCTATTGGCAGTTGTCCTTCTGCGTATTTAGTACGGTCGAAATACTCACACTTACCTTTTTCGGCCGCTAACTTATTAGACGCAGACAATAGATAATATTGAAATGCTTCTGTTAATTCGTGTACTTTTGTTAATGCTTTTCTATCAGAATATTTTACTTGATTCTTTGCTAGGTAATGTGCTAATCCTATATAGCCAACACCTAAAGATCTACGTGCTTTCGTGCTTATTTCAGCCGCTTTTACAGGATATCGTTGGTAATCAATAATTTCATCTAATGATCTAACAGCTAATGAACATAAGTTTTCTAGTTCTTCTAGTTGATTAATCTTTCCTACATTAATTGCAGATAATATGCATAACGCTATTTCACCATTAGGGTCATCAATGTGTTGTAATGGTGTAGTTGGCAATGTAATTTCTTGACATAAGTTGCTCATGTAAACAGTATCTTTAAAAGAACTATGAGTATTACAATGATCAACGTTCATAATATATATACGACCCGTTTCTGCTCTTTCTTTGATTAGAGAAGAGAAAAGGTCCATAGCAGGTATCTTACGTTTCCTCAGTGAAGTTTTTCGTTCGTACTTTTCATATAATTCTTGGAATAAGTCTTGGTCAGTAAAAAATGCGTCATATAAATCTGGTACATCATGTGGAGAAAATAAAGTAATTTCTTCGCTCTTTAATAAACGTTCGTACATCAGTTTATTAATTTGAATTGAGTAATCTAATTTACGTACACGATTATCTTCTGTTCCTTTGTTATTTTTTAATACAAGAATGTCTTCAATTTCTAAATGCCAGATAGGGAAATGCGTTGTAGCACTTCCTCCACGTACTCCGTTTTGAGTACAACAACGTACAGTAGATTCGAATTTTTTTAGAAAAGGAATTATGCCTGTGTGTGCAACTTCACCACCTCTAATTTTAGAGTTGATTGCTCTTATTCTTCCTGCGTTGATTCCTATGCCGGCTCTTTGTGCAGTATATCTACCAATCGACATATCACTAGCGAAAATGCTATCAAGGGTATCGTCACTATCAACAAGGACACACGAAGCAAATTGCCGAACAGGCGTACGGACGCCGGCCATGACTGGCGTTGGGATATTGATTTTAAAAAGTGAGGTCGCATCATAATATCTCCTTACGTAATTTAATCTACTTTTTTCTGGATACTCAGCAAACAAAGTTGCCGCTATCATCATGTACATCATTTGTGGAGACTCAAAAATTTCTCCACTACTTCTATCTTGACAAAGATACTTGTCAACAATTTGTCTTAGTCCTGCATAAGTAAAATTTTCATCTCGTTGGTGTTTAATATATTTGTTTAATATTTTTATTTCGTCTAAAGAATATTTTTCTAAGATAGCAGGGTCATAAACTTTACGTTTAATATTTGTATCAATCATTTCTTGTAACGTAATTGGTTTGAAATGACCAAATGCTTCTTTATAAATTGGATATAGTAATAATCTTGCCGCGGCGAATTGATAATTTGGAATTTCTAACGAAATTAAATCGTTTGCTGACTTTATTAAAATTTCTTGGATTTCGTTTGTGCTCATTCCATCATAAAATTGAATGTTTGCGTTCATTTCAATTTGTGATGCACTAACGTTTGCTAGACCTTCACAAGCTTCTTCTACTACAAAATGAATTTTATCTATGTTAAGTGGTACTAGCCTGTTGTCTCGTTTCCGTATGTGTATCCCCACGCCATTTGACATTAATTGATTACTCCTTGTACTTCTAATTTTAGTAAATGATATTGTATTTATTGTAACCGTGGCATCTTGTAAATTCGTTGTGATATAATTGCTGTGGGTAAGTCGGTTTTTTGAATAACTCCGTCATAATTATAGCACAATATTTTTTTGTCGACGTGTAATGGGTATAATAATTCTTCATTTACTTTGTCTATACTGATATGTATCTCAAAATCAAAATCCTTAAACCTATCGGTTAACTGTAGCGTGTAACAACTTGCGAGTGTTAAAGTAAAATCACAGTACTTATTGACCTCTAATAGCTCCCATGGTGTAGGCCAATTAGCTTGGTCCCATGGGTTAGTTCTTAATTTACACCGTTTCTTGGTATTATAATAGGTTAATACGTCTTCGAAAGGACTAATGCTAGTTTCAAGTTCGTTTCTAAAGTTTTGCCAACGACTTAATTTAATCTCATATTCTTCATGCAACACTATGACTTATACTTTACCTTAAATAATAAGCTACCTGTATCAGCTGACGTCAAGTTTAGCATCTCAATAACTATTGTGTCAACCACTGTATCACCATTTTCATCGGTAACGGACGCTCTAAATTTGATATTAGACTCATAAAGTGTACCACCGACATATGAGTGGTCATCTGTTAGTGTTACATCACCCGTTGAACGGTTAACTAAAATTTCTAATGTACCTTCTCTTACAGCATCTACAGCCGTCGATCTATAAATGTAATCAACATAAACAGTTCGATCAGTATCACCTGGTGCTCGTAGTACTCTAATATAGCTAGTTTGTTGTACTACGTTAAAACTATAAGAATATTCCATATCATAAATTGCAGGGCCAGCCACCTCTGGTATATATGGAAAACTTGTTATTAATGATTGATCATATGCTAACCAGCGTGTTCTATTAAAGAAATCACCTGCTGATACATTACTTAATGCTGAGCCAAATGTAAAATTAATTATTGCATAAGCGGCATTGGCTTCTGTACCACCATTATTACCTACGTCAATAAAAGCATTATTATCGCTTGTATTAAAATTGCCTGTATCAATCCAAATTCCATGTCTATCAATATCTTGGAATTTAGAATTTTGAATAACGTTATGAATAGGTCCAGTTAACATTCCTGGATCATTTATTACTGTACCATCTCCAAACACCATACCATAACCTAATGTTTCAAATATACACTTGTCCCATAAGTTATTTTCTATATCATATTTAGATTCAACTCCTCTAGAGAAGCCTTTAATTTGTATATTTCTAAAAGTGTTTCTAATTGTATTAACAGCGGTACTTAAAGAAGCCATTCTAATACCAACTTGATCTGCAAGAAGTGGATCACCACTCGTCCAGCCACTTTCAATTATAAGATCTTCAAAAATACTTTCACGACAACTTTGTAATTTTAATCCTACGTTAGTAGAAGTATGTTTTAGTGTCATTCCTTTAATAATAATGCGTCTTGCTTGATTTAAAGTTGTACTAGTAGCATCTAATGCCGGTGAGCCAGGAGTACTTGCACTATTAACAGTTTCAAAAATTGGAGCATTTGCTGTTTGTGTTATAATAACTTTATCTGAACCAGCACCTATAAATGTTACGTGTGGCGGAATTTTTAAACTTGCTGATAAAGTATATTCACCAGCATCAATAGATAAAACTACTCTACTTGTAGCACTTCCTTTTGTAGAGTTATTAATATAAATTTGATCAATTGCTTGTTGGAGTTTTTCAGTTACGTCAGTTGCATCACCCTTAACTCCAAAACTTTTAACATTTACTCTTTCATCTAATCTAGCTTGTAATGTTCTAGAAACAGGAGTTGTAGGTGTAGTACCTGTTTGCATTGTGGCTTCGCCCGCCAAATACGTATATTGATCAGCGAACGTGAATAAATTATCGTGTTCTGTTAAAACTTTTGAATTACCAACTGCTGGAGATCCTTCAGATACTGAACCGTTTCCAATGTAAAGTTCGCGGGTATCTACGGCCCATCCCAATTCACCACCTGCTAATTGTGGTACACCAGAGCCTACGTTTTTCTGCCCTCGTCTAATTTGTATACGGCTAATCTGTACTATTGCCACGTTCTAACTCCTTGTTTTATATATTTATGCGAAACGGTCATAGTACTGGTACACCCTATCCCACCATTTAGACTCCCAGTCCTTAAATGTGTCAGGGTAAATGTCAAATTGTTGATATGTAAGGTCTCTACAACACACAAAAACGTGGCCTTCATTGATAGTAGTGCCATAAATCTCGTTATGTGCTAGAGCATAGGCTACTAACTGCATTTTATAGTCATCAACCCATTCTTCTTTCTTAGGCTTGTTAGACTGTTTAAAATCCATGATACAATTCGACCCTTTAAAGACGCCTACGAGGTCTGTAGTGCCTGCATATATCTTAGGATGGTATAATGACACTTCACTACCCCATATTTCGCTCACAAATGTTAATGCTTCTTCTCTTATTACTTTTGCCATATCATTTGCTTGTTGACTATAAGGATTTGAGCCTGCATTAGGCCAAGAGCCTGTATCTATATAGTCTTCTAGAAACTTGTGCATACGTGTACCAACACTTGCGGCTTCCGTTGTAATTTCGTTTGCTTTTTGTTCACCTACTCTTTTACGCCATAAGTTAAGTTGGGTTTTATCTTTTGTTCTATCTAAGATGGTTGTAACACTAGCTACTGCATTTCCATCAGGACAAGAGTATAAACGTCTACCTTCTACTGACTCTTTTTTAAGTGTTTTGTAATTAAAGCGTTGTGTAATCAATTTCTTCCTCCGGTATGTGTCTGACAAAATTAACTACAAAGCATCTTCGTGGTTGTTTGCCTGGATATACTCCATGCCAAACTCTTCCGTCCAGAATAAGTGTTTTTCCTGGATACGGATCGAACTCAGTATAAAGTTGTCTACCATCTGTTTCAGGTAGTAGTGTAAAGATACAACCGTCTGTTGATTGTACTTTATCTCGCGGTTTATCAAAATACATCACCATACTTACTAAATGAGGTTTTTGTGTATGGTTATGTGCAGTTTGATATCCTCCATCACCATATTCAATTGCCCAAGCCTGATCTACTGTTAACTTGTCAATTGGTAAGTGTGATTTTATTTCGTCAAATACCCAAGTGCAAAGATTACAAGATACTTCACTTGTATTAATAGTGTATTGAGTACGATCGGAATAAGGAGTACGTTCTGCATATCTTTTAAAGATATCTTTGTACTGCTCCCAGTCTGGGTATTCAGTTTCAATAATAAATTGGTTATTTGCAGTAATTAAATTATTCATTTGCTTCAAAGTAATCAAAATCAAAATCAATAATTACAGTTCTTCTGCCTGCTTTAGTTGGATATACTCCATGAAATACTCTACCATCAAATATAACACATTGTCCAGGAGTAGATGAAAAATTATTAACAACCATTTCGTTACCTCCAGATGGCATTATTGAATATAACATACCGTGCTCTCCAACTATCCTATTATTTCCTTCGCTTCCAGCAACAACTTCAGTATCGGGTGTAGAGTCTGACCATAACGGCGGTTGTGTATCTAAATGTATAACCATACTAATTAATGTTGGACCATGACGATGTAAATGTTGATAGCCCCCATCTTCATATATTATGCACCAAGATTGATTTATTCTTAGATTTTTAACAGGTATGTTTTTTTCTACGCATAGTTGTTCAAACCATTCTTTTATTTTATATTTTTCTATTTCTTTAGTTGTATCAAATTGCCAACCATTAAAGATTGTTTTTTCAGAACTTTGATCTGGGCCTTTGTTTGCAAATAGTTCTTCAAGTTCTTTCCAACGAGGGAAGTGTGTTTCAGCGACCCAAAGATTCATTGCAGATTGCATTCTGAAGTCAATCATATTAACTGTCCTTTTTATTAAATCTCGAATTAGGATTGTCTTTTGATTTTGGTGGATCTGTTTGTGGTGGCTTAACAGATATATTAAATGGACTATATGCTTCAGGCTCTGCCCACGGGTCGTTAGACATATAAGGATCTACTGTTGAGTTAACATCTTCTTCACCATGTACGAATTTTACTTCGGGAATGTAATGCATAAGTGTACGTTCAACTCCCTGCTTTAAAGTTTGCATTGACATAGAACATCCTGAACAAGCACCTGACATAAAGATAGTTGCCATACCTTGTTCGTGGTCCCACTCCTTTAAACTTATTACGCCTCCATGCATCGCAACACTTGGTTGTAGTTTGTCTTCTATAATAGTTGCTATTGCAACTTCAATTTCTGCCGCTGTTTTTTCTGCGTCTACTGTTCTATCTAATGAGTCTGCTGTTTTTTCATTTGTCATTTTATTTTCGGAATTATTGCTTCATCCGTCCTTTGTGTTGTATGAATTTCGTCTTCATGTAACATTCTACTTTTTATTACTGCTCCGAAATTAACTGTGAAGACTATACGGTCTTCATCTGTTTTATTTGTTTGTGTTTTATGATTAATCCATCCTGGAAATAAAAGCACGTCATTTGTATTTACTGCTATTTCTCGCCAATAGTCATGAATATTATTATGTTTATCTTCTCTTGAATAAGCTATCCACTTATCACGCATAAAGTTTTCAAATAGAATATTACCACCATTAGCTGGTTGTTTAACATAACAAGATACTACAACAGATCCAGGACCGTGTTCGTGTGCTTTTGTATAACCTCCTTTAGTATGTAGGTTAGCCCAACTTTTAGAAATAAAATATGAGTCGTATGCAACGTCCCATTCATTTAATGCAATTTCTATTTTAGGATGGAGCCATTGTAAAAAAGGAACCATTGAAGGCCAAAAGTGTGGATTGTCGTTATTTCCTGCTGTAGTAATACCACCACCATCTTCTGAAACGCCAGGGCCTCCGTGAAGTTTTGTATGTTCTTTAAACTTATCAACATTGAAGCCAGGTTCGTAATTATATTTAAATACTATAGTTGGTACTAGTTTTACTTCACTCATTGTACAAAATAATTTAGTGTAAACACTAACCTTTCCTCAGTTGATTTACTCGGCTGAGCTTTGTGTGACATCCAGCCTGGAAATATAAGTACGTCATTAGTTTTTATAGGTACTTCACTATAATAGTCATGCATATTTCCAGGTTCGTCTTTTCGCATATACGATATCCACTCACGACGCATAAAGTTTTCAAATTCAACGTTCCCACCATTTTCAGGTTGCTTAATGTAAGTTGATACTACTACGTGAGTTGATCCATGATCATGGGTTCTAGTATATCCACCTTTTGGATGACTGTTAACCCAACTCTTAGTAATAGAGTATTGTCTCCAATTTACCTGCCATTCATTTAATGCTACTTCAATCTTAGGTTGAAGCCAATTTAAAAATGGAACTAAACTTGGCCATTCGTGAATATTCTCACCCATGCCGGCTGTAGTTAATCCACCATCAGCTTCATAGTTTCCTTGAATACCTATTCGATTTAATGACTTCGAAAATTCTTCAGTATCAAATCCAGGTTCATAATTATATTTCCACATTAAAGTGGGAAGGAATTTATACTCCATAGCATATATTATATAACAGTTTTTTTAGGAAGTCAAGTAATTACTGAGCGTTAGCAGTGGCACGTTTTGCCATTTGGTCTACTTTATTAGTAGCATCAGTATCTGGAATTTGATTATCGGATGGTGCTTCAACCTTAGTTGCGAGTGTAACACCTTTTTGGTCAAAGTTTTTAACGTATACTGCTAAATCTGGATTAGCATCGTAAACTGCTTTGAATCCTTCATATTCAAATTGCGGTTCACCAACGTTTCTCATTATTTTATTGAGTGCGTCAAAAGAAAGATAGGCAGGCTGATCTCTATTGTCAGCACCGCCTATCATATTTCTAAAAACTGAGATTAATTGAGTTTTAAGAGTTTGTCCCTCTAAGACTTTTTTTTTGAAGTAGCCTCGCTACTTAGAATGTTTCCTAGCCTACGTGATCGTTCAACACTTTCGCGTTTTTCTCTGTCTGCCATTTCTTCGCCGCCGGTAGCAGGTTCACTTGCACCAAATTCATCATCTACTGGAGCTTCAGCATCTAGTTCGCCATCGACAGGCTCCATTGCTGGATCCTCTGCAGGAACATCACCTTCTGGTCCTGGCATTGCCTCTGGTCCACCTTCGCCTGTTATAATGGCTACGCCACCTGTAAGTGCTTCACGTGTAGTTTCAAAAACTGTGTATAAATTTTCTAATGCTGGTTTTACAGTACCAATGAATTGTTCGCTTGTTTCACTGCCTAGTTCATCTCTAATAGAATCGCCTAGTTCTAACATTGATTCTGTTTGCATTTCTGCTGTATCTTCCATCCAGCCTGTAACTCTGTCAACCATGTCCTTTGCGGCCATTACTAATTGTGCACCTTCTTCAGCACCTTCTTTAACTGGTTCTTTTTTCTGTGCTTGGAATTCTTGTGACATCTTAGTATATTCGTTTCCTTTAAGTTCTCTTATGCCTTTGCCTTTTTTGTCTTTAAGCCATGTAGTAAATTCTGTTTGTGGGTCTTTATCAGCTTCAGTAACCCATTCGTCACGTTCGTCAATTTCTTTGTTGATTGTGTCTAGGAATAATTTACCCTTTTGGTAAGCATCGCTTTTATGAACAGTTTCGAAACTCTCATTAGTTTCAACATCTGCTAATTGAGTTCGAAGCCTATTTCTTGCGTCTTCTAACTGAGCTAGTGAAAAAGCTTCTAGTTTCAGTTTTGTACCGAAATTTTTACCAAGACTTTCATTCAACGCATTTGCTGTTAATGGTTTCGATAGTTCATTTATTTTCATATCTGTTATTCCTATCCTAAGTGTTATAGTTATTTATCATCAATCGTCAAAGATGTAGTCGTCTAGTTGGCTAACATAATGCCATGTATAATCCTTTGCTATATCAAAACGCACCATTGCAGAGTCTTTTCTAGCCGAATCTCGGGTCTTTTCTATAGTACTCTTAGCAAATATGCTATCCATATAGTGTTTACCTAGCTTCATATCCAATTCTAATACTGTATCTAATGCATCTTTACGGTTTTTAGATACACAACGAGCATAAGCAATTGCTCCTCGTTTACTAAATGTATCAGCTATACGTTTGCTATCCTTTACATCGAATATTAAATAGCCTTGTTTAGTACGTCTAATTACTGTATTTTTAATACGTATGCTATTACCTTTAGCCCATGGAATAAAGACATCTTGCAGTCCTGCCTCCATGATTGCATCTAATTCTTTTGCTAGTTTAGAAGTCTTCATTAGCAACTACCAACGTCATGTTGTTATTGTGTACTTTACTTACCAGAGCTTTTCTGATAAGTCCTTCAATAACGAACTGTTCTCGTTCGGGAAAAGAATGTAATGGTAATGGATTATTGAGTTTTTTTAAAACATCTGCTTCTTCATTACTCATTGCAATTGTGAATTCGCCTATTAAATCATTAATTTTCATTATACTACCTTACCGTGACTTGCTTTAGAAGTGTGAGGATCTTGTGTCATTTGATCCGCTTTTGCTTTTACTATCTTATCTAATGCACCTTTGGCATAAACGAACGCTTTAGGTTCGCCAGCTTTTGGATTAGGATTAGCTAATGTGACTTGATCTCCGTCAACATCATCAATATTAAATTCTTGTTCTTTTCCACCTTGCGTTGGAATTGCTATTTGTGATCCTTTTTGAAGGATCGATTTTGTTATTTGTTGTTGTGCTTTCTTAATATCTTTTTCTGTACCTTTTTCTACTTTACCACCGACTTTCGCCGCTAAATTTCCTGTTGCTCCACCAGTTGCGGCATCTCCAGCCATATGTCCTGCTTGGTGTGCCGCTCCGCCCATTGGTTGACCTACACGACCGCCTGAAGTATTAATAGCAGGTACAACCTCTATTATTTTCATTTCTTCAATTGGTTTTTTAAATTCGTAGGCTCTCATATTCTTATTTAATCCTTTTTGATCTAATTTTTTTAGGTTTGAAGGATCTAGTTCTAAAAGAACCAGTCTTAGCTAATGAACTTTTGCCCTGTCTTCCTGAGCCTGCTCCTTTATGTCGAGCCGACGCTTTACCGTAACGTTTTTGTGTCAATGGTTTATTAATTTTTGCAAGACGCTGTGAAGCCGCTCCTGCTCTCTTACGTCTAGATGATTTTACTTGTGAGACTGTTGAACGCATTCGACGTACTTTTTTCATTGTATTCATACTGCTTATTTTTTTAGGAGCATTACAAGTTGTAGGTGTTGCAACAATACGACCTTTTCGTGACCCAGTCGTACATCTATATTTCTTAACAACTTTACCACCAACGCCATCCTTGCCGCCGGTTCTGCCCCAAATTTGTTGTACGGCTTCAGTAAGTATTCCGTTTGTGATCTCAGATACTAGCATTATACTCGTCTCGTTTTTTTAGGCTTTTTAGGCGCAAATGAGCCCAAACCTATTGAAGTTTTACTGCTACTTGCTCTTGAAGCCTTGTTTAGTGCTTGAACTCTTTTTGAAGCTGGGTTTGTACGCATTGTTTTACGTCTTTTACGCATCATTCTTGCACCAACTCTTGCTCTGGTTCGCTTCATAGTGATCCTAGCTTTAACATTTGGTGCGGCAAAACATTGTGCTATTTTAGCCACAATTCTGCCTTGGCGTCTACCAGTCGTACATCGAAATTTTCGTATTACGGCCTGGCCTCTGCGACCCCAAATTTGCTTCTCATCAAGATGATTATAGATTTCACGTACCAGCATACGTGTATTTATATTGATTGTGGATGGTTTATGTAAAATTCATGAGTAACACAACGAGAGTGGAAAGTAAGCCTGCAATTATAGTACCTGTGGCACCTATAATTACTTTCATCATTGATTTGTTACCATGTATGATATCTGTGTGGATGTGTTCTACTTTTACTTCAATAGCTGTAAGTCGTTTTTCCAGAACCTCATAACGCTGATGGCATAGAGCCACGTGAGCTTCTAAATTATCATTTTCTACACTACTCGGTTTTTTGGCACCAGTTGCCATCTTTATCTCTCCGTTCCGTTGTTATCGTGGAAGGGGCCTATTATATAATCGCCTGATGTTCTGTTTTAAGTGCCTGGTGAATATAAAGAATCTAACAACTTAACTTATTCACAGTAATATTTATCAATCGTCAAATGGAATATTATCTGCTAACTTAAACACAATATTTCGTGCTTGTGAGTCTCTAGTTCTAAATACATCACTATTATTTAGTATAGTTTCGGTCAGCCCATTTATAACTGGAATTAAATCAAAATCTTCTTGCATTGTTGCTTTTGATACTGCTCCATCACGCTCACTTGTAAATTTAAAACACCAAACCTTGTGTTCTTTAGTATGATCACTACCAAATTCGTCATCAACAGTCATAGTTGTTGCTTGAGGTGGGTTATCAAATATTGGATTTATACGCATACTCAGTACTTGTAAGAATGTATTCCAATTAGCCTGCTGATTAATTAACAACCTGTCTTGACTTTTAAATTTAGTTTGTCCAGTTTGTGTAATATCTATTAATGTTTTAATTTCGAAAACTTCCATAGCTAGTATACTTATCGGCCATAAAAAAAGGGCCCAGTATAAACTGAGCCCTTTAATCTTGTTACGTTTATATTTACGTATCTTCTAAAGTGTTACTTACGCAACAACAATAGATGTACCTAATGTAACGGTTGCCGCAGATGCGTCGTAGTTGTTTGGTCCAACTGCATCGCCTAAGTGACGGATACGTGCTTGTAATGAAGCCGCATCGCCGTGATGTCCGTCAACTACAACATGGATTTTTCCAGCTGATGCTGATGGTATGTCATACATTAATGGTGATACTTCACGCATAATTGCTTCAACTGCCTCGTTAGCGCCATCGTCTTCTGCTTGTAGATCTCCACCAGCGTCGATTACGTATGCTTTAAGTTGTGCAGTTGTTCTTAGTGTTCCAGTAGTATAATTACCGAAACCATTTACTCTTGTTACTCCAGCCATTTTATTCTCCTTCTCTAATGGTTGTTGCTCAAGTTTCTCTTTTGAGCAGTAATGCTCCTCATTAAGATGAGAAGCAGTTGTATATATTTAGTCGTTTTGTGGTTTTTGGGTTACTTACGGTTAGATAACGCTCTTTTTTGAAGTGCCTTGAGCTGTCCAATGAAGCCAGGTCCGGCTTTTACTATGTCATCTAGCACTTTAATAGCCGGCAAGTAGGCTCTAACGAAAGGTGAAGGAACACTTTTGCCTTCTTTTGAAAAGTCTAAAAACTTTTTAGTACCAACTAAATTTTTAGGACCTACAATATATCTATAAAACATTATATCTTTATTTGTTGTAGGTACTATATCAGGTAAACTAATATCAGGTTCGTTATCTTGTACTCCTGTTACTTCTAAGTCTCTTTGTCCTGCTAACTTTTCTATGTGTGGAATTAAATCACTGTTTCGTAATTTTGCTCTAGTGGCATACAATAATTTAGTTACTGTTCTTTTTTTATCTAGTATAGTAGCACGAGTAAAGTTAACAAGACTACGTCTAATTGCTTTGTAATCCGAATTGTTAATGTGTAATGCACTTTCTAAATTAATAAACAGTTCTGAATTAGAGCCTGTAAAGCCACTTGAAACTTGATGCAAGTATCCATTAAGTCGCATAATAGGTATACGTGTTTTACTTCTAAGTTTTTGTGCTGATGCAGGATCTTTTAATCTATTAATTGCATCTGCATCACCAACTGCAAAGTGAACTAAATTATATAAATCTGTACCATGCATTTGGAAATGTTTATATCCTGTGCTTGTCACCGTGCGTTTAGCGTATCCATGTGCCACTGGTGCAAAGGAAGGATAACGTCTTAGTACTTCTAGAACAAGTAAAGATAGATATAGGCGTTCGCAAACATCAGTATATGTTAACGAAAGTATATCGTTTGAATTGCGAGTCATTCTCGCTTCGAAAATTTCTTCTCTTAAAAAGTCTAGTTCCATATCACTTACTTCATATATTGGTCAGCAAAAATATTAATCATATCTTTTGGATCTTTAACATCCAAAAATGGTTTCAATCCTTGCGACTGTTGGATAGCTTTAGTAAACTCAAAACGTACAGCAGGTTTAACTTTGTCAGTAGTTACCATTAATCTTAGTGTTTTTGCTTGTGGTACACTAACTTTAAATTTTACGCCATCGTCTGTTACTACGGTATCTCGTTCAACTGGATTACCTTGTGAATCTAATATTTTACCTAGTTGGTTAAATATCGTATCTGTTTTAAATCCAGGACTCATACCACCATCGTCAACGTCTGCAGGGTCATCACCTCTTTTTTGCATAAAGTCAATTTCACCTGGATCAAAATCCCCGGTTTCTTTAACAAATTCTTTCGCTCTCATAATAACTCCTTCTCGTTGTTGTGCTCTATTAGCCTTTGCAAAACTGGAACGGTTAACAAGTTTAATGTCGCCGCCTGGGTGTGATAATACATATCCTTCTCCACCTGGCTTACCTCCAATGTCAGCTTTTACATCAGCTGGTTGTTGATCTAATTGTTGTACAATATCGTCTTTAACTCTCATTATACCTGAGACAGTTTGCCATAAAGCCTTAATGCCTTGCATATTTTGTTTAGTGTATTCAATTATTTTGCCTTGTTTAATTTTACTAACTTTACTATTGTCTAACCATTGTACAAAATCTTTTCCTATAGTAGCTAAACAATTTCTATCTACGCAACTATTTGTATAAGTGTATAATATATTAGCAAAGTCAGTTACTTTCATATTACGTAATGTATTTTGATCTAATAACGTGTCAATAGCCGCTCCATTTTTCTTAATGATTCCACTTAATTCGTTAATACCATTCATATCTATTACAGGCGGTTCTTGTGCTGTAACAGGTGGTAACACTAATACTTCGTTACCTTGAAATATATCGACATCTCTTAATGCCCCTTCAGTACCATCTTCATCTACTGTTCTGTGAATAACAACTCCAGTTTTACTTCTTGCTATTCTTTTACCTAAGTCACTATCACGTTGGACAGTATATCTTACTGTATTTGGTTTAAAAACGAATGCACCAGCTTTATCTTGTGCCGGTGTATTAAAATATAGTAAGTCTCCTTTAAAATATCCTTTGTGCTTTTTAGGTACAGCTTTTTCATATTCATCAAATATATCTTTCATGTTAGATGCAAATGCTTTGAAACTATCTGGTTTCTCTCCACCTTTGCCTCTAGTTAAAAGCATTGTTTCTAAGTCGTCAGCTTTTTGCGGCTTGCCATCATATCCTTTAGCACCAAACCCTGACTTGTCTGTAAGGATAAACTTGCCTTTTGGATTGCGACCAAATATTATAGCTGGACTACCATCCCATTTAATTGTAACGTCTTTGTGTCCACCTTTAGCCATGTTAGCTAATGATTGTAAAGCACGAGTGGCTCCAGCACTACCTTCCCAGAACACAACGTCTTCAGCGTGTTGGATACGTGCTTCCATTTCTTTTACAATATGTTTGAATTCAAAAAATCTCATTACGGTAGCTCAAGCCCATCTTTTTCAAACCACTCTTTAGCATCTGCCACTAGTGCGTCATAATTAGGATCTGATTTAATTTTGTTGTTAATTGATTCTACACTTTGCATATCTTTTGCTGATGCAGTTGGACCCATTATTGTTTTAGCAACTGTTTCAGGATCTTTACCACCCTTTATAGGTGTGTTAGATATTCTGTCAACTAATCCATTTGAAGGACTCCATTTGAATCCTTGTGCTTTTGCAAGTGAGGCAATCATAATCATACGGTGTTGTCCTTTGAAATTACTTTTTGCATCCATACCACCAAGAGCAAACTTCATAAACTTTTGGTCACCAAACATTAAGTCTGTTTGAACAAATCCATTTTTAGGATCACCATTAATTGGTGTTTTGAAATGCACCGAAATTCCTGATTTTCTTACCCATTGTTTCGGATCTTCTTGAGGGTGATTTTTAGTTACCCAGCCGTGTAGTAATGCTACTAATTCGTCTTTATCAACTTTTTCTTTGTCAATAGCAACATCTAAGTCACCACTAGTGTCTTGAACACCAGTACTTCCTAGCATATGATTTTTATGATCGAGTTTTGTTATTTTTTCAAGCCAAGCAAGGGTTGGTTTAACATCAGCTTTATTAATTCGGGTAGTAGCTGGATTGCCTTCAGGGTCTTTGAAAATGTTTCCACCTTCATTAAGTACTCTATGTACTGGAGTCATCAGACTTCCTCGCTTCCACAATTCTATCAATACCACGTTTAAATTTGCGTGGATCTCCACTTCTTATACTATTAATAAAGCGTCTTTCTAACTCAGAAGCTGTATCAGGTTCATAACTTTCAGTAATTCTATTCAATAGGTTAATAGAGCTTTCTATTAAATTATTGCCCGTACTTTGAATTAAAGCATCATTATCAGTGGTTCTATGTATGCTATTAAGTTCTTCGAGTATAGATCGTGTGCGTTTTCTCATGGTTCCGTTTCCTATACTGTATTTAGTGAGTTTTATGTAAATAGATGTGCTACTTGATTGATTGACTTTCCCTTAACTAGAGTATATAATAAGATAATGCGGGTGTCGTATAGTGGTAATACCTTAGCCTTCCAAGCTAATGCTGTCAGTTCGATTCTGACCATCCGCTCCATTTAGGGGAGAAGTGTTAATGGTTGCACGTCAGATTCCAAACCTGAAAGACAGGGTTCGATTCCTTGCTCTTCTGCCATGTTCCAGTGACAGAGTGGTTATGTAGAGGACTGCAAATCCTTGTACGGTGGTTCGATTCCGCCCTGGAACTCCAAAATAATGGTAAATACTTACACATAGATAGAAACCTAGTAAAAAGTTCTTTCAACTTAGATAGAAACCTAGTAAAAAGTTCTCCTAGGAAACTAATATGAGTAGTACTTTTCATCTAGCCGTAGAAGTAGGCGATATTGAAGTTGCTAGAAGGTTTTACGTTGATATTTTAGGCTGTGAAGAAGCCGACCACGAATTGCCCAATTGGTTAGACATTAATCTATGGGGTAATGAATTAACTCTCCACTCAAGCAATCCACAGAAAGAGTCCATGCCACGCTGTCATGACGTAGACAATATGGGCACTATTCCAGTTCCACATTTTGGTGTACATTTAGATTGGTCTACATATACTAAGGTTAAGAAGCAAATAGAAGAGGCTGGTATTGAATATGTTTGTAAACCATTTATACGTTTTAAAGATAAAGAACTAGAGCAAGAAACTTTCTTCATTAAAGATCCACACGGCAATCATTTAGAAATCAAAAGTTATATAAATTCAGATATAGAATATCCAGGATGGGTTCAACCCGTCGGACGTCCAGACTGGGGCTGTCCATAATTAAATAATCGCTTAATTCACCTCTCTCAACATCTAAATATATTATCAAGAGGATGTATATGAAGGACAAGGATAAAGATAGACACGAATTTAGCGATCAATCAATGATCTCTATTCCTTTACGTAACTTAATTGCAATCATAGTAGCTGTAGGCTTTGCTGTAACTGGTTACTTTAACGTAACAGGTAGAATATCTTTCTTAGAACATAATTTAACAATGCAAGGTGTCCATGTGGATCTGAACAGTGAGTTCAGAGTCAAATGGCCAAGAGGTGAGCTAGGTGCTTTACCTGATGACGCAGAACAAAATATGCGACTTAATCAGTTAGAAAAGCTGGTTGAAGAATTGATGGACGCGGCAAAAGAAAAACGCACTAATTAAATAAATACTACTATAACGGAGTAGTAATGTTTAGTGCAAAACTTAAAACAAAAATTAAAGACTTACCTTTTCACGATCAGGCTTTACTCTTTGCAGAGTTAAGCAGGGTT
>Ga0206678_10000505_pt1 | contig 25192 bp, 21 predicted proteins | sample M180m12015metaG_FD_155453 | JGI IMG/M metagenome (GOLD analysis project Ga0206678, IMG submission 155453) | Ammonia-oxidizing marine archaeal communities from Monterey Bay, California, United States - M1 80m 12015 | ecosystem: Environmental > Aquatic > Marine > Intertidal zone | place: USA... | reverse complement strand
AACAATGAGATATTTTCTTGCGCGTATAAAATGCAATGTATAGATAAAAAATAAAGCAATAATATAATTCTCATGGATTTGAAAGTACAAAAAAATTATGATTATTTTAACTTGAAATTAACAATTTATATAGGAGTATTAAGTAGATTTGAGAAAAATATTTTTATGAGAAATTTCATTTTAATTTTTGTAGCAGTATTTTCTTTTAATTTTCTTCATTCTCAAGATTTTCAAGGAAAGGCATATTATAAATCAAAAACATCTTTTGATCTTGGATCATGGGGGTCTACAATGAGCACTGAGCAGAAAAATCAAATGAAAAATAGAATGAAAAACATGTTAGAGAAAACATTTATTTTAACTTTCAATAAGGCTGAGTCTAAATTTAAAGAAGAGGAACGCTTAGCAGCCCCTGGACAGGGAAGAGGTTGGGGAAGTTTTGGATCATCTTCAGGACCTAGATATAAAAATGTTAAAGAGAAAATGTCATTAGAGGAGATTGAATTTTTTGGTAAAAAGTTTTTAGTTAGTGACGATATAGATGAAATAAAATGGGAAATGACTACTGAGCAAAAGAAAATAGGCAATTACATATGCTTTAAGGCTATAGCTAAGAAAAAAGCACCTTTTGATTGGAGCGGTGTGTTTTCTCCTCCTAGATCAAGGGGTAATAAACCAAGAGGGGATAAACCAAAAGATTCTGCCAGTAAAAAACCTGAAGTTAAAACCATAGATATCCCTAAGACTATTGATATAGTAGCATGGTATGCTCCTCAAATACCAGTGAGTCATGGACCTGCTGAATATGGAGGATTACCAGGACTTATTTTAGAGTTAACCACGAATCAAACAGTACTGTTGTGCTCAAAAATTGTTATGAATCCAGAAAAGAAAGATGAAATTTTAATGCCAACCAAAGGAGAAAAAGTTACAAGAAATGAATATGATGAAATCGTTAAATTAAAAACGGAAGAAATGAAATCTATGTATCAGTCAAGAGGAATGAGAAGTGGTAGAAAACAATAATTATATTATTATGAAAAAATTTGTCGTACTTATATTACTGCTTAATACTTCATTCCTGTTTTCACAATTAAAAATGCAGGGAAAGGTAACAGATAGTTTAAATAAGCCCTTGGAACTTGCCAATATCATTTTAATTAATAGCGAGACAAATGCTCTTGAATCATTTGCTATATCTGATCCTGATGGAGAATATAAGGTTGCCTTAAAAAAGAATTCAAGTTATAACCTGCAGGTTAGCTATATAGGGATGGCTAGTTATAGTCAACTTATTAAATCCGAAGAATCTGATATCTCAAAGGACTTTATCCTTTATGAAAATACTGAATTAGATGCTGTAGAGCTAACCTATGAGATGCCTGTAGTTATAAAAGGGGATACACTTGTTTATGATGCAGATTCTTTTAAAACAGGAACAGAAAGAAAACTAGAGGATATTCTTAAGAATCTTCCTGGGGTTGAGGTTACAGATGATGGAGAAATTGAAGTTGAGGGTAAGGTAGTAACTAAGGTGATGGTAGAGGGTAAAGAATTTTTTGAGGGGGATTCTAAAATTGCTTCAAAAAATATTCCATCAAGTGCAGTTGATAAAGTAGAGATATTAAAAAATTATGCTGAGGTAGGCCAGTTGAGCTCTGTTCAAAATAACCAGGAGAATATAGCTATAAACATTAGGCTTAAAAAAGGAAAAGATAAATTCTGGTTTGGCACTGTAACAGCAGGCGCTGGAGATTCACCTATTGAAGACTTATATCTATTTCAGCCAAAACTTTTTTATTATAGCCCATCCTATAGTATTAATGTAATAGGAGATTTAAATAATATAGGAGAACAGGCTTTTACCCAAAGAGATTACTGGAATTTTTCAGGTGGGTTTAAAAAACCTAGCGGTAAAAGTGGTACAAATATAAGTTTAGGAAATAATAATTTAGGATTCTTACAATTACAGAACAATAGAGCTAAAGACATTAATACTGAGTTTGCAGCTATTAATGCTAGCTACTCCCCAAACAAGAAAACAGATTATTCAGGATTTTTAATTTTAACAAACAGTGAAATAGAAATTCAACAAAATAATTCAACACAATATATTGATCAAGGTCTTGGAATTCCTGATGAAGATACTCAAACCAATACACTGCAAACAAGTAATTTAGCAATCGGAAAATTTAGCTTAAAACACAAGCCTAATCTTAATAATCAATTAGATTATGAAGTGCTTTCTCGAATTACTGAGGAGGATCAAGATCAATATTATTTGTCTTCAGTAATTGGTCCAATCAATCAAAATGAAGATGTTGAGACATACAATATCAGTCAGAATTTAAATTATTATTATACTCTTGATGATAAAAATATATTTGCTTTTGAAGCGCAGCATGTGCTTAAGAATGAAGATCCATTCTACAATGCAATTCTGGAGAATAATCTTAATTATCAGTCAACTGCTTTTGGCTTAGGTCTTGATGATTCTGAGTCAAATTTTAACCTTGCCCAGGATAAAAAAGTAAAATCTAATCAATTAGATGCAAAATTAGATTATTGGAATATTTTAAATATTAAGAGTGATTTAAATTTTACTCTAGGAGCTATTTATAGTAATCAGAAATTTGATTCTGAAATTTTTCAATTTTTAGAAAATAGCACTTTTTATCCCACTCCTGTAATCAATGGGGGATTAGATTATAATGATATAGATTATACTTTTACTGATTTATATCTAGGGATGCATTATAGATTAAAAACAGGAAAATTTACTATTAGCCCTGGCTTTACAGCCCATGCATATAATTCAAAAAACACACAATTTGAAACTGACTATTCTGATTCTTTTTTCAAGTTATTGCCTGATTTTAATGTAATCATTCAATTAAAAAACAGTGAGAGTATCAGATTTAATTATGCAATGCAAACACAATTTACTGATGTAACAAAGTTAGCAAGAGGCCTGGTATTAAATAATTATAACTCAATATTTAGTGGTGATCAAGAATTGCAGAATGCATTATCACATAATATAAGTTTATCTTACTATAGTTTTAACTTATTTAATTACACAAATGTTTTTGCTAGACTTTCATATAATAAATCTATAGATCAAATAAGAAATCTTACAAGTTTTGAAAGTGTAATTGCAACAAGTTCACCATTTAATTCATCATTTGCTGATGAGACATTCTCAGCATCAGGGAGATATCAAAGATCATTTGGGAAAGTTAGAACTTCCTTAAGTACGAGCTATAATTATTCTAAATTTAATCAGTTTATTCAAAGTATAAATAATCCATCCCTTAGTGAGAATTTTTCTCAAAATTATAAAGGATCCATTAGAACATTATTTAAAACAGCACCAAATATTGAGTTGGGATATTCTTACAATTTAAGTGAAAATAATATAGGAGATATTAGCACTAAATATTATACTAAAAGCCCTTATGTTAACATTGATGCTTTAATCTTGAAGGCCTTAACTTTTAGAACAAATTACTCACAGACAAGATTTAGTGATCAAGACAATCTAATTAATAGTTATAAGTTTTGGGATGCTTCACTCTCTTACAGAAAAAACAAAGATAGTAAGTGGGAGTATGAAGTAAAAGCTACTAATCTTCTAGATACTAAATCACAAAGTAATTCAAGTACTTCTAATATATCTATCAGTGCTACAGAGTATTTTATTCAGCCTAGATTTATAACTTTCAGATTTATTTATAGTTTATAAAAATTATAGGATCAATCTTAGTATAATAAATTGATTCTTTTAGGGATTTGTAATGTTTTTATAAAATATTTTTCTAATACTAATAATGAAATAAGTTTCTCTCTTTTGGAGTCATTAAATTGATTTACATAAGTATTAGCATTATTAATAATTTTTATGCATTCATCTAAATTATTTATATAATACATTAATTTTTCTTCTAGATCAGAATAATCATCTTTTATTAGAATATAATGGTAATCTGCAATAAGTTTTTTTTCCATAAACCAAGATTCAATTTTTGGTTTTGCCATTATAGCTATTGAATTTGATGACATCACCCATTTTAAATTTGTTGCAACATCAACTCCTTCAATACATAGAATAAATTTATACTTTAGATGAGCCTCAATTGAGATTTTCTTCTTAATCCAATGATCATGATCTGTATTGCTATTTATTTGACCTAAATCACATAATTTATTATCAAAGTACATTTTATAGAAATCAGATCTTTTTTTATGTTTTTTTGAAACGGCTCCTCTACCTATTAGCATGTCTTTTTTATTTTCAAATTCATTTGAGTCATTGGTATATGTAAAGTGTCTTATCTTATTTAATTTGAACAAAACTGAATTTTTATGATCACCTATTATGGGTCTGCTTTTTACAATTGAAGGGATATCAGGGACATGTGTAATATCACCAAATAAAAAATTCATCTTTAGTGATGGGTTAAAATATCTTGTAAATTCATAGCTATCAAAAAAATATGTTCTATGAAAATTTTTAATTTTTAAAGCTGATAAATTTGAAACATTATCGGATAGATTTATATCTCTATCTATCTTGTTATAATAATTCACACGCATTTTAATATAGTCAAGATCATACTTGTTAATTTCATTTAGGTTTTCCTTAAGCCTATTTCTGTAGAAGAAATTAGGTATGAATAATTTCAAAAAATTTAATGAGTAGTATAATTGTTTATTATTTCTATGAGATTTTTTTCTTAACAAGATTGATATTTAATAATTAATAAATTACGTCTTTTTTATTATTAAATTAAATTTAACTTATACTAAAAAATTAAAAAATTTAGAAAAAAGAATAACAAAATAAATAACTAATTATACATTTATTATCAATGAGAGGAACTGTATATAAATCTACTGGAAGTTGGCACTCTGTAAAAAATAATGAGGGAGTGGAATTTGAATGTAGAATTAAAGGTAGGCTTAGACTGGATGATTTAGGGAGTACAAATCCAATTGCAGTTGGCGATGTTGTAGAATTTGATATAGAAAATAATACTGATTCAAGAAATGGAATTATAATTAAGGTCCATGATAGGAAAAATTACATTCTAAGAAAATCAGTTAATTTATCTAAGCAGACACAAATTCTAGCAGCCAACATAGATATTCTATTTTTAGTTATTACAATTAATAACCCTGTTACTACTACAAATTTTATAGATAGATTTTTAATTACTTCTAATGCATATTCCATTGATACAGTACTATTATTTAATAAAATGGACATCTATAATAAAGATGAAACGATTCAGCTTGATAAATTGGTTAATTTATATGAGAACATTGGATACAAGTGCATTAAAGTTTCTGCCACTAAAGACTTAAATATTAAAGAAATAATTTCTTTAATTAAGGGAAAAACAATTATGTTTGGCGGCCATTCAGGATCGGGAAAATCAAGTATTATAAATTGTATAAATCCTGAATTAAATTTGAAAATTGGAAATATTTCATCTCAGCATCTTCAAGGAAAACATACTACAACTTATGCAGAATTATTTGATATAGATTTTGGAGCTAGAGTAATTGACACACCTGGCATAAAGGGGTTTGGCATTGTAAATTTTGAAAAAAATGAAATTGGAGATTTTTTTCCAGAATTTTTCCAGAATAAAAATAAATGTAAATTCAATAATTGTTTGCATATAGATGAGCCAGATTGTTTTATAAAGGAATTAGTTTCATCAAATAAAATTAGTATTTCACGTTATGAAAATTATAAGCAAATAATAATGCAAGATGATTTAAAGTACAGACAATAACTATATTAAACTATGATTGTAGTAATACAGAGAGTTATAAATGCAAGTGTAAAAGTAGATGACAAAGTTGTGTCTTCTATAAATAATGGAATGTTAATATTGTTGGGTATTTCAAATGATGATTCTAAGGAAGATATAATAAAAATGACTAATAAAATTTCAAAATTAAGAATATTTAATGATGAAAATAATATAATGAATAAGAATGTCAATGAGGTTAATGGTGAGGTTTTAGTTGTAAGTCAATTTACATTATACGGCAATGTTAGAAAGGGTAATAGACCTAGTTATATAAATGCAGCTAAGCCAGATATAGCAAAACCTATATATAATCTATTTATTAAACAATTAGATAGTCTAATTAATAATAAGGTTCAGACGGGAATATTTGGTGCTTACATGCTTGTAGATATTGTAAATGATGGGCCAGTTACTTTAATTGTTTAAATTATATACCATTTCACCATCTACAAAAGTTTTTAAAACTTTTGTTTTCGGTATCAATTTTGCATTTACTTCCATTATATCCTGATTAATAATAATAAAGTCTGCTGCCTTTCCAATTTCTAAACTTCCTTTTTCATTTTCCTCAAAATTAAAATATGCACCCCATATAGTCATTCCTTTTAATGTTTCTTCTCTATTTAGACTATTTTCTTTTTGGAATCCATTTTTAGGATATCCAGATAAATCTTTTCTTTCAACAGAGCTATAAAAAGTATGAAATGGATTAACTTTTTCTACAGGAAAATCAGTCCCTAATGCAATTTTCTTTGAACTATTAAGTAAATCTTTGAATGCATACGCCCCATATATTCTTTCACCCAATCTTTCGTCAGCCCAATACATATCACTAGTTGCATGAGTTGGCTGAACAGATGGAAGAACTTTATTATTATATAATTTAAAATCATTAGGATCAATGACTTGTGAATGTTCAATTCTCCATCTAGGATCTTCAATTTTATTTAAAATTGTATTATAGTTTTTAACTAGAAAACTTATAGTTGAGTCTCCTATTGCATGGGTATTCATTTGAAAACCCATTTCAGAAATATTTTTTGAGTAGTATTCTAAATCTTTAATACTTGTAACAAGTTCTCCATAATTTGAGGTATCATCAGAATACGATTTTTTTAAAGTAGCCCCTCTTGAACCTAAACTACCATCCCCGTAAACTTTAAATGATCTAACGTTTAATTTAGGAGTTTTAATTTTCCCATAATCTTTAAAAAATAATATATTTTCTTTTGAAACACTTATCATTGCATAAATCTTTATTTTTAGATTATTAGATTTATGTAGACTATCAATTAAAAAAATAGTCTCTTTACCTAAGCCAGCATCATCAACTGTGGTTAATCCATAGCTAAAACATATTTTTTCAGCCTCTTTTAATGCCATAATTTTTTCAGATGTAGATTTTTTAGGAAGTATTTTATCAATTAATTGCATTGGCTTATCAATAAGAACTCCTGATAATTTTCCTTTTTCTTTAATTATTGAACCTCCGGAAATTTCAGTATTTTCATTAATTCCAGCAAGATTTAACGTATAATTATTTGTTAAATAGGCATGTCCGTCAACTCTTTCAAGTACAACTATTTTATTGGGAAATAGCTGATTCAATTTTAAATTATTAGGAAAGTTTTTATTTTCCCAATCATTTTGGTCCCAACCTCTACCTAAAATAATTTTAGAACTATTTTTATTATCATAATCAATTAACTTTTCTAAAATTTCATTTAATGATTTGGTGCCTCGTAAATTGATGACTTGTTGATTTAATCCAAGATTATAAAAATGGCAATGAGAATCAATTAAACCTGGAAGAATTGTTTTTCCCTTGGCATCTATAATGGTATTACTATAGTATTCTTTATCAAGATTAGAATTACTTATATCTAAAATTTTCCCATCTTTAATTACTATTGATTTTGCAAGTTCATTTTGGCTATTTACTGTGTAAATTTTAGCATTAATTATTATAGAATCAGCAAATTTTACATTACATGATAAATATATTGTTAGTGTAATAAACAGGAGTAAGATTTTATTATTTTTCATAGCTTGTTTAATTAATATAAATCTATAAATTATTATACTACTAATAATATATCATGTAAACATTTTTTACTTATATTGATCAAAGTTTACTATAATAATTCTTCTCAAAATTATGGATATTAAAAAGTTACAAGAAAAAGTTGATAATTGGATTAACACTCATGGAGTTAGATATTTTAATGAATTAACTAATATGGCTCAGCTTACTGAAGAAGTAGGAGAGGTTGCTAGAATTATATCAAGACGATATGGTGAGCAAAGTACTAAGAAAACAGACAATAATGACTTAGGTCAAGAATTAGCTGATGTTTTATTTGTTGTTTTGTGTCTAGCAAATCAGACTGGAGTTGATTTACAACAGTCATTTGATAATATGCTGGAAATGAAAGCTGAAAGAGATCATAAGAGACATCATACAAATAAAAAATTGAAGTAAATTTTAATTTTATAAAAATTATATCGAAAATTTCTTGACATCCCCACTTTTGAGATTGTATATTTGCCCTTTCTAAAATTATTCAAATGAAGTTATCAAATTTTATTTATGAGCTACCAGAGAAGTTAGTAGCAGAATATCCAAATAAAAATAGAGATGAGTCTCGATTAATGGTTATTGACAGATCAGACTATTCTATCCAACATAGAGTATTTAAAGATATGATAGAATATTTTAATGAAGATGATGTTATTATTTTAAATAATACAAAAGTATTTCCTGCAAGACTTTATGGCAATAAAGAAAAAACAGGAGCAAGAATAGAGGTTTTTCTACTTAGAGAATTAAATAGTGAACAAAGACTATGGGATGTATTAGTTGATCCAGCTAGGAAAATTAGGATTGGCAATAAACTATATTTTGGAGAAGATGAGATTTTAGTTGCTGAGGTTATTGATAATACAACTTCAAGAGGAAGAACTTTGAGGTTTTTATGTGATATAGGATACGATGACTTTAGAAAGTTATTACTTGATTTGGGACAGACGCCTTTGCCAAAATATATCAATAGAGATGTTGAGCCAGAAGATAAAGAAAGGTATCAGACTATATACGCAAAAAATGAAGGAGCAGTTGCAGCTCCAACAGCAGGACTGCACTTTTCTAAACACTTATTAAAACGTTTAGAAATCAAAGGGATTAAATTTTCAGAAATTACTTTGCATACAGGTTTAGGTTCATTTTCTCCAGTAGAGGTAGAGGATTTATCAAAACATAAAATGGATAGTGAGAGAGTGATAATTGAAGAAAATGCTGTAGATATTATTAATAATGGTTTAAAAAATAAAAGAAGAATATGTGCAATTGGAACAACTGCTATGAGAGCTGTTGAAAGTTCAGTTTCTTCAAGTGGTACTTTAAATGAAATTAATGGCTGGTCAAATAAATTTATTTTTCCACCATATGAATTTAGTATTGCAAATTCTATGATTACAAATTTTCATATGCCAAAATCAACCCTACTTATGATGGCTTCTGCATTTATTGGCAATGATTTCATTAAAAAAGCATATGAGGTAGCAATGAAGGAGAAATACAATTTTTATAGTTATGGCGATGCAATGCTGATAATCTAAAAATTTAAGTTTTCTAGTTTACAATGTCAAAAAAAGATATAAGATCCCTATCACTTGATCAAATAAAAAAATTTTTTTTAGAAAATGGTTTTAAGGATTATAGAGGAGACCAAGTATATTCATGGCTTTGGGAGAAGTCTGCTATAAATTTTCAGCAAATGACTAATCTTCCAAAATCGATACGATCTATTTTGGAGGAGAGTTTTATAGTCAATCATATTAGAGTACATACAATACAAAAGAGCAAGGATGGTACAATAAAAAATGGGATTAAATTATTTGATGATTTAATAGTAGAGAGTGTATTAATTCCCACAAAAAAAAGAATTACGGCTTGTATATCTTCTCAGGTTGGATGTAGTCTGAATTGTAAATTTTGTGCTACAGCAAGATTAAAGAGAATGAGAAATTTAAATCCAGATGAAATTTACGATCAGGTAGCATTAATTAGTAAACAAAGTAAGGAATATTATAATAGATCCTTAACAAATATTGTGTTCATGGGAATGGGAGAGCCGCTAATGAATTATAAAAATGTTATAGAAGCCATAAAAATGATAACATCAAAAAAAGGACTTGGTATTTCTGCTAGAAGAATTGTAGTATCAACTTCAGGAATTCCAAAAATGATAAAAAAAATGGCAGATGAAAATGTTAAATTTAAACTTGCAGTTTCGTTGCATTCAGCAGTAGATAGTATTAGAACTTCAATTATGCCTTTTAATGAAAAAATGAATCTATCTGAATTAAAGCTAGCATTAAAATATTGGTATAAAAAAACTAAAAGAATAATTACTTATGAATATGTAGTTTGGAAAGGAATAAATGACACTATTGAAGACGCTAATGCTCTAGTAGATTTTTGCAAATTTGCTCCAAGCAAGGTTAATTTGATTCAATATAATTCAATAGATGATAACAAATTTTCTCAAGCTTCAAAAGACAATATTTATTTATACCAAAAGATTCTTGAAGAAAATAATATTAATGTAACTATTAGAAGATCAAGAGGCCAAGATATAGATGCTGCTTGTGGCCAATTAGCAAATAAACCTTCTTTAAATTAATTTAAAAGTTCTTATAGAAGAATTATCTCTACCTACATTAACTATATAAACAGAATTATTTAGTTTTTAGCAAAAAGTTTTAAATTAATCATTAAATTGATCAGTCCTAATATTAACAAAAATTTTAATTAATTGATAGCAAAATCTACCATAGAAAAAGTGTTTGAATCATCTCGAGTAGAAGAGGTTCTTGGAGATTTTGTCCAACTAAAAAAATCAGGTTCAAATTATAAAGGTTTAAGCCCTTTTACTGAGGAGAGAACTCCTAGTTTTATGGTTTCTCCAGCAAAACAAATATGGAAGGATTTCTCAAGCGGGAAAGGAGGAACTGTTGTGACATTTCTTATGGAACATGAGCATTTTACCTATCCTGAAGCAATTAAATATTTAGCAAAAAAATATAATATTGAGGTTGAAGAGACACAAAAAACTTCTGAGCAAAAATTAGAGGATAGTGAAAGGGAAAGTATGTATTTAATTACTGAATTTGCAAAAGAGTATTATCAAGAAAACTTAGTTAAGTCTGATGAGGGAAAAATCATCGGAATGTCTTATTTCGAGGAAAGAGAATTTTCAAATGAAGTTATAGAGAAATTTCAGTTAGGTTATTCATTTAATAAACCCAATTATTTTACAGATGAAGCTTTAAAAAAGGGTTATAAATTAAATTTTTTAGAGAAAACAGGACTTACCATTATAAAGGACGACAAAAACATTGACAGATTCAGGGGGAGGGTTATGTTCCCAATCCTTAGTATGTCTGGAAGAGTTTTAGGATTTGGTGGCAGAATTCTTAAATCCTCTAAAAATACAGCAAAGTATATTAACTCACCTGAAAGTCTTATTTATCATAAGAGTAAAGTTCTATATGGAATATTTCATGCAAAGCAAAGTATCGTTAAAGAAGATAGTTGCTTTTTAGTTGAAGGCTATACAGATGTTATAAAACTTTATCAGAAAGGAATAAAAAATGTAGTTGCATCTTCTGGAACAGCATTGACAGAAAATCAGATTAGATTAATTAGTAGGCTGACTAAGAATATAACAGTTTTATTTGACGGAGATAGTGCTGGATCTCGAGCTGCTTTAAGAGGAATAGATATGATTCTGGAACAAGGAATGAATGTTAAAATCTGCAATCTTCCTGAAGGCGAAGATCCAGACAGTTTTGCAAATAAAAAACAAACTGATGAATTAACATCTTTTTTTAAAGAGCAATCAAAAGATTTTATAAAATACAAAGCATCACTATTAGTTGACGAAGCTGATAATGATCCAGTAAAAAAGGCTTCTGTAGTAAGAAATATGGTAGAAAGTATTTCAAAAATAAGCGATCAAATAAAAAAGGAAATTTATATAAAGGAGTGCTCATCAATTATGGGGATAAGTGAGCAAGTTTTATACAGTACTTTAGCTCAGATTCAGAAAAAGAAATTTAATAAAGATGTAAAGTCTTCTAAAGATAATTTTGATTCTTTTACTATTGTTAAGCCTGAAAATGAAAAGAAGGGTACAAATATTCTTTACGAATTAGAGAAAAAAATCATAGAGATTTTATTATTATATGGAAATAATGTGGAAGATTTTGAAGATTTAATCTTAAAAGAAGATGAAAACGGAAAATTAGCACTCAGTCCAATAAATAGACAAGCAAAGGTTTTTGAAAAAATATACATGGATCTTCATGAAGATGAAATGGAATTCTCAAATGATAATTTTAGAAAAATATACTATAAGATTATTGAATGTTATAATGAAAATAAAGAGATTATGGCTGATAAATTTTTGAACACATTACCAAAAGAGCTTGAAATAGAGATAACTAATATAATGATGAATGACGAGAAATATTCATTACATGATTGGGAACGTAACAGCATTTTTCCAAAATCAAAAAACAAAACAATTTCTCAATTAGTAATTGAAACAATTCTAAATCTACGTTGTTTTTTAATTGATCAAAAGGTAAATGAATTTAAGGATAAAACATCGATTAACAAGGACAATAAATCTATCTTAGAAGATGTAGTAAATTACTCAAATCTAAAAATACTTCTTTCAAGAAAGTTGAATAGAGCGATATAAATTATTTCAACTTGTCAGGAATTTTACAAACAGGAATCGGTTTCATCTTATGTAGATTATTATTTTGATGTTTTTCAAAAATCTCAAAAACTTCTTTCTCCCGACCATTAAAATCATTTATTTTTTTGTCTAATTTTTTTTGTTGCATAGCCCATTCAATTTCATCGTAGCTAGCTCCAATTTGATCTTCATCTGTTCTATTATCATCCCATAAACCATCAGTGGGCTCTGCTTCTATTAGCGTACTATCAATTTTTAGGTATTCTGCAAGTTCATAAACTTCACTTTTACTAAGATCTGCGATTGGACTGATATCAACCCCACCATCTCCATATTTAGTATAGAATCCAATTCCAAAATCTTCAACTTTATTTCCTGTACCAACAACAACATAGTTATTTAAGGAGGCAAAATAATATAATGCTACCATTCTTAATCGCGATCTTGTATTTGCAAGGGCATGTGTTTTAAGAAATTTTATTTTTTCTTCAGGTATTGATTTTTCAAATTCCTTAAACACATTTGATAAATCCATGGCATTTGAATATACTGATGTTCCAAATTTTTCTTTCAACCATTTGATATGATTTTTTGCTCGTGAATGCTCAGATAAATTTTGTCTAATTGGCATATCAAGACATAGAGTCTTTAATCCAGTTTTTGCACAAAGAGTTGAGGTAACTGCAGAGTCAATTCCCCCAGAGACACCAATAATATAACCATTAATGTTATTTTGATTTTTGTAATCAATTAACCATTGGACAATATATTCATCAACTTTTCTTGTATTCATTAATATATTCTGTATTGATTAATAACTATATTATATTTGTAATGCATAAATATATTAATACTCGCAATTAATAAATATTAATTTCTTGAAAAAATACATATTTTATATAATTTTTTTAATCTTATTAAATTCATGTAAAGGAAATGATAATAAAATTAGTAATTCATATCCATTGACAATTGAAAGATTTGATAAATTTTTTTATGAATCAACTCCTAATGATTTGTTTGATTTAAAAAAAACCTATCCTTTTTTATTTCCAGAACAATACGACAATAAAGTATGGATAAGTAGACTGAATGATTCTGTTCAAAAAGAAATATATAGTGAAGTTAATCGTATTTTTTCAAATTTAGATAATGAGAAAACGGAGATACAATCTTTTTATAATAATTTTATTTTCTATTTCCCAAAATATGAATTACCAAGATTAATTACTTTAATCTCTGATGTTGAATATGAAAATAGAGTAATTCTTGCTGATTCACTTTTACTAATTGGACTAGATAATTATTTAGGATCAGAACATCCATTTTATAGTACAATGCCAAAATATATTAGTGATAATCTAATCCCTAGAATGATCATATCTGATATAGCTGAAGAATATGCTTATTATGTAATTCCAAGAGCAAATTTTTATACTTTCTTAGAGAAAATAATTTTTTACGGTAAAGTTCTATATTTTAAGGATATTATGTTGCCCAAATTAGAGGATAGACATAAAATTGGATATTCAAAATTGAACATGGATTGGGCCCGAAAAAATGAGCATTATGTTTGGACATATTTTGTTGAAAAGCAACTTTTATTTAGTTCAGAGAATAAATTAATAACTAGATTTATTAATAATGCCCCATTTTCTAAATTTTATTTGTCAATTGATAATGAATCACCCGGTATGATTGGAAGATTTATTGGCTGGGAAATAGTCAGATCTTATATGAAAAGTAATAATACTTCATTTATTGAAATGATTTTAATGAATCCAATAGATATATATAATAAATCTAAATATAAACCTCAGAAATAATGACAAAAAAAAATACTTCAAGAATAGAACTTTTAGTGGAACTAGATGAAAACAAAATTCCAGAGAAAATTTATTGGACAGCTAAGGATGGAGATATTTCAAATAAAGAAACAAAAGCAGCTTTATTATCTCTTTGGGATTCAGAATCTAGGGAAAGTTTAAGAATTGATTTGTGGACAAAAGATATGCCAATTGATGATATGAAAATGTTTTTTTATCAGACTCTTAGTACTATGACTGACACATACCAAAGAGCAACTCAAGATGAGGAAATGACTAAATCAATGAAAGATTTTTGCAATTTTTTTGCTGAAAAGTTAGAATTATCAGATAAGTAGCTACCATTCATTTATCCTATTACCATCCAATCTTATAAAAATAAATAAAAGGAGAGTAAAGGCTATTAAGCTAGACCCACCGTAACTTAGAAATGGTAGAGGTATTCCAATTGTTGGAGTTAGTCCAAGTACCATTCCAATATTTATCATAAAATGCAAAAAAATAATTGATGCTACTGAATACCCATATATTTTGCTAAAATGACTTTTTTGCAATTCTGATAGAGCGACTATCCGAAGGATTAATATTATGTAAAGCACAATTATAAATGAGCTTCCCATAAAGCCCCACTCTTCACCAACAGTACTAAATATATAATCGCTATGTTGTTCAGGGACAAAATTTCCAATTGTTCGAGTCCCTTCAAGATACCCTTTACCAGTTAACCCACCAGAGCTAATAGCTTTTTCAGATTCATTTAGATTATAAAGTATAGTCCTTTTCATTTGTTTTATTTTAATCGGATCTTTCTCAAGATCAAGCCATACAGATATATAATTTCTTTGATGAGTTTTTAGAATATTATTATAAGTATAGTCTGTTAAGAAGCTTATGAATATACAGAACAGAAAAATCATTGATGAATTTATAATACTCCTAGATTTCTTATTCTTATATAAATAATTTAATAGTATAATTATTACTGAAAATAATATAGCAGTTGAAATGGATGTTTTTATAGTAAGAATTGAAATACTTAAAATTATAAAGGCAATTAATAAATAAATTTGAGAAATACCCTCCCTATATAAAACAAAAAATAAAGAGAAGAAAACGATTGATGTCCCAGTATCATTTTGTAATATAATTAGTATTATAGGCAACATAATGATTAGTAATAGTTTTAGTTGATCAGATAATTTTTTCATGTTTGTTTGAATATCACTAATAAATTTAGCAACAGCTAGAGCTGCTCCTACTTTCATGAATTCACTTGGCTGTATTGTCAAATTGTTAAATGAATACCATGATAATGATCCATTAATATTATTTCCAAAAATGAATAATCCTAAAACAAAAAATATACAAACTAAATAAAATATGCTTGAAAATCTTTCATAAAATTTAACCTCTATTGTAAGAGTAATAATAATAACTAATAGTGATGCTAATACGAATACAAATTGCTTCCCGTACAGAGTGCTAAAATCAAAGAATGAAATATTTTCTCCACTAATACTTGAAGATAAAATATTAGCCAAACCAAACCCAACTAGAAAAATGTATACTAAAATGAGTGTCCAGTCAATTTTAAAAATATTTTTTCTATTACTATACATTATTAATTTATGTTAAATGGTTTTCCTAAATAAGGCTTTAAATATTCTTTTTTTAAACTTCTATTTAATATTATTTTTTCCATTTTCTTTAATGAAATCTCATGATTTATATATTTTTCAATCATTAAGCTAGCTGTTCTTCCAGCCCATAGAGATCCATACCCGGCATTTTCTATTAGTACGGAAATAGCTATTGTTGGATTTTCTTTTGGAGCGTATGCAATAAAAATTGAATGATCGCTTAATTGAGTTTTTACCCCATTAATTTTTACAAAATTTTCAGCTGTACCTGATTTGCCACAAATTTCAATTCCTGGAACATTTAATAATTTTCCTGTTCCTGATTCAAAAACTTTGTATAAAGCTTTATCCATAGTTTTAAAATGTATACTATCAATGGATGTTTTAATAGGGGTTTTAAATCTTACATCAATAGTGTCTCCATCTATTTTTTTTATTATATGTGGAGTATAATAATATCCTCCATTGGCAATAGCTGCTGTCATATTTGCTAATTGAATCGGGGTTGTTAAAATTTCACCTTGTCCAATTGAATTAGAAATAGTGGTGGTTGCACCCCATTTAAAATCAGGATACCACCGATCATAATATTCAGAATCGGGAACAACTCCCTTTTTACCAACGGGCAAATCATTATTAAGATAATTTCCTAGACCAAAGCTTTTAATATGATTGCTCCAATTATCAAATCTTTCCTTAGTATTGTGCTGTGAATCAATAGTCTTTCTATATATATCTGCAAAGTAAGAATTGCACGATAGTGAAATAGCATTATATATATTTCGATAGCCACCCCCACAATGGCAATTCATCTTTCTTTTTTCTTTGCCATATATATAGTAGCCTTTACAATAAATTGTTGATTTTTCAGTAATTATTTTTTCTTGTAATGCTGTAAGACCAACTAATATTTTAAATGGAGAACCTGGAGGAAACATGGATAAGAGACCTTTATCAATTAATGGCCTATAAATACTGTCTTTATATAATTCAAGGTAGTTTTTTGATCTTTCTCTTCCCACTAAAAGATTTGGATTATATGAGGGAGATGAAACTAATGAGAGTATTTCTCCACTATTTGGATCAATTGCAACAATTGCACCTTTTTTATTCTTCATAAGAGTCTCCCCATATTCCTGAAGTTTTGAATCAATTGTAATAGTTAAATCTTTCCCTGATATAGAAGGAATATCTAGTTCCCCATCCTTATATTTACCTATATCTCTATTAAATCTGTCTTTTTGAATAAACTCAGTTCCTTTTATTCCTCTTAAATATTTTTCATAAGACATTTCAACACCTTGTTTGCCTATAATATCTCCTTTTAGGTAATAATTATCATTTAATATATTTTTTCTATTTACTTCGGCAACATATCCAAGGACATTTGCCCCAATACTTGTATTATACTCTCTCAGGTTTCTTTTTTGTATGTAAAACCCTTTATATTTTCTGATTTTTTCAGAAAGATACCCATAGTCTTCCTTAGAAAGATGGGCTAAGAAGACTGATGGGATTCTAGTTGAATATTTTGATGTCTTTATATATTTATCTATTAAATATTCCTTAGATATTTTTAATAAACCGCAAAATTCTAATGTATCTATTTCTTTAACTTCTCTAGGTATAATCATTACATCATAGGATGGCTGATTGGAAACTAATAGAATATTGTTTCTATCATAAATATATCCTCTTTTTGGATAGGTAAATACTTTTCTTATAGCATTGTCTTCATAGATATCATAATTGTTAGAACTATATATCTGTAGGTAAAACAATCTAATAATAAATATTATTCCAGTTGCAAATACTATTATTGGAAACAGAGATTTTCTCATTTATTTTTTAGAAATAAATTTAATAGAACAATAAGTAATATTGTAAATATACTAGTGAAGATAGCCTTTTCAAAAACTAAAATTAATTTTGAAGAATCAAAAACTTCAATAAAAAACAGAACTAAATGATGAAACAATGTTAGCGAAGATATGTAAAATAGATTTTGCTTTAAATCAATATTTTTGAACTTAACAACTTGATGGATATACGTCATTCCAAAAATTAGTTTTAAAAATATTGGCCTAAAATAAGCAAGGGACACGCAAGCAGCAGCATGAACTGCAGCTGAATCAGTAAAAACATCTATTGATAATCCATATAGAAAGCTAAATAAAATAAAGACTGTCCTATTATTTATTATTGGAAAATAAATTATTAAGTATATATAGAGTAATGGATTGACTGAGTTTAAGAAATTAATATTATTTAATATTAAACACTGAATTAAAATAAATGCTATTGCAGAAGTAATATTTTTTACAATGTTATTCATCTAAACTTCTTATTTCATTAATTTTTTGATTCTCAATAATATATACATGATTAATATTGCTCATATCACTAAAGAGTTCAACTTCTAATTCTAAATAGTTTTGACTATTATCAAGCTTATATGACTTAATTGATCCAATTAAAATACCTTTAGGAAAAATAAGGGAGTTTCCACCTGTTGTAATAGTGTCACCTATTTTTAGGAAAGCTTGTTTAGGCAGATCTTTTAATTGAACATATAAGGGGCTCTTTCCATTCCAGCTTAAAGTTCCAAAATGATTACTTGTTTTTAATTTTGCATTTAAATTAATATTTGTATTTAGGATTGATATAACCCTAGAATAATTATTTGAAATTTTATCAACTATTCCAATAACACCATTAGAAGAAATTACTCCAAAATCTATTTCAGCTCCTTGATTTCTTCCTATATCAAGAGTAATATAATTTTTTGTTAAATTATAGCTGTTTTTTATAACATTTCCAGTGGTAATATTATAGTTAATAGAATTTGAAATTGTATCTGGGTTAGTATTTATTATTCCTAATCTTAGAAACTTGTTCTCTTCAATTAGCTTTTTATTTTTTTCTATTAAATTAAAGTAGTTCTTTATGTTAGTTATATTATCATATAGATATCCAACAACTGTACTACTTGAGTTAATAATTTTACTACTTGTATATGAATTAGATCTGAAGTTAATAAATATGGATAACAAGAATAAAGAAAGAAACAAAAGAAAATTTTTATTTCTTAGGAAGAAATAAATAATTTGTTGCATAAATTTTTAATTCTATTTAATCAATACACTTTTATATTTCGGAATATTTTTTAATACTATTCCTGTGCCCCTTACTACAGCTCTTAAAGGATCTTCTGCAATATATACTGGTAAATCAGTTTTCTTTGACAATCTTTTATCAAGACCTCTTAACATTGAGCCACCTCCAGCTAAATACATGCCAGTATTGTATATATCTGCAGCTAGTTCAGGAGGAGTTTTTGATAGTGTTTCCATTACCGCATCTTCAACTCTTAAAACAGATTTTTCAATAGCTTTTACAATTTCACGATAGGAGACATCAATTTGTTTTGGCTTACCTGTTAAAAGATCACGACCTTGTACACTCATATCTTCAGGAGGAGAATCTAGGTCTTCTGTTGCAGCTCCAACTTGAATTTTTATTTTTTCAGCAGTTCTATCACCAACATAAAGATTATGTTCAGTTCGCATATAATAAATAATATCATTAGTAAAGACATCACCAGCTACTTTTATTGACTGATCACAAACAATCCCTCCCAAAGCAATTACAGCTATTTCAGTAGTACCTCCCCCAATATCAATAATCATATTACCTTTAGGCTGCATAATATCTACTCCAATTCCAATAGCTGCAGCCATAGGTTCATGTATCAAGTAGACTTCTTTTCCGTTAACCCTTTCAGCTGATTCTTTAACTGCTCTCATCTCAACTTCAGTTATTCCAGATGGAATACAAATTACCATAATTAAAGAGGGTGAAAATATTTTCTTTTTTAAAACAGGGATGCTTTTGATAAATAAATTTATCATTTGTTCAGAGGCATCAAAATCTGCAATTACACCATCTTTTAAGGGACGAATTGTTTTAATGTTTTCATGAGTTTTACCTTGCATTAGATTAGCTTCATTGCCAACCGCAATAATTTTACCAGTCACCCTATCTTTAGCAACTATTGAAGGACTATCAATAACAACCTTATCGTTATGTATAATAAGAGTATTAGCTGTGCCTAAATCAATGGCAATTTCTTCCGTTAAAAAATCAAAAAATCCCATAATTAATTTTATGAATTAGGTTATCCTAACATGTCCTCAACCCCATGTAAATCTAACAATAGTAATGTAGTAAAAAAACAATTAAGAAACAATTAAAAATTATTAGTGTTTAAAATGTCTAACACCAGTAAAAACCATTGATAAATTATGTTTTTCACAATAGTCTATAGTGAGATTATCTTTTATAGATCCTCCTGGTTGAATAATTGATGATATACCAGCTTTATGTGCTATTTCAGCACAGTCCGGAAATGGAAAAAATGCATCGCTAGCCATAACAGCACCGCTTAGATCAAAATTAAATTTCTTTGCCTTATTGATGGCTTGATTTAAAGCGTCAACTCTGCTAGTTTGGCCGGTTCCACTTGCCAGCAATTGTTTATTTTTCACAAGAACTATAGTATTTGATTTTGTATTTTTAGAAATTTTTGAAGCAAATAATAAATCTTGAATTTCATTTTGATTAGGCTTTTTTAAGGTTGGATAACTCAAAATTTCTTGGGAATCACTAATGGCGTCACAATCTTGTTGAAGGAAGCCGTTCAAACAAGATCTTATTAAAGATTTTTTTTCTGGAAAATTCTTTAGTATTAGAATAATTCTATTTTTTTTTTCTTTTAAAACTTCTATTGCATCTTGATGAATTTTCGGAGCTATTACTACCTCACAAAATAAATCATTAATAGTAGATGCAGTTGATTTATTAATATCAGAATTAGAAATTAATACTCCACCAAAAGCTGAAATTGGATCTGCAGCCAAGGCATCTTTATATGCATCTTCAATTGTATTTCTTATTGCAAGTCCGCAGGCATTATTGTGTTTTAGAATAGCAAAAGTTGGCTTTTCATCCTTAAATTCTGAAATTAAATCAATTGCAGAATCAACATCTAATAAATTATTATAGCTTAATTCTTTTCCATGAATTTTTTCAATTATATCATCTATATCGCCAAAGAAACTTCCTTTTTGATGAGGGTTTTCACCATATCTTAGTATAATCTTCGTTTGATCTTTTAAATTAAAGTTTTCTACATTATTAAAAAAGTTATATATAGCTCTATCATATTTAGATGAATTTTTAAATGCATTAAGTGCAAACTTTTTTCTATCATCAATTGAGAGTGAGCCTTCTTTTTTTATATATATATCTAAGAATTTAGTATAATCATCTTTTGAAGAAATACAGGTAACATCATTATAGTTTTTCCCTGCTGCCCTTATTAATGCTATACCACCAATATCAATTTTTTCAATTATCTCATCTTCTGAGCTTCCTGCTTGAACTGTTTTTTCAAACGGGTATAAGTCTACAATTACCAAGTCAATTGAAGGAATTTCAAATTTTTTGGTTTCTTCAATATCCTGATTCAAGTTTCTCCTTGAAAGGATACCTCCAAAAATTTTAGGGTGTAATGTTTTAACTCTGCCACCCAAAATTGAAGGATAATTAGTAATATCTTCAACTTTTATTACTTTATATCCCAGTTTTGAAATAAAATTATATGTACCGCCAGTTGAATATATTTTAACATCTCTTTTGCTAAGCTCTTTAACTATGGGTTCAATTCCATCTTTTGAGAAGACTGAAATTAATGCAGATTTGATATTTTTTTTATCCATTTATTGACCTATTTGCTAGCAGGCTAAAATTAGTAATTGTAAATTTGTATTCCAATGAAAACGAGAATCTATTTATTAAACTTTTTATTTTTTTTATCACTACTATCTTTTGGTCAATCTGAAGATGAGACAAATCTAGAAGAAGTTACAATTAACTATAATAAAAAATCATCTAAGGTTTCATTTTTGAGTTCACAAAACATCACAACTTTAAGCTCTGATGAATTATTAAAGGCAGCTTGTTGTAACTTATCTGAAAGTTTTGAAACAACTCCTTCAATTGATGTAAACTTTTCAGATGCCATTTCTGGGACTAAACAAATTAAAATGTTAGGATTAAGTAGTCCAAACATTCTAATATCTATTGAAAACATACCATCCATAAGAGGAGCACTTCAGTCCCATGGTCTAAATTATATTCCTGGAACATGGATTGAGAGTATTCAAATAACTAAAGGGCCAGGTAGTGTAGTAAATGGATTTGAAAGCATTACAGGGCAAATAAATGCAGAACTTAGAAAGCCTATTAATGATGATAAGTTGTTTGTAAATCTTTACGCTTCAGAAATGGAAAGATATGAGTTAAATACTCATTACAATACTAAATTATCAAACAATTGGGATTACGGATTATATCTTCATGCTAATACAAAAGACAATAGTGATGACAGAAATAATGATGGATTTAGAGATTCCCCAACAGGAGGCCAAATTAATATCTATAATAGGTTACAGTATACTAATCCCATAAAAGGATTAGTTAGTTTTATTGATTTTAATTTTGTAAATGATAAAAGAGTTTTTGGACAGAATGAATATATAGATGATCCATCAATATTTGAGCTTCCATCTCCATATTGGGGTGGATCCACAAATTCCACAAATTTTAAAGGCAATTTTAAAATGGGATATGTAAATCCTAATATTCCATATCAATCTTTGGGCTTCCAATTTTCGTATAATCATTTTTCGGAGGGCTCAGATATTGGATTTAGTATTCATGATGTAGAACAAAAGAGTATTTACTCAAATTTAGTGTACAATTCTATAATTGGAGATACTCGACATAAGATTAAAACTGGAATTTCTTTTAGTTATGATAATTATGATGAATTTGTAAATAACATGAGAATTCAAAATTTTGATTTGGACAGAAAAGAATATTCTTATGGAGGATTTTTTGAATATAATTATGATAACCTAGATAAAATAAATTTATCTGCTGGTATTAGATATGATAATCATAATGTAATAGGAGGGTTTGTTACACCAAGACTACATTTAAATTATTTAATTTTTCCTAAAACTTCATTGAAGATATCAGCGGGTAAAGGAACTAGAATGGCAAATATATTTTCTGAAAATCATAAACTTTTTTATAGTTCAAGAATTATCTTTTTTGGCAACTCTCCCTTATTTGATAATGTATGGAATCAATCAAATTATTTTGATTTAAAGCCAGAATCTGCTTGGAATTATGGAGCTTCATTAATAAATAGTTTTAGATTGTTTGATAATAATGCACAATTAATTTTAGATTATTATTTTACTGATTTTGAAAATCAGGTTGTTGTGGATTGGGAAACTCCGTCAGCAATTTTATTTTACAATTTAGAAGGAAAAAGTTTTGCTAGAAGTTTTCAGGCTCAACTTAGCTATGAGCTCACAAGCAATATTAATATACTTTCAGCTTATAAGATTTCGGATGTAAAAACTGATTATTTGTCGGGAAGACTATATAAACCCTTAAATCCTAAAAATAGATTTTTCTTAAATTTTGCTTATCAAAGTAATAGAAAAAATAATGGTTCTATTTGGAAGTATGATTTTACATATAACTGGATAGGAGAGCAGCGTTTTCCATCTACACAAAATAATCCTATTGCATATAGAATGGATGAGTTTACACCAGATATTAATCTTATTAATACTCAATTAACTAGAGTTTTTAATAAATCTTTTGAAGCGTATTTAGGAATTGAAAATGCAACTAATTATAAGCAGATGAATCCAATAATAGCAAATGAAGACCCCTTTGGACAGTATTTTGACTCAACATTTGTTTATGGGCCAATATTTGGAAGAATGTATTATCTTGGACTTAGATATAGAATTAATTAATTTATGAAAAATATACTTTTTGCTCTAATTGTATTGAGTTGTAGTTTACTATTTTCACAAACTGAGGTTAAAACCTTTTTTGTTGATGGAGTATGCGGAATGTGTAAAGATAGAATTGAGAAATCTTGTATAAAAGTTAAAGGGATTAAGATGGTAAATTGGAATCTTGACAATAGGCAGATTAAAGTTGTTTACAATACAAAGAAAATTGATTTACCAGAAATACATAGTTTTATTGCCTCTATAGGCCATGATACGGATATGATAAAGGCATCAGAAAAATCATATAACTCACTAGATGAGTGTTGTAAATATCGTGATGAGACTATAGTAATAGATCATAAAAAAAAGGGTATCAATAATAATTAACACCCTTTTTTCTATATTAAAAAATATAATCTTACATCATTCCTGGCATTCCGCCTCCACCCATTGGCGGCATTGGAGCAGGTGAGTCTTCTTTAATATCTACCAATGCACATTCAGTAGTTAAAATCATTCCAGCTACAGAAGCCGCATTTTCTAATGCAATTCTAGTTACTTTTTTAGGATCAATAATCCCAGCTTTTAACATGTCAACATATTTTTCCCTTTTTGCATCATATCCGAAATTATCTTTTCCATCCATTACCTTAGCTACAACAATACTACCTTCAGAACCAGCATTTTCAACAATAGTCCTTAATGGAGCTTCTATAGCTCTTGTTACTATTTGAATTCCTGTTAGTTCATCTGAGTTTTCTGCTTTTAGTTTATCTAAAGCTTTCTTAGTTCTAACTAGAGCAACACCACCGCCTGCTACTATTCCTTCTTCAACAGCAGCTCTTGTAGAATTTAATGCATCATCAACTCTGTCTTTCTTTTCCTTCATCTCTACTTCACTAGCAGCACCAACATATAATACGGCAACTCCACCCGCTAATTTAGCAAGTCTTTCTTGCAGTTTTTCTTTATCATAATCACTTGTAGTAGTTTCAATTTGAGCTTTTATTTGATTTACTCTTGCTTTAATATCTTCTGATTTTCCAGAACCATTTACAATTGTAGTATTGTCTTTATCTACAGTAACAGTTTCTGCTGTTCCAAGCATAGTTAAATCTGCCTTTTCTAATGAAAAACCTCTTTCTTCTGAAATTACAGTTCCTCCACTAAGAATTGCTATATCTTCAAGCATTGCTTTTCTTCTATCACCAAATCCTGGAGCTTTAACTGCTGCAATCTTCAATCCAC
>Ga0206678_10000501_pt1 | contig 25282 bp, 18 predicted proteins | sample M180m12015metaG_FD_155453 | JGI IMG/M metagenome (GOLD analysis project Ga0206678, IMG submission 155453) | Ammonia-oxidizing marine archaeal communities from Monterey Bay, California, United States - M1 80m 12015 | ecosystem: Environmental > Aquatic > Marine > Intertidal zone | place: USA... | reverse complement strand
TCCCGACGGTTTGGCTATCGATATTAGTGAGGCGGCTTTTACTGAAAAAGGTGTTTTAATCAATTCCGGTGAATTTAACGGGCTGAATTTTGATGACGCATTCGAAGCGATTAGTAACAAACTCTCAAGCAGGGGTTTGGGACAAAAACAAACCAATTATCGCCTTAGGGATTGGGGGGTGTCTAGACAAAGATACTGGGGCTGTCCAATCCCAATTATAAACTGCCCGAGCTGTGGCTCTGTGCCAGTTAAGGCGACGGATTTACCGGTCACTCTGCCAGAAGATGTAGCTTTTGATGGCGTTGGCTCACCCATCAAAAAAATGCCAGAATTCTACCAAACACCTTGTCCAAAATGTGGTGAGGCGGCAGAGCGTGAAACCGACACTTTTGATACGTTTTTTGAATCTTCTTGGTATTATGCGCGCTATGCATGTGCCGATAACAACAAGTCAATGTTGGATGAGCGTGCCGATTACTGGCTCTCGGTCGACCAATACGTGGGTGGCGTTGAGCACGCCATTCTGCACCTGCTTTATGCAAGATTTTTCAACAAATTGATGCGCGATGAGGGTTTGGTTAAAAGCGACGAACCCTTCACCAATTTACTAACTCAGGGTATGGTCTTAAAAGACGGCGCCAAAATGAGCAAATCCAAGGGCAACACTGTTGACCCTCAAGATATGATTGCCAAATACGGCGCTGATACGGTTCGCCTGTTTATTTTATTTGCTGCACCACCAACTCAAGACCTTGAGTGGTCCGATTCAGGCTTAGAAGGCTCGTACCGCTTTGTTAATAAGTTTTACCGTCTTGTTGAGCGCTTTATCAGCGACTTAGAAACACATACTGTTGCTCAACTGGATGTATCTTCGCTGGATAAAAAACAGAAAGACATTAGACAAAAGACACACCAAGCACTCAAAAAAGTGGGTGATGATATCGGTAGGCGCTATTCATTCAATACCGCCATCGCCACACTAATGGAGTTAAACAACAACCTTTCACGATTTGATGATGTGTCAGAACAGGGTATGACGGTGCGAAAAGAGGCGATTGAGATCATGCTAAAAACACTCAACCCAATCACTCCACACCTTTCACACCACCTGTGGGGCCGCCTGGGGGGTGAGAGTGCGATGATTGATGTTTTATGGCCAGAGGTTGATGAGTTCGCACTGGTTCAAAACGAGGTTCAGCTTGTGGTTCAAGTGAATGGTAAGTTGAGGGCCAAGCTCATGGTGGCGCTGGATATGGATAATCAGGCCGTTGAGGTTTTGGCTTTAAGTGAAGAAAATGTGATCAAATTCATCGAGGGAAAAACCGTTGTAAAAGTGGTGGTGGTTCCCAACAAACTGGTCAATGTGGTGGTTAAATAACAAACCCAACAAACAACTTACCTATTAAGCATTTTTGCAATCTGCTCACGTAGGATCAATTCCATAACAAAACCCATTTTGCCGCCTGGCACAACCAGTGTGTTTGGGCGAGACATAAACGAACCCGTAATCATGCCTTGTAAGTTAAGAAAATCACAGAACTTGTGATCCTTAAATCGAACAACAACAAAACTCTCGTCCAGTGTTGGGATGTCTCTGGCGATAAACGGATTAGATGTATCAACCGTCGGCACACGCTGGAAATTGATGTCTGTTTTTGAGAACTGCGGGGTAATGTAGTTAATGTAATCCCACATTCTTCTATGGATCGTGTCGACCGTCGCCTCGGCTGAGTACCCGCGCTTCTCCTTGTCTCGGTGAATTTTTTGGATCCACTCCAAGTTAACAACAGGCACTACGCCAATCAACAAGTCAACGTATTTTGAAACATCGATATCACCGTATTCGACACCGCCATGAAGACCCTCGTAAAACAACAAATCACTATCCTTACCCACCTCTTCCCACGGGGTGAATTCGCCCGGGTTTTGTCCAAATGGCCCCGCCTCTTCTTCGTTGTGAAGATAGTAACGACGTCGACAAAGGCCCTTTTCACCGTAGGCTTTAAATGTTTTTTCGATTTCATCGAAGTGGTTTGCCTCGGGACCAAAATGGCTAAAATATTTGTTGCCCTGAGCTTCTTCTTTGGCCATAACTCTTTTCATTTCTTCACGATCGTGGCGATGAAAACTATCACCTTCGATGATAATAGGCTCGACCTTTAGTCGGCTAAAAATATGATGGAAAGCACCCTTTACGGTGGATGTTCCTGCGCCCGAAGAACCGGTAATAGCAATAACTGGGTGTTTTTTTGACATAATATCCCTATACTTGATTACCTCTATTATCTGTGATAAGCAGCACAAGCAGTGGCAAATATATTCAAACCCAATTGAAAAAGACTAGAAGTCTAGGTTATCAACCTTGAGAGCGTTTTCCTCGATAAAGTTTCTTCTTGGTTCAACCTCGTCACCCATAAGGGTTGAAAACACCTCGTCAGCAGTGATCGCATCTTCAATTTTGACACGTAACAGCGTGCGAGTCTCTGAGTTCATTGTTGTGTCCCAAAGCTGGTCTGGGTTCATTTCACCAAGACCTTTATAGCGCTGAAAGCTCTGGCCTTTTTTGGCTTCGCTCAGTAGGAATTTAAGCACCTCGCTAAAGCTAACAACCTTCGCCTCTTTGTTACCTTTTTGTACATACGAAGTCGAACCTAAAACACCCTCGACCTCTTCAGAGTATGACTGAATCGCCTTAACATCTTGTGAATTGAAAAACTCAGAACCAAGAACGTTGTTTGCAACCTCAACCCCGTAAACGGCTTGCGAGTATACAACCCTGTTGTTTTCAAATGCAACACTGTGCGTTTCTGACATGGGTGCCGCGGCGTTTAGTTTGTCCTGTAAAACAGCGCACCACTCCTGCATTTCTTTGTTGCTCGACAGGCTTTTGATTTTTGCCATACCAATAATCGCTCTTAGCAAGGTTGGGTTATATTTTTTACCAAGCTTTTCGACAATATCTGCCACTTTGTAATACTCACCGACGGCCGACTCAAGCGCCACACCACTGATTGCTGGCGCATCCCTGTTGGCAAAAAGCTGTGCATCATTAATTGCCTCTTGCAACAAGTAATCATTTAGCTCTTGATCGTCCTTAAGATAGCGCTCTTGCTTGCCTTTTTTGATTTTATATAGTGGTGGCTGCGCAATGAAAAGATAGCCGTTCTCAATCAATTCTGGGAGGTAGCGATAAAAGAAGGTCAATAACAAGGTTCTAATGTGCGCACCGTCCACGTCGGCATCAGTCATGATGACAATCTTGTGGTAGCGCAATTTCTCAATATTGTATTCGTCCTTACCTATACCACAACCCAATGCAGTGATAAGAGTGCCCACCTCTTGCGAGGAAAGCATTTTCTCAAATCGCGCTTTTTCAACATTAAGAATTTTACCTTTTAGTGGCAAAATTGCTTGGGTTCGTCTGTCTCGACCTTGTTTTGCTGAGCCGCCCGCAGAGTCACCCTCTACCAAGAACAGCTCAGATTCCGCGGGGTCTTTTGTTTGGCAATCGCTCAACTTTCCTGGCAATCCTGCAATATCCAGCGCACCTTTGCGACGTGTCATTTCTCTCGCCTTTCTCGCGGCATCCCTTGCTCTTGATGCGTCCAGGATTTTGCCAACAATTATTTTGGCTTCAGCTGGATGCTCCAACAGGTATTCGCCCAGTTTCTCATTCATCGACGACTCCACAGGTGCGCGCACCTCTGAAGAGACCAATTTATCTTTGGTTTGAGATGAAAATTTTGGATCTGGCACTTTGATTGAAACAATGGCGGTTAAGCCCTCTCGAGTGTCTTCACCGGTAATGGCTGATTTTTCTTTTTTGGCCATTCCAGAACTGTCAATAAAGCTGTTGAGTGTTCGCGTAAGAGCTGCCCTAAAGCCCGCTAAATGCGCACCACCATCTCTTTGAGGGATATTATTGGTAAAGCAGTAAATACTCTCTTGGTAAGAGTCACTCCACTGCAGTGCAACATCAACAACAATATCGTCTCTTTCAGCGCTGATGGTGATGATGTCATTATGAATAGCGTTTTTTGCCTTGTTCAAGTGCTCGACAAACGCGGTAATACCACCCTCATAAACAAACACATCTTTACGGCCCGAACTAATCTCCTTAATTTCAATATGAACACCGGAATTTAAAAACGACAATTCACGAACACGGTTGGCAAGTATCTCGTATTTAAATTTGGTTTCAGTAAAGATATCCTTGCTGGGCTTAAAGTGGATTGTTGTACCTGTAGTATCGGTTTTCCCGGTAACACCCATTGGTGCGTCTGGCACACCCAAGGAATAGCCTTGTTCGTGAACCTCGCCAGCCCTGTGAACGGTTAAATGAACGGTTTCGGAAAGAGCATTAACAACCGAAACACCAACACCGTGCAAACCACCTGAAACCTTGTAGGAGTTGTCATCAAATTTACCACCCGCATGAAGCACGGTCATAATAACTTCGGCGGCAGAAACCCCTTCTTCTGGGTGAATATCCACCGGAATACCACGACCATCGTCGGTGACGGATATAGAGTCATCCTCATGTATGGTAATTGAAATTTTTGAGCAGTGGCCGGCTAGAGCTTCGTCAATTGAGTTGTCGACAACCTCGAAAACCATGTGGTGCAAACCTGTGCCATCATCGGTGTCACCAATGTACATTCCTGGGCGTTTTCTTACCGCATCAAGACCCTTTAAGACCTTGATACTGGAGGCCTGATATTCTTCTGCCATGGGAGCTCAATATAAATAAATCGATTATACCACGAGGACGTAGTTTATCGTTAATCCATCCCTATTTTTTGGGTGTTTTCTTTGTAATTGTTTGCAACATAATTTAGCAACACTGTGGTTACCAAACAAAAGAGCTTACTGGCTAATAATTCCGCTGTTGATTTGAAATATGGTTGTGTTTTCTGGGGGAAAATTTAGGGGGGTGTTACCAATATCGGTGATAAATATTTGCACATCTAGTGCTGACAAGAATTGCAAGGTTTGGTTTATTTTGTGCTGATCCAGTTCCGATGAAATGTCATCGATTAAGACCACGGGTTTAATGTTTTTTTCAACCAACAACAGCACTTGTACCATCCAATAAACCAGAGACAAGGTTTTTTGTTCGCCTCGAGAAAGGTGGTTTTCGGTTTTATTGTTCAAAAAATAATCAATATTCGCCTTGTGCGGGCCACACCCAAGGTGTTTAATTCGAACAAAGTTTTGAGTGTTTGTCGATAAATAACCAAACACACTGTCATAGTTGAGTGGGTCAACACCTTTTGCCCAGCCGTTTTGAAAACGCATGGACAAGTCGTTGGCTTGTTGAAAAAAATCAACCTTACTGGCCTTGGTCGCCTTTTCGACCGTATCGTTTAAGGCCTGAATATACTCAATTCTTGCCTTTGAAATATCAATCGACAAGTGGGTGAGTTTTGATAACCAATACTCAAGCTCTTTTGTGTTGTTTTTTACAAGCAACAGGTTGATGTTTTTAAGTGTTTTGTTGTAAGCCTTGTAGGTTGTTAATAGGTTGGGTTTTATGTGAAACACCCCCCAGTCAAGATAAGACCTTTTAAGTTTTGGCGCACCACCAACAACAAAGCCTCGGTCGGGGGAGATTATTTGCGTGGGCAGTAACTGACTTAATTGGCTGTTGTTTTGCGCCTTTTCTTGGTTAATTGCAATTTCAGAGCGACTGTTTGTTTTTTTTAATAAAACCCTAACGTCGTCGATAATAGCACCAACTTGCAACAAGTCACTGTCAAAAGGTATTATGTCCTTGGTTTTTTTTGTTTTAAATGAGCGGTTGTGGCCCAAATAATACAAGGCTTCAATAAAGTTGGTTTTTCCTTGGGCGTTTTTACCCAAAAGAAGGTTGGTGTTTTTATTGGGTTCTAGATACTGATTTGATAAATTACGAAACCGATGAATATGGAGTTTCTCAACAATTGCCATAATTGATAAACACCAAACTAAATTCGCATCGGCATGACAACATACTGGTAATTTTCACTTTCAAGGGCACTAATCATACAAGATTGATTTTCACCGCCAGGAACAACCATGTTTACCTCGTTAGAGGCTAGTTTTTCGAGGATGGAGATTAGGTAGTGAATATTAAAGGCGATTTCAATCTCTTTTTCTTGGTTTTTAACATCCAACTGAGTTTTTGCTTGACCGCGCTCAGAGTGAGAGAAAATGTTAAGCTTTCCTTCCCTGAAAACAAGTTTGACACCTTTTGTGCGCTCTTCAACAAAGATTGAAGCTTGTTGTAAACTGGATAAAAAATCGACCCTGTTGATAATAACGGTATTGCTAAAGTCGGTTGGAATTACCTGCTTATAATTGGGGAAATTTCCATCAATTAAACGACTTATAATTTTTGTATTGGTGTCTACCAGTGAAAAATAATTATCCGAAAGGTGGATTTCTGCGGTCTCTTGATTGCTTTTGTTGAGCAGTTTGGTTAGTTCAATTACTGCTTTTCTAGGGAGGATAACCGTTCTTTTTTCTTCGAGTTTGTTGCTTTGCTTAACTTCACCAATTGAAAGTCGGTGACCATCAGTTGCAACAACAGTTAAAGAGTCTTTGTTTAATTCAAAATATAGGCCGTTTAAGTATGCACGAATATCTTGATTACCCATTGAAAAACTTGTGTTTTCAATCAAAGCCTTGAGATCATCTTGTTTGACTTTGATGGTGCTTATGTTTTGGGTTTTTGGTAGAGTGGGGAAATCTTGATGATCGAAGGTGTTTAACTCAAAGGTGTTATTGTTAGCGTTGAGGTAAATCTTGGTTTCTTCGATTTTAAATTGAATCTTGGTTTTTTCTGGAAGTTTTCTTACAATATCAATTAAGTCTTTTGCGTAAATTGTAAAACCAACCTCTGTATCGCTCTCTATTTTTTTTGAGGCGCTGATTTCTAACTCCATGTCGGTGGTGGTTAGTGTTAACAACCTATCTTTAAGCTGGATCAATACGTGGGACAAAATAGGTAGCGTTTGCTTTTTCTCAACAACGCCAATCACTGTTTGTAATGGATCTAGTAATTCTTCTACACTGAGTTCGGTGTTCATAAGCGGTCTAATTAAAAAGTTATTATTATTATTAGGGGCCTTTTTGTCTGTTGATAAGTATTGTTTTTATTTAAACAACAAACCCTTATCGTGTGTGTAACTTGTTGGTATTTTGCCCTGTAAATTTTTAACTTGTTGGTAAAGTGTGTTTATTATAAGTTGTTTTGTAAGTTATCAACAGAGCAGTTTGTTTTATCTTGTTTATAAGTTAGTAAGCTTCATTTTAAGGTTGTCAAAATCGTTTTTGATGTCGTCATTATCAACCATCATTTTTTTTAGTTTTTCGCAGGAGTACAGCACGGTGGAGTGGTCTCGGTTGCCGAAGTTATGGCCAATTTTTGCAAGTGACAGACTGGTTAGCTCGTGGCACATGCAGATAGCCATTTGTCTCGCTCTAACCAAGTGTTGTTTGCGTGAATTGGAGATTAAGTCCGACAGGGTAATTCCGTAATATTTACTCACTGTTTTTTGTATTTCATTGATTTCAATGAGGCGCTTTTTTGGACTGATTAGGTCGCCCAAGGCGCTTTCTACAACCTCTTTGGAGATCATGGAGCGATCAATTTTAGAAAAATCAACAAAGGCTTTGAGTTTTAACAAAGCACCCTCTAGGTCACGAACATTGGAGGTTACGTGGCTGGCGATAAACAGCGCCACATCTTCGCTAAGAGCTAGTGAAATTTGTGGATTTTGTGATTTTTTTAATAAAATGGCCGCGCGCATTTCTAGCTCGGGCGCCGCAAGCTGCAAATTTAGACCTTGAGAAAATCGAGTTTTAAGTCGGTTTTCAAGGTCTTTGATGCTTTTTGGGGGTTGGTCACAGGTGAAAATAATTTGCCTTTTGGTGCTAAAGAGAAAATTGAAAATATGAAAAAACTCTTCTTGAGATTTGTCTTTGCCAGCAATAAGATGGATGTCGTCAACCAGCAATAAGTCGGCAGACTGATAATACAGCTTAACCTTTTCAATGGTGTTGTGGCGTAGGCTGGTGGTGATATTCCTAACAAAATCCATGAGCGGTACGTAGATAATTTTGGCGCGTGGGTTTCTTTCAAGCGCCAAGTGGCCTGCAGCCTGCATTAGGTGTGTTTTTCCAAGCCCAGATTCGCCGTAAATAATAAAGGGGTTGTAAGGTGAAGAGCTGATGTTTTCTGCAATTTGCCTGCAGGCGGCCGAAGCAACTTGATTGGCGTTTCCCAGCACCAGGTTGTCAAATGTGTACTCTGAGAAAAGGGGGGTTGTGTGTTGCTTTACTTGTTCAGCAGAAGTTTTGACGGCGTTTGAAAGTTGAATTTTTACATTCAACGAGCTGTCTTCCTCATTAACCGTTTGCGCGATTTCCTTTTTTAAACGACTGTTGATTTGCTTGAGAACCGACGTATTGGGCGCAAGCAGCGTTAGCGTACTACCCTCTTCAATAGCACCAAGAGGCTGAATCCACAAGCTAAATTCCTTGAGCGGCAGGGTCTTTTTAAGCGAGTTTAAGCAGCGAGCCCAAGTTTGAGACATAAGGCGGTGAATCCAAAAGTGAAAATGATATACTAATGATACCTATTGTAATAAGGAGTTGATTGGTGCGTTTCATTGAAAAGTATTTTGAAGGTGTGTTGTGGGGGTCTCGCTATATGGTCTTGGGTGCCGTTGTGTCGTCTATGCTACTGTCTGGCTTGTTGTTCTTGATTACTGTTGCCGATGTTGTTGGTTTGTTGGCGCATGCGCCGGACTATTTTGGTGTCTCTGGAGAGGCGCAAAAGGCTGCGCGCGCTGAGATTGTTGCCCACACTGTAGGCGCGATTGACGGCTTTCTTTTAGCCACTATTTTGTTGATATTTGCCCTTGGACTATACGAGCTCTTTATTAGTGACATAGACGATGCAAAGAAAAGCGGCCAATCTTCCAAAGTACTGATAATCAACAGTCTGGACGACCTTAAATCTAAATTAGCGAAAGTGATTTTGATGATTTTAGTGGTCACTTTCTTCGAGATTTCTTTGTCCATGAATTTTGACGGGCCATTGGATTTGGTGTATTTTTCAGTGGGGATTTTATTGGTTTCTTTGGCGCTTTATTTTGGCTCCAAATCCTCCCAATAAAACATCTCCAAAATTGCTTTTTCCACCATATTAGCGTAACATTGCGCTCTTTTATCTTCCACAAGAGGCTATGCGAAAAACGATTGTAGCTGGCAACTGGAAAATGAACGCCAGCAAGGAAACTGTTAATACTCTTATTATGAGTATTCTTGCGGGTATGGATGACGCTAAGTCAGAGGTGGTTGTTTGTGCGCCCTTCCCTTATCTTTCGCAAGTGGAGGCATTAATTACACACAGTCAACTAAAGCTTGGCGCCCAATCTTTGAATGTCAATGCCGACGGAGCCTTCACCGGTGAAGTGAGTGCGGAGATGATCAAAGACTTTGGCGCACAATATGTGATTGTTGGCCATTCAGAGCGTAGAAGTCTTTATGGTGAAGACAGCATACTTGTTGCTGAAAAAGTAAAAGCCGCGCTTGATAACGACTTGACGCCGTTGTTTTGTGTTGGAGAAACATTAGAACAAAGAGAGGCGGGCGCAACTGAGGGTGTGGTTAGTGAGCAGGTTAACGCTGTTATTGACTTGCTTGGCATCGACGCCTTTCTTGGAATTGTTGTTGCTTATGAGCCTGTTTGGGCGATTGGTACGGGTGTGACTGCAACACCAGAGCAAGCACAAGCGGTACATGCCTTTATTCGTCAGCTATTGGCTGGACACGATGACGGTATTGCTGATATGACGGCAATTTTGTATGGCGGCAGCATGAATGCGGGCAACGCCAATGAGTTGATTGCCTGTGAGGATATTGATGGCGGCCTGATTGGTGGCGCCTCTTTAAAAGCAGAAGATTTTTTACAAATATGTAGGGTGGGTTAAGTTATGTCATTTCAAATTGTTTTAATTATTCATGTGATTTTGGCCTTGGGCCTTGTTAGTATTATTCTAATACAACACGGCAAAGGCGCAGACGCAGGAGCGGCTTTTGGTTCTGGCGCTGCGGGCGCGGTGTTTGGTGCAAGGGGTGCACACTCGTTCTTATATAAGCTCACATCCGGTCTGGCAATTGGCTTTTTTATTACTAGTATTTTCCTTGCCTACTTGGCAACCAGCGAAACAGTGGTTTCGCCATCCAGTCAACAAAGCATCATGAGTGAAGTGACTACTATTGAGGCTGAGCTGCCAGTCAGTGACATTCCAAGCAACTAATCATCCAAGCCCAAGTGGTGGAACTGGTAGACACGCAGCCTTGAGGGGGCTGTAGCGCGAGCTGTGAGAGTTCGAATCTCTCCTTGGGCACCACCTATCAAATCAAGTAACGCGTTTTGAGTGTGATTTATTGTACAAGCACCTAAATTCTGGCGTATATAAATGAACTCAAACACAAAACAGCCTTTGATTGGTATTGCCTTAATGTTGGGCGCCATGTCAGTCATCCCAATGTTGGATATTTTGGCAAAGTTGCTGAGTGCAGATTACCCGGTACTGCAAATATCGTGGGCGAGATTTGTTTTTCATGCGCTCTGGTTGTTGCCCCTGCTTTATTGGAAAAAACTTCACTGGTGGCGCATGCCCAACAGACCAAAAACCCAACTTCTTCGTAGTTTGATGTTAACCTTTGCTACTTTGTTTTTCTTTGCTGCGATTCAGTCCAACCCAATACCAAACGTATTGACAATGCTTTTTGTCTCCCCCTTGATTGTGGCAATATTGGCGCCCCTTGTTCTTGGTGAGCGGTTTGACGTCGCCACTACTATTGCCGCACTGTTTGGTTTTGCGGGCATTGTTGTTGCGCTTCAGCCAGATAGCGAACAGTTTCACCCAAGCTTGCTGTTGGGGTTGGGTGCGGGCGTCTGTTATGCGCTTTATATTATCGCCACAAGAAAGCTTAGCTTGAGTGCACCACCTTTGCTGACCTTGTTTTATACCGCCTTAGTGGGGGCGATTGTTCTCAGTCCAATTGTTGTGCTTGTTTGGGTTACACCAACCCCAGCAGCGTTGTTTTTAATGGTCGCAATGGGCTTTGTCGCCGCTATTGGCCATTACTTGTTGATCAAGGCTTTTGAATTTGCCACAGCCTCAGAGTTGAGTCCGTTCAATTATTTTGAGATTGTTGGTGCCACTATTCTCAGTTATCTGTTTTTTGATTTTTTACCCAACAAGCAGGGTTTGTTAGGTCTTGCCTTGGTAATTTTGAGTGGGCTTTATGTGGCGCGTAGAACAATGAAGGTCGGCAAGGGCCAGCAGCCGGAGCAAGGAGAGCCGATAGAGATGCCGTAAGTGGTCCGAGCTTCTTAGAGTGGCGCAGCACCACCCTCTGCAACTCTTCGATCTACAAAATCAGTTAGAGCGTCATTTATTCCTTCATCGAGTTTTGGCTCTTCATAGTCGCTTAACATCTGCTTCCAGATTTTATTTGCTCGTTGTGTTGCACTTACAGAGCCGGCATCTTGCCACGACTCAAAGTTGCGCCAATCAGAAAGAAGCGGACTGTAGAATGCGGTTTCATAATTCTCCATGGTTTGAGCGGCGCCAAAAAAGTGGTTTGCTGGCCCAACCTCGGCAATTGTCTCAACCCCAAGCGTTGACTTATTAATGGTTGCAGGCTGCATAAAGGCCATCATCATTTGAATCATTTCTGCGTCAAGAATAAGTTTTTCATAAGAAGCGCAGAGGCCGCCTTCTATCCATCCTAGGCCATGCTTAACCCAGTTTACTTGACCCAATAGGCAGGCCCATAAGGACATTTGTGATTCGTAGATTGCTTGCTCGTCGGGCGCATTCGAGGCGTTTGCGTTTGAGGCCCTTAAAGGCACTTTGTATTTTCTTGCTAGCTGACCCGAGGCAATGGTGGCTTGGGTGTATTCTGGCGTGCCAAAGGCCGGCGCTCCAGACTTCATGTCAACATTTGAGGTAAAACTACCGTAGATTGCAGGCGCCCCTGGATTGACGCACTGATGAAAGGCCAACCCCGCTAATGCTTCTGCATTTTGCTGCACCAGCGCACCAGCAATGGTGATTGGCGCCATTGCACCAGCCAGAGTAAACGGCGTGTAGATTACGGGTTGATTTCTTAGTGCCATTTCTATCGCACCCTCTAATAAGGCCTTGTCGTACACTAGGGGTGAATTGGCGTTAACCACGGTGGTCAATGAGGGCTCTTTTAACAGCGTATCCTCGTCAATGCCCCTGGAAATACGTATCATTTCAATTGAATCGAGCATACGCTCACTGCCTAATGCATAGCCGTGCAAGGGTTTGGTGCTTAATCTGGCCATCGCAGAAACCGCCTTAAGGTGGCGAATACTGACATCAATATCGCAAGGCTCAACCGGGTAACCGCCTTGGGCGTGCACGGTGTTGAGGTGCTCCCCAAGCTTTATTAGGTTGCAATAGTCTTTAAAGTTACCAGGTATTCTACCCCTATCTAGATCGGAAACATTAGGCGTGCTTGAGACGATAGAGTAAACCACGCTACGACCACCAACATGAATGTGTCTCCCTGAGTGACGACCATGAAGAGTGAACTCACTCGGTGTTGTTGAGATCTTCTCCATTATGAAATCGGGATCAAAACGCACTCGCTGACCATCGGGGTCCACGCTTGCGCCAGCGGACCTTAGTATTTCGACTGCACGCGGGGACTGGATGTCCACGCCAGTGTCTTGTAACACCTTCAGAGAGGCCTGATGAATAGATTCAATTTCATCTTCGGAAAAAATTGACATCGGCTGATAGGGGTTTTGTGGCTGAAAATAGGGCGCCTGATGAAAGCTCTCCACCTTTCTTTTTTCCTTTGATCGTCCTCGCCGCATACAAACTCCATTTGATTGACCTGTTCATTATAGGGTTGCATAACATATATGTATAATTAATAATATTTTACTTTAATATAAAAATATTTAATATATGCTCCGACTCCAATTGAGCCATTATCGAATGATTCTTGCGATACGCACGCACGGTAGTGTGTCAGCTGCAGCAATATCAATGAACTTGACGCAACCCGCCCTGAGCCATCAGGCTGCCGAAGCAGAGCGTCGTTTGGGGCGTAAATTATTCACCAGGTCGGGCCGCAAACTGAGTTTAACCGCAGCAGGAGAGTTTCTTGCAGATACCGCGGAAACAATTCTCAAGGACGCCACTCTTGTGGAAACAACCTTGCTCAATCGAGATGAGTCGGAGCCCATGGAAATTCTTCGTATCGGCACCTACGCATATAGCTGCTATCGATGGTTGCCAGGAATTCTTAAAAATCTACAACAGAAAAAAACAAAACTTCATTTTGAATTTGTTGTAGACACTGCAAAGACACCAATACGAAGCGTGATCGATGGTGATGTTGATTTGGGCATTTCTGCGGGCACGGCTAACTCTAAGTCTTTAGACATCCACCCTATATTTGTTGATGAGTTGGTGGCTATTTGTCCCGCAGACCACCATTTAGCCCGACGTGAATATTTAGAAGCGACAGATTTTTTAGCTGATCCGTTTATTACTTACTCTGTTATTGCGGAAACAGGGTTTGAGCAAGAGCTTCTATGGCGCCCAGCTGGGTGCCGCCCCTCAAAATACATCCGTGCGGGTTTGACTGACGCGGTGATTGAGTTGGTGCGTGCTGGAATGGGCTTGAGTATACTCAGCCGTTGGGCGGTGCAGCCATATTTAGCAAGCGGGGAGCTGGTTTGTGTGCCGCTAACCAAGCCAGGCCTAACGTTACAGTGGAACGTAATTGTGGGCCGCGGAAAACAAAAGTCCGAGATCTTGATTGAGACTTGTGCAGAGATACAAGATTGGTGTAAAAATAATTTTTAATATTTCATGGTTGAAGAATTCGGCAAGCCTTCTGCGTATAATTCCAAAAAATAGCACAACAAACCCAATCGAAAAGCAATGAACTGGCGATTATCAACAGAGAAAAAACTAGAAACTTTTTCTGATTGGATCTTTGAAAACTCCCAAAAAACACTACTTTTAACCCTTATTGGTGTTGCGGTGCTTGGCTCGCAATTACCAAATCTAACTATGGACACCTCAACCGAGGGGTTTTTGCATAAGTCCGATCAAATGCGCATTGATTACGACGTCTTTCGAGATCAGTTTGGCCGAGATGAAAAAATTATGTTGGCGGTTAAAACAAACAATATTTTTAATATTGATTTTCTAACCAAACTTGACGCCCTGCACAAGGCACTTGAACAACAGCTACCGCACATTGAGGCTGTTAACTCCCTCATTAGCGCTAGAAACACCTATGGCAGTGATGGCTCTTTAGTTGTAGGGCGGATGATTGAGTTGTTGCCCAGCAATCAGCGAGAGTTAAGCGAGCTAAAAGAAAAGGCAATGCAAAACAGCCTTTTTGACAACCTGCTTTATAGTGAAGATCACACCATCACAGTGATCACTGTTGATACCAAAACCTATTCGAACGAACAGGGCGAGGCGATAGCCGATGATCTTGATTTTGACGCGGGCTTTAGTGATGATTTTGATTTTGAGATCGACGCAGAAACAGAAACTCAAGACACACAAAAGACCTATCTGAGTGATGCTGAAAACGACGAAATAATTATCAAGGCTCAGCAAGTAATCAGCGCTTTTGAAGCCGATAATTTCAACATACACTTAACAGGGTCTGCGGCAATAGCAGGTATTTTTAAGCAGGCTCTGACTAAGGACTCGCTGATTTTTATCAGCCTAATGATTGTGATGATCGTGATAGTTCTGTTTGCTCTGTTTAGACGAATTTCAGGCGTCCTGTTGCCACTTATCTGTGTGGTCTTGACGCTGACAACGACTTTGTCTTTAATGGCCGCCCTTGCTGTTCCCTTCACGATGGCAACGCAGATTATGCCAACCTTCCTGTTGGCGGTGGTCACGGGTGCATCGATTCACTTGTTGGCTGTTTTCTATAAAGACTATGCTAGATCTGAGGACAAAAAAACATCGCTTAGGTATGCAATGGGGCACTCTGGTCTAGCGATAGTGATGACATCGATAACAACAGCGGTTGGTCTTTGGTCCTTTTCTTTTTCAGGGGTTGCGCCGGTGGCGGATTTGGGGCGCTTTGCCAGTGCTGGAGTGATGGTCGGCTTGTTTTTCACGCTCGTTCTTTTGCCGGCACTAATTGCTTTCATTGGAATTAAACACAAAAAAACGACAACAGAAGTGGGCGAAAATGGTCTGATGGACAGGGGTTTACTGGCTATTAGTAGGGTTGCGACAAGCAAGGCCAAAGGCATTGTTATTATCAGCGCGGTGCTGATTGTTATCGCTGTGTTTTTTGCTGCACAGCTGCGTTTTTCCCACCACCCGCTCAACTGGCTGCCAGACGATAATTTTGCCCGCATTGCGACTGAGACTGTTGATGAATCCCTAAACGGCTCTTTGACACTTGAAGTTGTCATAGACACCGAAGTGACTAACGGCCTTTATAGCCCAGAAGTGTTAAATACAATTGATCGAGTTTCTAACAATATCAACGTTATTTCAACTGGCAATATGTTCGTTGGCAAGGTAATTAGCGTGGTGGATGTTGTTAAAGAAATTAACAAGGCGCTTAATAACAATCTGGCTGAGCATTATGCCATTCCAAACAGTAGCGCTCTGATTGCACAGGAGTTTGTACTGTTTGGCAGTAGTGGCAGCAACGACCTAGAGGCACTTGTTGATAGCGATTACTCTAAAGCTAGACTCACCCTAAAGGTTCCTTGGCTCGATTCACTTGAGGCAAGAGAATTTATAAAAGACGCCCAAATTTACCTTGATGCAGAGTTTGAGGGGCTTGCAACAGTGACTTTTACAGGTGTTGGCACGCTGATGACGGTGACCTTCGTGCAGGCAATATACAGTAGTGCGTTTAGTTATTTACTGGCTTTTGGTTTTATTGCGGTGTTGATGGTGTTATTGGTTGGCAATCTCAAAATTGGATTGATTAGTATGTTGCCTAATGTCTTGCCTATTCTTTTTATAGCGATGATCATGAGTATTTTTGATATGCCGCTGGACATGTTTACCCTTTTAATTGGCGCCATAGCTCTTGGTTTGGCTGTGGATGATACGGTGCATTTTATGCACAATTTTCGACGTTATGAGATGCAATATAACGATGTCGATAAAGCGGTAGAGCTTACATTAATGGGCACCGGAAGGGCTATTACACTAACCTCTATCGTATTGGCGCTGGGTTTCATGGTGTTGACGTTTTCCAGCATGAATCACATGTTTAATTTTGGCATTTTGACGGCGAGTGCGATATTGACAGCGCTGTTGGCTGACTTCTTCTTAATGCCGGCCATTATGAAGTTGATTATCACAAACAAGAAAGACTTATAGTGCCTCTTTTGAAACAAAAAAAGGCGCCAACGGCGCCTTTTTCAGTATTTGCAGCGAAAGAGTTAAACTTGCGCTTGCGCCATTACTTCTTCAACAAAGTTATCGACTTTCTTTTCGATGCCCTCACCTACCTCAAAACGAACAAAAGACTCAACCTCGGCGTTGTTTGCTTTTACAAGTGCACCAACCGTCGTGTCTGGATCTTTAACGAAAGATTGACCGTACAGAGTCACCTCACCAACAAACTTTTTCATTCTGCCAACAATCATTTTTTCAATGATGTTGTCGGGCTTGCCACTTTCTTTGGCTTGCTCGATAAAGATTGCCTTTTCTCTCTCAAGAAGGTCGTCTGAAAGCTGGTCTTCGCTAATGCATTCTGGCTTAGAGGCGGCAATGTGCATTGCAACGTCTTTGGCTAGGTCTGCGTCATTGCCCGAAAGCACGCTCACCACAGCAATTCGCTCACCGTGCTTGTATGCACCGATAACGCCATCGCTTGTTTTGATTGTTTGAACACGCCTAACAGAAACATTTTCACCAACTTTGGCGATAATGTCTTCTCTTGCTTTTTCCACTGTTTCGCCAGATTCCAGTGTTTGAGTCAAAAATGTTTCAATATCTGCCGGCTGATTTTTAAGCGCCAAAGCACCTAAAGTGCTAACAAAACCAACGAAGGCATCGCCTTTGGTTACAAAGTCAGTTTCAGAGTTAACCTCTAAAATAATGGCGGTCTTTTTATCGTCACTCAAAGTAACGTTAACTAGGCCTTCAGATGCGATACGACCCGCCTTTTTAGCGGCTTTTGCGGCACCTGAAGCGCGCATTAGGTCGATTGCCTCTTCCATATTTCCATCGGTCTCCATCAGGGCTTTTTTGCAGTCCATCATGCCTGAACCTGTTCTTTCTCTTAGTTCTTTAACTAAAGCGGCTGTAATTGCCATATTTTGTCTCCTGTTGTTACGCTTCTTTGCTTTCAGTAGTTTTTTCGTCTGTTGGTGCAGCAACAACTTCGGCTGCTACAGGCTCGCTAGCAGGAGCTGCAGCCTCAGGGGTTTTTGCTTTGTCTGCTGCTGGCTTTTTTGCTTTGGCCGTGGCTTTTGAGGTGGCAAGAGAGGCTTTTGCCTCTAGCACTGCGTTTGCAATTTCTCTTGCATAGTAGCCAATCGCTCTAATAGAGTCGTCATTGCCAGCAATAACGTAGTCAATACCGTCAGGACTATGGTTTGTGTCAACAACACCAATGATTGGTAGGTGCAGCGTGCGCGCTTCGCGAATAGCGTTTTTTTCGTGACCGATATCGATAACAAAAACAACGTCAGGAATGCCACCCAAATCTTTGATACCACCCAAGCTACGCTCAAGTTTTTCCATTTCTCTGGACATCATCAAAGCTTCTTTTTTATTGAACTGGGTAAAATTCTCTTCAGCTAGGAATTCAAGGTCCTTAAGGCGCTTAATTGAGGCCTTAATTGTTTTGTAGTTAGTCATCATTCCGCCCAACCAACGATGGTTGACGTAAGGCATGCCACAACGGATAGCCTCTTCTTTGATGATGTCACTCGCCGCTCTTTTTGTGCCAACAAAAAGAATAGAGCCGCCTGCAGCTGCAGTCTTGCTCGCAAAGTTCAATACGTCATTGAACTGTGGCAGTGTTTTTTCTAAATTGATAATATGAACACCGTTACGTGTTCCGTAGATGAAAGGTTCCATTTTTGGGTGCCAAAAACGGCTGCGGTGACCAAAGTGTACACCGGCCTCTAACATTTTCTTCATTGATGCTTTCGCCATGTTTTCTCCTGGGTTAAGACTTCCACGTCGCCTAACAATCAACCCCGATTAAAGGGCACCCTGATTGTTATTGGGGCTCTGTGTGATACATTAAATAATCAAGCACTAACAAACGTTAAATACTTGCCTTGTTTTTTAGCAAAAAAAACATAGTTGTTATCGCTAAAAGCCAAGCATTATCCCATACTTTTGTTGTTATGACAAAGAGTTGGCTGGCGGCTGTTTTTGATACAGCAAGCTTCTTGCGTTCGAGTATTAATGGGAGGTTATTTTTTCAACCCCGCCTCAAAATCATCCTTGAACACATCTATAGGATCGGGCTCACACTCCAATTTGGCTCTTAAAATTGCCCCCTCCCAGCCAATCCAAAACAGTTTGGCTTTTACTGCACAATTGATGTTTGGTGATATTTCTCCATTTGTTTGAGCCTTAAGTAAACAAACCTCTGTTTTTTTCTGCCACTTGCAAAGCACATCTACGAGTTTTTGTCTAAATACAGTCGGAAGAACAGTAATTTCTTGGCCCAAGTTGCCAATCAGGCAGCCACGATCAAAATTATGCCGTACCATATTGGTGCGCGCCTCCATAATAAAATCGTTAATACGCTCCAAAGGTGTGCGGGCTTCGTTTAAGTATGATCTATCTAGCATTTTGGCAAAAAAGTCGTCGTAAGCGTCAATCAAGGCCAGACCAAATAATTCCTTGCTGTCATAGTAGGCATAAAAAGAACCTTTGGGTAGTCCTGCTTTTTTTGTAACTTCATCTAACCCTGTTGCCTCAAAACCCTTCTGGGTTAAAAGAGAAACACCGGAGAATATTAGTGATAGGCGATTTTCTTCAGTTTCTTCGAGGTTTTTTTTGGGCCTGCCACGCCGTTGCTTTGTAATAATTTCCTTATTCATGAGTTTTGATGTGTGGAGTCTCTTGCTTAGCAAGTAGCTTGTTTGTGTTTAGTGTTTTAGTGGTATTAAGCATAATTTTGTCTAGTCATAAATTAATCAAGAGACTTGTTCAAAAGGTGTTGAATTATTGAATGGTGTGCTAGGTGGCGCGGAAGTACGGTATCTATAAAAGTACCTGCATTCGAGAGGCGAGTATGCACAAACTCTTTGAGATACGTGCCGTTAATTTCGCTCTTACTAGCCGCGGCGGCACTTTCAATTAGTCGCCAAGCCGTAGCAATTACGCTGGTCATCATTAAAAAATCAAAAGCAATACCGCCTAGCAGTTTTTTGTTGCTCTTGTTGTTTAGTATAAGACTTGCGGTATCTTCTAATACTTTGACGGCCTGGCCGTAGCTTTCTATCTGCATTTTGGTGAGAAAGGTGGTGCCGCTGGTGCAGGTTAAATTCATTTCTTGAATGAGCTCATTAAGCGCACACGCTTCATCGCTTACCACCTTTCGAAAGATAAAGTCCATCGCCTGAATGCCATTCGTGCCCTCATATATAGGCAAAATCCGGGCATCACGAAACAATTGACCAACGCCTGTTTCTTCAATATAGCCAGCACCGCCGTGGCACTGGATGCCGAGATTCACAACCTCTTGTGCAATTTCAGTGCACCAACACTTTACCAAGGGCGTCAGCAGGCCGACTCGGCGTTTATGAAGCCCAGCCTTTGTGGGTGTGATTATTGCTTTGGATTGGTCGACCTCGGCACAGGCGTAATATGCCAGAGACCGTGCGCCATCAGTAAGAACTTGCATTAGGGTGAGCATGCGTTTCACGTCTGCGTGTCTAATAATTGGGCCAGGCTCACTAAAGCCAATCGCAACACCTTGTATCCGTTCATTGCAGTACGAAACAGCCTGTTGGCATGCTCTATCTGCCACCGAAACACCTTGAAGGCCAACCGTAAGCCGAGCGTTGTTCATCATTGCAAACATACACTCTAAGCCCTTGTTTTCTTCTCCAACCAAATAACCTATCGCGCCAGAGTTGTCGCCGTAGCTCATCACGCAGGTTGGGCTGCCGTGCAAGCCAATTTTCTTTTCAAGTGAAATTGCTCTGCAGTCATTCTTTTGACCCAACTCACCTTTTGAATCTGTCAGCATTTTTGGAACCAAGAAAAGAGAGATCCCCTTAACCCCATCTGGAGCATTAGGCAGTCTGGCAAGGACAAGGTGTGCAATGTTTTCAGCCATGTCGTGATCACCCCACGTGATAAAGATCTTTTGCCCTTTGATAAGGTAATGATCACTCTCCTGCCAAGCTTTGGTTTTTATTGCGCCCACATCCGAGCCAGCGCTGGGCTCTGTGAGGTTCATTGTGCCAGTCCAAGCGCCACTAACAAGCTTTGGTAGATAGATATTCTTTAGCCTTTCTGTTGCCCCATAGCTAACTGCTTCAACAGTGCCCTGGGTAAGCAGCGGGCATATACCCCAGGACATGTTTGCAGCATGCCACATCTCTTGGATGCTGGCTGCAAGTACAAACGGCAAGCCTTGGCCGCCGTACTTGGGGTCGAACTGCAAAGAGCCCCAGCCGCCATTAACGAACTCTTGATAAGCCTCCTTAAAGCCATCTGGGGTGCTAACAACGCCGTCATGGGCAATTGAAACGCCTTGCTCGTCACCACCTTTATTGAGCGGCGCAAGCTTGTCCCTCGCCAGCCTATTGGCAGCCTCTAAAAGCGCGGGAACAATCTCAGCAACATCGTTATTATTCAACAGCACTTCATTTAAAAGAAATTGCATTTCACTCACTGGCGCTGTATACATAAGTTTAATTTATTGGTTTGAGAATGTTTTACGCAAAGCGTGTTTTTGAACTTTCCCCGTTGCTGTTTTGGGTAACGGGCCAAAGATAATTTTTTTTGGACTTTTAAATTTGGCCATATTTTCTTTACAAAATTGAATCAGGGCGCGCTCAGTAGTAGTCGAGCCGGGTTTAATCTCAACAAAAGCACAGGGCACCTCTCCCCAAAGCTCATCGGGCATGGCAACCACGGCCGCTTCGCCGACATCAGGATGTTTGTACAATACATTTTCAACCTCAATGGAGGAGATATTTTCGCCACCAGAAATAATAATATCTTTTGAGCGGTCTTTAATTTGTATATAGCCGTCACTATGCACAACAGCCAAATCACCACTGTGAAACCAGCCTCCTGCAAAAGCCTCATCGGTTGCCTCAGGGTTGTTTAAGTAGCCCATCATACAGGTGTTACCACGAATGACAATTTCACCGATAGTTTCACCGTCAAAAGGCACCAGCTTGCCACTATTTTGGTCAATTACACCAACATCTTCTGCCATCGGAAAGCGCACACCTTGCCTTGATCTTAGCTGGGCCTGCTCATCACTTGACTTTGACTGCCACTCTGTCTGGGGTGCAGCGTGAAGTATGTGGCCGTAAGTTTCGGTAAGGCCATAAACGTGCATAACGTCAAAACCCAGCGCCATCATGTTTTCTAGCGTCTTGACTGGTGGTGGCGCACCTGCAGTCATGACGTGAACCGTGTGGTTAAAAGATTTTTTGATGCCGTCAGGCGCATTGGCCAGCATGTTGAGCATAATAGGCGCGCCGCCAAAGTGTGTAACACCATGTTCTTCGATTTTACCGAATACCACCTCAGGTATAAAAGTGCGGAGACAGACAACCGTTCCCGCAACAGCGGCCATTGTCCATGCGTGACCCCAGCCATTGCAGTGAAACATAGGCACGGTGTATAAATATCTTGGATGGTTTGGTAGTTGCCATCCAATGACGGTTCCCATGCTCATCAGATACGAGCCTCGGTGGTGGTAAACGACACCTTTTGGTTTCCCGGTTGTGCCTGATGTATAGTTGAGCGAGAGAGGGCTCCATTCGTTTTCAGGGCGCACCCACTCGAAGTCGGCACTGCCTGTGGATAAAACACTTTCGTAGTCCGGCGCAGTTATATTGGTTGCTGGTTTTGAATTAGCGTGCGGGTCATTTATTAAAATTACCCGAGGTTTATTTGTGGACTTTACTAAAGCGGCTTCCGCTACTTCGGCCAGCTCGGCATCAACAATCAATACTTTTGCGTTGCCGTCTTCCAAAATATAGGCAATAGTTTGTGCATCCAGGCGGGTATTAATGGTATTTAATACTGCGCCAGCCATCGGCACTGAAAAATGCGATTCAAACATTTCTGGCGTATTAAAAGCAAGGACAGCTACAGTATCACCTTCAGCAATGCCCAGGCCTACAAAGGCGTCGGCCATTTTGACACAGCGCTCTCTCAAAGCCCCCCATGTAAGTTCTTTATCCTCATAAATGAGCGCGACTCTGTGACCGAACACATCTGCAGAGCGATGCAGAAAAGAAATAGGGGTGAGGGGCACGAAATTTGCTAAGGTTTTTTTCACGAAATTAATTCCTAAGGGTTTGACCTGTATCAAGCATACTGACGATGCGTGCCTGAGTTTCCGGTGACTTAGCTAAACTTAAAAACGAAGCTCGTTCTGCATCGAAAAGGCCTTGTTCGGTCACTAAAGTGCCCTCAACACAATCTCCTCCAGTAACTATCCTTGCAATTTCCACACCAACTGTGTGGTCGTGAGGTGTTAAGAAGCCCTTCTCAAGGTTTTTTGATAGCCATAATTTCATTTCCTCAAAATGTGTTTTTCCAGTTAGCCTTAGCAGCTCTCTTGGTGGCGTTTTTTTCACTTCGTCAAGGGTCGAAAGGGCTATGCCTAACATGTGGTCTCGGTTTACGTGGAAACTATCTCCCAGCCTTGTAAAAGCAAGTTTTTCAGCCTCTAAAGGAGAGCTTGCAAGCTTACCAAGACCAATATTCATAAAGGCATTCCATGTGGCTTGTCGAGAATCTCCAAGTTTTTTATTCCATCGATATAGAGCTTCTTTACAGCCGCCACCAGACGGTATCAGGCCTACGGAAGATTCGACAAGCCCCATCACGGAGTTGGTGTTGGCTATTACTTGGTCGGTGTGCAGTACGACCTCAAAACCACCGCCTATAGACATGCCAACAGGCGCCGATATTACGGCTAGGCTACTGTCCCGCATTTGGAGCATTGTATTTTGGAAGTGCTTGAGAAAGTTGTCAAGCTTCTGATAATCGTTCATTTCAAAGCATTCACGAACGCTCCAAAGACTAACACCGCATGAGAAATGCTGAGAGTCGTTGTGTACAATAACCCCCCTCAACCCTCTTTTTTCGGCCTCATAGACAGCATCCGACAAAACGTCTAAAGAGTCGCTATCCAGCGCGTTGGCTTTAGAGTGAAACTCCACCACAGCGGCCTCTTTATACTCATACCAACTGGCAGCAGCGTTGCTATTTTCTGCCCTTAATGTTTGTTTGAGCTCTGAAAACCTGAGCACTCCACTTGAGCGCACTATTGGAGCGTAGATACCAGTTTCTTGAAGGGCCTGCAAGCCTTCGGCTGACACATTGTAAAAGTTATTTTCAGCATTTTTTAGCAAAAAGGCTGGGACAGGCCTTTCTTCTTCCGCAAGCCTCTGAATAAAATATTCGTGACCGATACTGTCAAGAAGTTCAAACGGACCCTTGATCCAGTTGTAGCCTAGTTTCATAGCATCATCAATATCTGCGGGGTTGCTGGTTACATCTGGTAGCAGCGATGCGGCATAACACAGCACTTCTGACAATACTTTCCAAGCAAACTCGCCATGTAGCCCACGGTCTTCAAGCAACACTTTAACGCCTTCTTTTTCGCTCTTTTCTAGCAAGTCCGATTTGATCCTGGCAAAGGAAATGTACTCGCCACTGTTAAAATCGATAGCTTTTCTGTCCATGCCAAGGCCTTGATAAAATCCTTGATTGTTCTTGTTGCCAGTTTGTCCATTGGCAACCATATTGGCAACAAATTTATTTGTTTTGGCGTACTTGTGAAAAGGGTCGTTGTCAGGCAGGATATTAACCAAGCTTTGCGCAACATCCACCATTAGGTCGATACCAATTAGGTCGTAAAGGCCAAAAACCCCAGTTTTTGGAAAACCAAACGGTCTGCCAAATATTGCATCGGCCTCGGCTGGAGACAAGCCCATCTCAAAAGCAAGGTTGAGTGCGCATTGGATTGCAAACACCCCAACCCTATTTGCTAAAAAACCTGGCTTGTCTTCACAAAGGATAACGCCTTTTCCAAGCTGTCTTTCACTAAACTTATTAAGGGCGCCAACAACTTCGTCAGTTGTTTGCTTGCCTCGAACAAGCTCAAGCAAGCGCATAAATCTAACAGGGTTAAAAAAGTGAGTAATAGCAAAGTGTTGACAAAATGAATCTGGCATTCCTTTCGTCAAAAGAGCAATTGGGATTGTGGAGGTATTTGAGGTGATGATGGTGTCAGCGCTACAACAGTCAATTAAATTCCTATATAGCTGTTGTTTCAGGTTGAGTCTCTCAACAATAGCTTCCGCCACCCAGTCACAATCGGCAAGTTTGTCAAAGTCGTCTCTAGTGTTGCCAATATATATGAGTGCCTCGGCTTCCTCGCTGATAAGCCCCGGCATTTCAGGATTTTTAAGGCGCTCCAGCCCTTTACGAGCAAGAGCGTTAACATCTTCCCCTTCAGTTGGAAGATCAAGCAGTATTACCTCAATTCCGGCATTAGCCACTTGGCCTGCGATGCCAGCCCCCATTGTTCCCGCACCAATAACTCCTACTTTTTTTATAGATTTTTTCATTTGTTAATACTTTTTAGTTGGTGTGTTTTCCGATAAAAGATTTGGCTGCATCCAATGTCTTTTTTGGTGACTCAAGTGGCAGCATATGTCCACTATTGTCAATTTGAGACACCTTGGCTTTTAGGTGATCGGCCAACTCTAGACCAAGCTTACAGGGCGTCATTCTGTCTTCAGTTGCCAGAATTACGTGAGAGGGACAGCGAATATTTTGTACCATGTCACCACCCCTGGTGTAAGCTTGGCACGCCTTAAGATCAATTGCTAGAGGGTTGTCTGACATTATTTGCCTACCAATGGCAATGGGCTGCATTCCAGGGACCGCACTAACACCGAACTGCGCGGTTGAACCAAACCCCCACTTGAGCATAAGGCCCGCAGCGGCAGCGGCAGAGGACTTCGCTGTAGTGACCAAGTCCTCAT
>Ga0206678_10000491_pt1 | contig 25468 bp, 28 predicted proteins | sample M180m12015metaG_FD_155453 | JGI IMG/M metagenome (GOLD analysis project Ga0206678, IMG submission 155453) | Ammonia-oxidizing marine archaeal communities from Monterey Bay, California, United States - M1 80m 12015 | ecosystem: Environmental > Aquatic > Marine > Intertidal zone | place: USA... | reverse complement strand
AGATGATACTTTCGTAACGAGTATTGATAGTATTATGATATTGAAATCATTAATGGGTGATGATAAAGTATTTGATGAGAATCTAAATATGACAGAGTATGGAAACAAAAAATTAAAGAAACTACAAAAGAAGTGGTGTAGAGAAAATCAACACAAGAATTATAATAATAAAGATTATGCAAAATGATTTCTAAACAAAATTTAAAAAACAAATTAGAAAAATTGGAGTTGTTAATTGATAAGACTCAACCTGATGAATCAGATAAAGAAGACTTATTTCAACAACATCAAATAGATAATTGTGATAACATTAGATATGTTGATAATTTAAAGAATCAGCAGAATTTAACTTTAGATGAAAGAGAACATTTAATTTACATCATGAGAACTTCAAACAAAGTTTGGAAGATGAGAAATAAAATGTTAGATGGAGATTGGAACTTAGAAGATATTAAGTTAGATGAGATGGAAAAAGAATTAAGAAATCTTTTACCTAATAATAAGATAGGTGCCATTAAACATTATAGACAAGTTATGATAGACGAATTTGGAAAACAAGTTTCTCTTAGAGATTCGAAAGAACGAATAGACAATCTTTCAAGAGAAATGACTTACGAACAAGGTTTAATAATAAACCACTAAACAAGGAGTACAGGTTATGTATTTTGAAACACAAGTAATATTTACAGAAGAAATTCCAACAAAGAATGGTGTACGAGAAAAGAAAACTCGTAGAGCATTTTTAGTTGAGTGTGATTCAGTAAGTGTAGCAGAAGCAAAGGTAAATGAATTGTTAAAAGATTCACCATATCCCTTTGAAGTTAAAGTAGCAAAAGAATCTAAAATTGTAGAGGTTATTGATGCCTGATTTAACATGGTTCTATTTTCATTGTGTACTTGCACTTATAATAATAGTCAAAGACCACAATGGAACATTAGAAGAATCATTAAATAAATTTGAATCGAAGATTGGGTTATATACATATGTGGATACTTCACATAGAGAAGAAGAAGTACCATTTTATATACCACCTATTGAAGAAGAAATAGATTCAACATTTATACTACCAGATAGATTAAAACTCAAGGAGACAGAAGATGATTCTTCAAGGACTGCTTAGTGGATTAATTTTATTCGGTAGTGTTGCATTTAGAACACCTAACAATCCAGATATTACAAAAGATGATTATGAAATATCTTTGGGTTTTAAAAATAAATCAATTTATCTTAAACGAGATTGGGAACGAGAGTTAGGTGAGAAGTATATTGATGATGAGTTGTGGTTTGTATATGAACCAAAAGGATTTCCATTATATTTTAAACCAGAGTATGTAAATAAAACATCTCGTGATTTACAATATGGTAAAGTGGATACAAGATATAAAAGAGATTGGTTTAGCATAGGACATACAGTATTAATATCTGAAGACAAAACAGAACAAGGAACATCAATTGGTATTCATAGAAAAAAGAAAATCAATCATAGATGGGAATTGGAATCAAAGTTTGATGGATATTATTTTAGAGATGAAGTTCTTGGGTTAGATAGATTTGACAGACAAAGTTTTGTTTCATTGAATTGGAAGATAAATGATAAACTTACATTATCTAATATCTTTGATTACAATGATATAAAAGAAAAAAAATATTATAAATTTAAAATAGGAGTTGAGTATGAATTATAAATGGAATTCACTTAATACTATTGTAATGGGATATACTACAGCAGCTATAGTTTTAGGAGCTGTTAGTATAGTATTGTTATTTGTTCCATTTTGGTTATTATGGAATTGGTTGATGCCTTTATTTGGTTTACCAGAAATAACACTTTTACAGAGTGTTGGATTATATTTATTGTTAAGAATTATTCTATTTCAACCTACTTATACTAACAAACAATAGGGAAAACTTTATGAGTATTAGTATGGTGGAGCTTAAAGAAAAATTAGAAAAAGCGTATAACGATGAAAATTGGAGTATCATAGAAGAGTTGTTAGAAACATTATCATATGAGATTGAAAATGGTGAAGGTTTATTTGAACAATATAAAGATGATGAAGAAGAAGATTTATGGGGCTGAACGGTATCGACTGGTATTGTTTGGTATTGAAGTGCAGCAGAGATTGAGTATGTCTCGTATAAAAAGACTCAACAATCCAAATTGGCGAATTTTCGCTAAACGGGTTGGTAATAGATTGGCATTTATTCGAAATGGATATGCCAGTTGCTGAACCAGCAATGGCTCAAAACCACCAACCAACTTACGCTTACGCATAAGTTATTGAGTTGTCTAACACTCGATTATAAAAAAAGTTAGACGAACAACTCGCGTGGTAGAGTATAAAAGTCATCTGTTGACAATCAGAACAAATGTCCGAATGGTTTGTTAGTATCCTATCGTGATTGGAAACTAAACTAAGCTGTAAATGACTTCGTATTGAAGATAGACAGGACGGGAGTTCGATTCTCCCCAGCTCCACAAGAATGAAAGAAACAATAACAAGAAAATCGGAATTAGAATCTGGATATAAATACGGATTCACTACTGATATTGAATCTTATCAAATACCAAAAGGTATTGATGAGAAAACCGTACGCTTAATTTCATCTATTAAAAAAGAACCTAAGTGGGTAACTGATTTTAGAATAAAAGGATATAGAAGTTGGATAAGACAAAAACATCCTGAATGGCATAATCTCGATATACCCGAAATAGATTTTCAAGATATAGTTTATTATTCAGCTCCAAAAGGAACTGATGATGTAAAGACACTTGATGATTTACCAAAAGAAATTTTAGATACCTATGAGAAGTTAGGTATTCCATTACAAGAAGTAAAACAATTAGAGGGTATTGCAGTAGAGGCTGTATTTGATTCAGTTTCAGTAGGACAAGCTGTAAATAAAGCTTTAGATAAGGTTGGAGTTATATTTTGTCCTATCTCTGAAGCAGTAAAAAAGTATCCTGATTTAGTAAAAAAATATATGGGTTCGATTGTACCAGCAAATGACAATTATTATGCTGCACTTAATACGGCAGCTTTTAGTGATGGTAGTTTTGTTTATATTCCAAAGGGTGTTAGATGTCCATTAGAGTTATCTACATACTTTAGATTGAATGAGGCCAATACAGGACAATTTGAGAGAACATTAATTATAGCAGATGAAGATAGTTATGTAAGTTATCTTGAGGGTTGTTCTGCACCAATGAGAAAGGATAGTCAATTACATAGTGCTATAGTTGAGATTATAGTATTAGATGGAGCAGAAGTAAAGTACTCTACAGTACAGAATTGGTGGCCAGGAGATGAGAAAACTGGTGAAGGTGGAGTATTTAATTTTGTAACTAAACGAGGTATATGTCATGAACGAGCAAAACTTAGTTGGACACAAGTAGAGACAGGTTCAAGTATTACTTGGAAATATCCAAGTTGTATATTAAAGGGTGATGATAGTGTAGGAGAATTTTATTCTGTAGCAGTTACTAAAGGAAAACAACAAGCTGATACAGGAACAAAAATGATTCATATTGGAAAGAGAACTAAATCCACAATAGTTAGTAAAGGGATTTCTGCAGGTAAAGGACAACAAACCTATAGAGGTGGAGTTAAAGTATTAAAAGGTGCTAAAAATGGTAGGAACTATACTCAATGTGATTCATTACTTATTGGTAGTGATTGTGGGGCACACACATTTCCATATATAGAAGTGAAGAACCCAACTTTTACTCAAGAACATGAGGCATCAACTTCAAAGGTAAGTGATGAACAATTGTTTTATTGTCAACAAAGAGCAATAAATACAGAAGATGCTATAAGTTTAATTGTAGGTGGATTCTGTAATGATGTATTTAATAAACTACCGATGGAGTTTGCTGTTGAAGCAAACCAACTATTGGCTGTAAGTCTGGAGGGAACAGTAGGATGAAAAAGAATTGGGTATATTATATGCAAGAAGGATTAAAGGCTATGTGGAAAAAGAAAGAAGTGCCAGATTATAGAAGAGAAAAGAATTTGGCTAAATTATATAATCAAGAAAAAGTTTTTAAACCGATAGATTATAAAGAGTGTGGATGTTTACCAGATTGTGGGTGTAAAGAATGAATCAGAAGTTTGGAGATTTATATGGTAAGTTTCTTATCGTATTTGGAATATGGGCATTTATAGCATTTATATTTGGAATAGGATATTAAATGTCAAAAAAAATTGATTTTAACAATGTAAGGAGATATTTATCTATGAGTGAATATGATACTTCATATATCGAAAGTAATATTATGAAGAATTTAAAAATATATTTTGGAGTTGGAATAATAATGATATTATTTTTCAACACCTTTGTATGGACAGAGCTGTTTGAAAATTATAAAGATTTCCATAAGCAAACGCTTGTGGAATTGAGAGATGAGAATAGTAAACTCAAGAACATAGTTCAAGAGTTTAAACTGGAGGGATTGAATGTTACTGTTACAATGTATCATCCAGTTTCGTATCAAACTGATTCTACACCGAACATTCTCGCGGATGGAACGCGCATAAGGGTAAATAAAGCTAGTGAATACCGATACATAGCGGTGAGTAGAAATCTTTTGACACGATATGGTGGATGGTTAGATTACGGTGATTTCATTTATCTCAAAGGAACATCTGGTAAAGATGGTATGTACCAAGTACGCGACACAATGAACGCAAGATTTGTAAATCGTATAGACATCTTGGAATCGCCAGGTACACCACCATATAAATACACCGATGCTCAAATTATGAAACACTCTATAGAGTTAGTTAGTGGAGATCGAGATAGTTAAAACAAAGCTTGACTTTTATATAAAAAAAGTCGTATATTTAAACAATGAAAAATACAGGTTATTAATTGAAATCGTTTTATGAAAAATCAAATATAGCGGATAAGACCAATCCTATTAATATCACATATGATGAATTGCTACACAAAAGTGATTCAGAGATTGATACATGGATTGATGAACTTCGTGAATATGTTATAACTCAATGGGATCAAAATGGCCAACCTCCAGTCATAGGACAAAATGAGGACACCATTATTTCTAATTGGAAAAAACTTTTTGGTTACGATGTTAAATCATTCTATACAGAAGATTTAAAAGTAATTAAGAACTTCAATAAATTTGCTTCGGCAGTAAATCAATTCTTTCCAACAATGTTAAAGACAAAAATATCAAGTGGAGTTAGTAGTGAGGGAGCTACATCCATTTATGATATGTTTAAAGAAGATGATTTACGAGATACTTTTAAGAAAGCAATGTTGAGAGCTTTGTATAAAGATTCAATGTATAGTTTTAGTAAAAGTATTTTAAAGGATGAAGTGGATAGAGATGTTGGTGAGTATTTAACTTATCTGAATAATAATGATAAGTTTGGAATCACCGTTATACGACAAGCCGATAAAACTCCTGTAGATATAAATTCAAAGTATTTGTTATTAAAGGGTAGTGAAGTACAAATGTATTTAACGAGTGGAAACTTAACCGAACAGAATGTTCGCACAATAAGTGGTGAGTTAGATAATAGTATTACATTAAAGAATGGTGAGTTACGATATTACCATTACTATATAAGAAAGTATAAAAGAAGTCATAAGTTATTTCCAACGGCATTACAAGTGTTTAGATTATCATTAGGACAACCCGCGGTTAACTTTCCTGCATTAACTGCTAAATTCTTATATGAACATTTTACAGAACATATTAAAGATGAGAAGATTACAGTATATGATTGTTCATCAGGATGGGGTGGAAGAATATTAGGTGCTATGAGTACCGATAGAGATTTACATTATGTCGGTACTGATCCCAATCCAGATAACATTGGACGATATGAGAGAGTAGCTGAATACTACAATACTCATTGTTTCCAAAGTAATCCATTTTGGGGGAGAGACAAGCCAAACACTTACGAAGTTTTTCAAGATGGTAGTGAGGTTATATGTGATAATCCTAAGTTTGATAAATATAAAAATTCGTTAGACTTTGTTTTCACAAGTCCACCTTATTTTAACCGAGAACAATACTCACAAGATGAGAACCAATCGTTCAAGAAATTTTCGGCGTACGAAGACTGGAGAGATAACTTTCTAAAACCTACTTTGACTACGGCGTATACTAATCTAAAAAACGATAGGTTTCTTTGTTGGAACATTGCGGACATCAAGATAGGTGAAGACAAATACATTCCATTAGAACAAGATTCAATTGATATCGTAGAGAGTTTAGGTGGAGAGTATCAAGGAATATATAAGATGTTGATGACACGAATGGTAGGAATCGATACATCTAAAATAAAGAATTCAGTACAAGTAAAGCATCATCCATTACAACGAGGTGGAGATGTTTATAAATTTGAACCAATATTAGTATTTTATAAAGGAAAATAAAGTTAAATAATGCTTGACTTATATAGGGTTTTAGTGTTATATTAGTGGATAAGAAATGATAGTAAAATTAACAATTAAACGAGATAATTAAAAAATGAGTTTAGACTTAAATAGAATGAAAAAGCATGTTGATGAAGGTATGGAATATATTGAACAACATGGATTATTAGAATCACACTTAAAACAAGTTAGGATGTCCGCTATATTTGGTAATAGTTGGGAGTGGAGAGCAGATTCAATTCAATCTAAAGTAAGAGGTACAACACAAGGTTCTAAAAAACACATTAAAGAATTAGATGATAAAATAGGTTTTGAAACTTTATTAGTTCCAGATATAGGTGAAAGACTTTTTGTAGATTTTAAAAGTATTATTTGCTCTATCTATGACACCATAGTCAAAATAAAAGATGGTTGGACAAGAACTACTAAAGTAATTTCTTTATTAATAGGAATGTTATTTTTTATTAAAGAAAATAAATCAAAGATTATAAAGTTATCAAGTGAAGATGAATATAATGAAATTGAGAATTTAATAGTAAATTTATTTTATTTAGAAAAGTTAAAGTCTAATGGTAGAATTTTTGGATTTAAATGTGATTCATCCAAGTACGATGTAATTGATCAATTAGATAATGTATTTGTATCCATATTGGATGGCAATACAACTTATAGTGAATTTAAAGAACTGGGTAAGTATAAGAATCAAGTATTTTATTTTAAACAACAAGTTGTTGAGTATTATAATTGGATTAATAGAAATAAAAAATTAGTTTTAAATGATATGGTTATTACCAATGTAACTAATTTTGTTACTAACATTATCGAAGTACATATCATAGTTTTACAAGAGTCATTAGAAACCGAAGATACATTAGGTGGACAAGATTATGTAGAGACAAATGATTATGCACAAGAATTTTTGGCTGATGGTAAATTGGAACTCTACTATATAAACCACATGAAAAAGAATCCTGTTTTAGATGATACAGAAATAAAAGATGTTTTTAATGGATATGTTTCTGATTTAGAATTTCAACTGCAAACTGCTGAAATAGAAACAACATCCAATAAGTTTTATAGTTGGTTACAATATTCTAACTTATCAAATAAAGTTACAGATAAAAGAAATGAAAAAGATGCATTCACAAAACTTGTTTCAGATTTTACCATTGAGGTTAAGCGATGTGGTAATGTAAATCATAAAGATTTTATTACAAGATTGGAAAACAACCTTGAAGAAAATTTGAATTATATGGACGACTTTGAAAACATAAAAGAGTTTAGGTTGAGTGAAGAGGGATTGCACGATGTATTTATACCATTCATACTTAGGATAAAAAAATTAGGTAAATGGGATAACTACCTTGAAAGGTTATTCAGAATGTTTTCTTTATTAAATAAAGTTGTAGCAAGAGGTAATTTATGGAATAGTTTTAGTAAAAGACAAATAGACATTGTTAAAGATAAAGATTTTGATACTAATCCAGCTGAAGTACTTATTAAACATTTAATAGAGGGTATTGATATGTCCAATGCATTAGTTCAGGCAACACACAAAGATGTGGTAAGTCCTGATGGAACACTAAAACATCAAACAATATTTGATGAATTTATTAATGAATTATTAAAAGGACAAATATCAAAAGCAATTGAATTACTTGATACCGTTAATTTACGAAAGTCAAAACTACCATCTGAAAATGGTGAACATTGTAGTTCACAAAATCCAGTAAGTAATAAACCAATTAGGAATGTAAATTCATCTAACAATATTGGTTATTGTGATGAGAAGTTAAACAAGCAGCTAGGTAATAAAACAATATCAGAAAAGAAAAAATTTATTGAAAATAATAATAGATTTGATGGTTATAGTTTAAAGTTTCTTCTGCCGTTTTATGGTTGGGATAAGGTTAAGACTCTTGGTTATGATAAGAAAAATCATTCTTTGATGAAGAAATATTTTAATAGTAATTTTAAACTAATCGATACTGATATAGAGTGGGATGATTATATTGAAGAGTATAATCCAAATAAAAAAATGTATGGGGAATATTATAAAGAAGTATTCGCCACTAAGAACTTTATAAAACTTATGAAGACAGGATTAAAATGAATAAGTTTTTAGACTACGGATATGATGACATTGTATGTCCTATTGATTTGGATTTACCAATCGTAGAGGAACACGATGGAATTAGAGTTGTACGAGATGACTTATTAGCTGGTGGAACTAAACGAAGAGCATTTACAATGTATGTTTCGTCAAGACCTGATGTGAAAGAGTTTGTTTACGCTTCACCGCGACAAGGTTATGCTCAATTATCTTTAGCTTATGCATGTAGAGATATGGGTGTAAAGTGTACCGTTACCGTTCCTAAAGGAAAACGATATTGGTTAACTGATGAGGCAGAAAACTTAGGTTGTAAAATAATAGAAGTTCCGATGGGATATTTAACAAATATACAACATAAGGCCAGAGTTTATTGTGAAGAGAATGAATCACATTTAATTCCATTTGGGGGAGACCATCCTGTTATTGTTGAGGCGATGTGTAGAGCAGGAATGAGTTTAGATTCTATTAAACATTTTGAACATCCAAAGGAAGTTTGGACAGTTATGAGTAGTGGAGTATTGAGTAGAGGATTACAGAAAGCATGGCCAAATGCTAAATTTTATGGTGTTCAAATAGGACACAACACAACAGAATTAGAAATGGGAAGAGCGGAAACATTTCGTTCTAAATATAAATTTCAACAAGAGTGTAAAAAAGATGAGTTACCACCATTTCCAAGTTCATTAACTTACGATAGTAAGGCATGGACATTCATTAAAGAACACGCAACAGAAGGAGCCTTATTTTGGAATGTGGGAAAATAACATTTGTTAGATTAAGAAATAGTGAATATTATAAAGGTGAACCATTAACTCAAATCGTGGATTCAATTTATCACTTGTGTAACAATTATATAAAGACACATACAGAATATCCAAATCCATATGATAGTTATAATGTTTCTTTACTTGAGATAGAAAAGAGTAGAAAAACTATTAGGAATATTGAAGCAATAGAACAATCTGATGTTTTGATTATCCCAACCGAATCGGAATTTGCATATCACATATACGGTAGAATATCTAATATAATGTTGGGTAGGGGGTGGACAATGGTTCAAAATATTAGAGAGGGATTATTAAGAAATCCCAAACCAAGAAAAGTTATTTTACTTTCAAGTGATAAGGCTGATACTATAGATTTATTTAAAGAAAGAGTGTTTCATGATATACCAGATTTAACATTTTACAGAATAGATGAAAGTGAATTTCCAGGGGGAGTTCATCATTTAAAATATTTAAACATTAAAAAATTAAATCTCGATACCAGTAAGAAAAAAGATTTTGGTTATTGGGGCACATCAAAAAGATTTAAAATAGATTTGACTTCAGAGGAAAAAGAAATAGGCATTAAAGATTGGTATGATAATGAAACTCATGAGTTAACACAAAGTTCAAATACAAATAAGAATTATCTTAAAGAGAGAATGAAAATAAATATGTTGAAGGGAGTTCCTTCTGAAGATGAGCGACATATTATATTAAAACAAATTTATAAAGATGAAAGTATAAGTAATAATTTAATTGGTTATTTTGATGGTTTTAAATACACACATAAATTCGATAAAAAAATGACAAACATTTTACCACACATCGCTGAATGTAAAACTACTTTGTGTTTTAATTGGCCAGGACAAGAAGAACATTTGACTTCAAGATATAATGAGGCATTAGGTTGTGATGTAATTCCTTTAGTGTGGAAAGATTATGATTGTAATAATCAATTGGTTTATTCTGATTGGCAAAGATGTTATTCTTTTGAAGATATTAAAAGAAAGTGCTTGGAATTGTCAGATAATCATGTTAGATTATTAAGATTAAATGAAATAAAAAATAAGTATTTGGAAGTAACTAAACCATTAGAATATTATGAAAAAGAATTTAATAAAAAATTAGAAAAACTAACAAATGGAGATTAGAAAATGAAACAGTTAACACCTGAACAAATACAAGCGAATTGGAATAAGTTAATACAACTTATTAAAGATACATTTCCAGAAGACTATCCAAACGATAGAAGGGAAAATCTTCTTAAAATGTACCATTACTTTGAAGACAGAATGTGTATAGCTCCTGCAAGTGGTAAAGAACATTATCATAATGCATTTGTAGGCGGTTATGTAGACCATGTACTTCATGTAACTGATTTAGCTGTAAAAATAAATAAGTTGTGGAAAGAGAATGGAGCATCAATAAATTATACTGATGAAGAACTCATTTTTGCAGCTATACATCATGACTTAGGTAAAGTTGGTGATTTAGAAAATGATTATTATGTACCAAACGAATCAGATTGGCATCGTAAGAATCAAGGATTAATCTATAAACACGGCGAAGACCTTCAGTTCATGACAGTTACAGATAGAGCAATCTTTCTGTTAAATCACTTTGGAGTTAAGTATTCCGAGAAGGAATATATTGGTTTGAGATTAACCGATGGATTGTATGAAGAAGCAAATAAAAACTATTATATTGGATATCAACCATCAAGAAGTTTGAAATCAAATATAGCTTATGTTCTTCATCAAGCAGATTCTATGGCAACACACATTGAATATGATGAGTGGAAACATGGAGAACAAAAGAGTAGAAGAGAAGTAAATAAAAAAGTCATCAATATCAAAAAGGCAGTTGCAACAGAAGTTGAAACTAAATTAACTTCTAATGATAATGCTAAGGATTTATTTGATGAGTTGTTTGGAGATACAAAATGATATTAGAAATACTATTAGGAATTACAACCATTCTATCTATAGTACTTGGTTGGACAACATACAATCAATTACAAAAGGTAGAACGATTAGAAGAGTGGGCAGAAGAATATTCCCAAAAACTAATCGATACTAAAACAACATTGGACTTGTTAGATTCAGAAGGTAAGTTTGAATCTGATGATGAAATTGGAACTGTATTTGAGGGAATCAAAGATGCAGTTAATGACTTAACCAAATTAACCGAAAAGGATATTTAACATGCCAAGAAAAGCCAAGAAGTCTTCACCACGATATTATTTCCATCAAGGAACTGAAAATGCAATCATTCGTCATAATAAGGAAGATAGACCTTATATGAGGGAGAGAATTTATAATGAACATATTCGTACACCATTTGAGAAATTAGCAGAGAATATCATCCATACATTTAAGTTTTATTACTTTGATGTACCGAGTGCAGATGTCGTGCATGAGGTGGTTAGCTTCCTTTATATGAACATGCATAAATTCGCTGAGGGTAAGGGTAAGGCCTTTTCATACTTCAGTATTGTTGCTAAGAATTATTTAATTCTACACAATAATAATAATTACAAACGATTAAAACAACACGATAGTGAAGAGGTTACAGATTATAAACGAGATGCAATTTCAGAAGAAAAATCAAAAGAAAATCGTGAAGTTAAAGTTGAGTATTTAACTCAGTTAGCTGATTACTGGAGAAATAATCTTACTACTGTTTTTAAACGGAAGAAAGATTTAGATGTTGCAAATGCTGTTGTTGAGTTGATTGATATGAAAGATAATATTGATAACTTTAATAAGAAGGCTTTGTATATTTTGATTCGCGAAATGACTGATTCGAATACACAACATATCACACGAGTAATTAATGTGATGAAGAAACACCACAATCAATTACAAAAAGCTTATCTTGCTACGGGTTCAATTGAAACTCGATGGACAGGTAGTTGGTTTAATCAACCAAAAAGATAAAAAAAAAGGGGGCCATTTACAATCGACCCCCTTTATTATCTATCCGATATAGTACTACTTACGGAATAAACCCACCAACACCAACAATGCGACGAGTCCAGCGAAACCCGATTCGCCGAAACTGTTTATGATGGATGTCAGGTTACCTATAACATTAACACCGAAGATACCACTACCGAATATGACTTCGGAAACGGCACCAATGGCTACAAAGGATAAAAGTAAATGAGCAATGTCATCAACCCATCCCCTTACGAGTGCTATGATTTCCTTCATGGTTTTTATCTCCCGTTAGTTATCAATTAGTCGGATTTTATACCCGACAGTAATAACTATTGTATATATTTTAAAATATTAATGGGTATATACAAGTGTATATATTTATATATAACTATTTTCTGAACTTTTAATATTTATTATTGAATCAAATTCAATCAAAAATAGGTAATAATATGGCAATCGATTTTGAAGTTTTCGAGGGGAAATCCCTTTCAGATGTTTTTAAAGATATTTATGATAATTCAGTAACTAATAAAAAACAGTTAGAAGTGTTGATGAAAGAAGTTGTTGGGTTTATCAAAGATGGTGATACAGCTGTGCAAATAATTCCAATGCTAAAAGAGTATTTGGAAATCAATGTGAAGAATGATGAACAATTAGTTAAGTTAGCAACAATAGTTCAGAGGTTGGCTACTGCTGCTAAACAAGGTGATAGTGATGAAGAATTCGGTTTATCTGAAAAAGAGAAAGAACAATTGATGACAAGTATAGAACATACAGTAAATGAATTACAAGATCATTCTGATAGTATAACATCCAAGTTAGATAATTAAATGCCCGTAAAAATGAAAAAGAAAGGTGGTGCTAAATCAGGACCACTTCAATCTAATAGAATACAAAATGTAGAATCAACGATGAGACTATTTAAACAATTAGTCCAGTCGGAAGAATTTTATGAATTAGAACCAGTAGAAATTTTGGATGTACATTTGGATGAGAGTAAATCATCTTTTCCAAAAACATCTGAAGATAAACCAGATTATGCTTTTATTGGTGGGATTCTTGGTAGGTTTGTTTATTCGGAACAAGGTAAGACAATAGATAAATGTAAAAATTTTAAACCGATGAATCCAAGTATAAACAATTTACCAGCAGTTGGAGAGATTGTGATAGGAGTTCAGTATCTTGGACAATATTATTATACAACACAATTAAATGTATTTGGTAATCCTAATTTTAATTCACAACATGGAATTAGTAGATTAAAAAGAAAGAACACACTTAAATCTTTGTTTGGTTTAGACACACCAAATACAGATGATAAAAGTGCTGAACTTGGATATTATTTAAAGAAGACAAAAGATTCTCGCAAATTATTACCACACGAGGGTGATGTAATATTTGAAGGTAGACATGGAAACACTATAAGAATTGGTAGTGATATAAAGAATGAAAATGAAGATTCACCAAACATTATTTTAAATGTTGGACAAAGTAAAGATGAGTTTCCTGAACCAAAACAACCAGTAGAAGAAAAGATTGATACGGATGGTTCAAGTATTTACTTGACTACAAATCAAAAATTAGAGTTTACTTCAGGAATAGAAAGTAAAGTAGTTACAGCTCCATATGAGGGTAAAAATATTTTATTAAGTTCGGATAGGATTATATTTAATACTAAGAACGGTGGAGATATTGGAATGTTTAGTAATAATAATGTTTCAATAGGAGCAGTTAGTGAAGTAGTAATTGAATCACCAGTAACAAAAATTGGTAGTTCAGGTGCTACTGAACCAATGGTATTGGGGGATAAATTAGAATCGGTGTTGAATGATATTTTAACATTAATAGAAACTGGATTATTAGCACCTACGGGTCCTGTACAAGTTGTTGCAGGACAACCAATATTACAAAAATTAAAAAGTGCATTAGGTATACCATCAATAAAAAGTCCAAAGAATACGGTAGAATAAAATGGCAGAAAAAATAGGTTGGGAATTATTTAGAGTTGAATATAAAGCAGCCTTAGAAAAGGGTGATGACATTGGTACGGCAATTGCTGATTCATATGATAAAGCAGTTAAAACCGCGGTACCAGGTATACCATATTTTGGTGGAACACAAAAAGGACAAGGAAGTGCAACTGTTCCAGGAATAATAGTTAAATCACCATTAAAAAAATTAATGGCAGGAATGTTAAATATGTGTTTGAAAAGTCCATTACCATTCCCACCATTTTCAGTAGCATTAGATACGGCATTAAAAATATATTGGACTGGAGCCGTTTCAAGTAATATGTGTGTTGTAGTAGTTCCAGGTGTAACTGGAGCATTTATTGACGCAGAAGGAATTAAAAATAAAAGTGTAGATGATTTTATTGATCAACTAATAAAAGCATTTGATACACATTCAAAACAAGTACAGGGAGTTGGAGTTCCATTGGGAACTGTACCAACTGTATTTACAGGCTATAAAGTACCAAGTGGTGCGTAAAGGAGTTAGACATGACTAAAAAAGACCTTGTAAAAATAATACAAGAAGTAGTACGAATTGAAGTTAAAAAACAGGTGAAACATATATTTATAACAGAGGAGAAATCTACTTCTCTCAAATCACTTACACAGCCAGTTCGAAAGAAAAAAGTAGTAAAGAAAAGAGAACCAGTACAATATACTGAGAACCAAACTCTGAACGATATACTAAATGAAACGGTTGGTTTAAATAGTAAATCACAAGAAATGGATGAGTATCCAACAATGGGTGGTGGTGCATTTGATTCAACAAGAGCATCAGAATTATTAGGTTATGGTGGTGATAAACAAACACAACGAGAAGTTGGAGCAGTACAAACTATGAAAGAAGCTGGAGTTTCAGCTAATCAAGTTCCAGACCATGTACAAGATGCTTTAACAAAGGATTATAGTAAGTTAATGAAACACAATAAGATGAAAAGTAATAGATAATGAACACAAGAGATATAAACAATCCATCAGTAGCAGCATTAAATGAGGACGAAGATAGTTTTTTCGGATGTACCTTTCCATTAACATATGGAGTAGGTGGTGAGGGATTTTTTCCCCGCTCAACAACATTAAAAGAACAAGCATCATCTAATATAAAAAATTTATTATTAACACAAAAAGGTGAAAGACTTGGACAACCAGCGTTTGGTAGTGATTTACCTGCAATTTTATTTGAACCAGTAACTGGTACTATTGGAGATAAAATTGATAGTGCAATTAGAGAAGCTTTAGCAATATGGTTACCTTATATTACAGCTGAAAATATTTTTACTATACAGGATGAATCTAATCCTAATCAGGTAACGGTTTCACTTGAGTTTAGAGTAGATACAGATGACCCTGATTCAATTGAGACAATGACATTTAATTTTAATACAGGAGGATAGAATGGCTGTCGATTATAATACAAATCAAAAAGTAGAGAAAAAGGAAGTCCAATATCTTGGTAGAGAATTTTCTGATATAAGAAACAATTTAATGGAATTTGCAAAGACATACTTTCCAAATACATATAATGATTTTAATGAATCAAGTCCTGGAATGATGTTTATAGAGATGGCAGCATATGTAGGAGATGTATTAGGATTTTATATTGATAATCAATATCGTGAATCATTATTACATGCAGCAGAAGAAAAGAAAAATATTTATAAAATTGCTCAATCATTTGGATATGAACCGAAACTATCAAGTCCAGCTACAGCAATATGTGATTTTAGTGTAGAAGTTCCATCATTACAAGTTGGAGAAACTTACCAACCAGATTTAGATTATGCACCAATATTAGCAGGTGATAGTACATTCTCATCTACTAATGGAACAACATTTAGATTGGCGGATGATATTAATTTTAAAGTATCGAGTTCTTTAGATAATATGGATATAAGAGTTTCAAAGTTTGATGAAACCACACCAACACATTTTACATTGACGAAAAAAGGAATTTGTAAATCAGGTACTAAAACATCACAAACATTTACTTTTGGTAATGCTACTAAATTCGATAAAATAATTTTAAGTAATAATAAAGTAATTGATATTATGTCAATAACAGATAGTAAAGAAGAAAAATGGTATGAAGTTCCATTCTTGGCTCAAGATACTGTTTTTGCTTCAATGGAAAATTCTGATAATAATAGTCCTGATTTAACATCATATAAAAAGGAATCCCCTTTCTTATTAAAGTTAATTAAAACTGCTAAAAGATTTACAAAGTATGTCCGTAGTGATGGTAAAACAGAAATAAGATTTGGTTCAGGTATTAGTTCAAATGCGGATGAAGAAATAATTCCAAATCCAGATAATGTTGGTTCATCGTTATCATTGGGTGTTAATAAATTGGATGAATCTTTTGATCCAAGTAATTTTTTGAAAACCAAAACTTTTGGATTGGCTCCAAGTAATACTACACTAACAGTAAAATATACACATGGTGGTTCAGTTAAAGATAATGCACTTTCAGGTACAATTACAAATCTCGATAATGTTAGTTGGACATTTGATGATACAGGATTAAATGGTACAAAAGTAAGTGATATGAAAACAAGTTTAGTTATTACTAATGAAGAATCTGCAACTGGTGGTTCAAGTGGAGAGACAAATGAACAAGTTAGACAGAATGCATTAGCATATTTTAATTCACAAAATAGAGCAGTTACCAAAGAGGATTATATAATTAGAGTTTATTCATTACCACAAAAGTATGGTAATATTGCTAAATGTTTTATCGTTCAAGATGAACAATTAGAGGCAAATACTAAACTGATTGTTAAGAATGGTAAAATTTCTAAAAATAAATCTATAAGTACTTTACCTAATCCATTAGCATTAAATTTTTATACTTTAGGATATGATGCAAATCAGAATTTAGTAACATTAAACCACGCTGTAAAAAATAATTTAAAAACATATCTATCACAATATAGAATTTTAACAGATGCAATTAATATTAAAGATGCATATATTGTAAATATTAGTTGTAGATTTTCAATTATTACTCAAAGAGGATTTAATAAAAATGAAGTATTGTTAAGGGCAATAGAATCAGTTAAGAAATATTTTGATATTAAGAAATGGCAAATTGGACAACCAATAATTTTAAGTGATATTGCTTATGCAATTTCATTAGTGGATGGTGTGGCAAGTATTGTTCCACCAGAAGATGATAATCCACAAAAACAAATGGTAGTTATTGATAATGAATGGCAAACAGAAAGTGGATATACTGGCCATGTATATGATTTACAATCAGCAACCAAAGATGGAGTTATTTATCCATCATTAGACCCTTGTATTTTCGAATTAAAATTCCCAAATACTGATATTTCGGGTAGAGTAGTAGGAGATGTATAATGTATTATTTTGAATATCCAGTAGTAGACACAACAATTTATGAGGGAAATGTAAGTTCTTCTATCAATACAGGAATTGATCAAATATTAGAAGTTAGAAAAGAAGTTAATTCAACGGGAACATCTGTTGGAGTATCTCGAATACTTATTAAATTTGATTATAGTTATATTACTAATCAAGTAAATACAGGAGTTATTCCAAGCGATGCAAAATATTATTTAAATTTATATGATGCAAGTTCAGAAGAATTAGCAGTAGAACAAACTCTATACACTTATATGGTAAGTGGAAGTTGGTCAGGTGGAACAGGATTTTATAGTAGAGACCCAGTATTAAGTGATGGGGCAAGTTGGAAATATCGAGATAACGATACAACAAAAACTGAATGGGTGAGTGGTAGTACAACACAAGGTGGTACTTGGTTTACTTCAAGTATTAGTAGTCAATATGAAGTTAGCTCTTCAGAAAATTTAGTTTATGAAACTAAAGATATTAGAATGGATATTAGTGATTTGGTTAAAAATCATATTTATTCAAGTTCTATATTTCCAAATAATGGGCTTATTGTAAAGAGACAAAATGTAGCAACATCACAAAGTATGTATTCAATATTCGATCCAACAACCGCAACAGGTTCAGCTGAAGGGGATACTAATCATATTGGACATTTAAAATTTTTCTCACGAGAGACAAATACAATTTTTCCACCAAAGTTAGAAGTAGAGTGGGATGATAGTGTATGGAGTACTGGAAGTTTAAGTGCTTTAGCTTCATCCGATTTAGATAACCTAACTGTTTATTTTAAAAATATTAAATCTGAATATAAAGAAAAATCAAAAGTAAAATTCAGATTAGTAGGTAGAGAACTATATCCAACAAGAGGATTTTCTACTACACCCGCAGCGTTAACTGTAAAATCTTTACCAAGTGGAAGTCAGTCTCTTGGCCAAGGAACTTACTATTCAGTAAAAGATTCTTTAACTGATGATGTGATAATTCCATTTGGAACAGGTTCAATTGTTAGCTGTGATTCAACAGGTAATTATTTTAATTTGTGGATGGATGGGTTACAACCAGAAAGACATTATAAGTTTGAAATTAAAGTAGTAAGTGGAAGCGGAGCAGATGAATCATCTTTAGTATATGATGACGGATATGAATTTAAAGTGGTGAGATAAAATGCCCTATACAATAAAACAAGCTAGAAATACAGATTATTATAAAAATGTACAAGATGCAGACGAACATAAACTTTTAAAACATTTAGAAGAAGAAAAGAAAAGAGCTGCAATGTCTGGTTCTGCACTTGATGCAACAGACCCATTGAGAGATGAAAGAGGATTTTTATTATCATACGAAGACCCTAAAAATCCAGGTGCTTCAATGGAAAAGGAACACCAATATGTTAGACTTCCTGTAGTACAAAAATCTTCAAATAAAGACTTGTGGTTAAAGTTTTTTGGTCCTGAAGAATTAGGCGGGAATGGAAAATCAGTATTTAATGAATTACTTACTGAAGTACCACCTGAAGAACCAGAAGTAACACCTCCTGAACTTGAGGGAATGAGAATAGAATTACAATCTAAGATAGATGCTCAAGATGAATTGAATATAACATTAGATGAAACTATAACAGAATTACAAGAAGAACTTGCAAAAGTAGCAGAGGGTGATTAATGTTAGAATACGGATTAAATCAAAAAGATAAAGAACAATTAGAAATTCCTGGACTGTTACCTTCTGGATTTGGTAGAAGAAATGAAGATTATATTCATATCTATGTTTATCAATCAGAAGACTTAACTACTGATGAAGACGATGTATTAGTTGGAGATGAAATATTTCCAGCAGGAGATGTATTTCCTGATGATAGAAAACTTGATTTAGATATAGGTGGACATTTACGACAAATGGGTTTTACAGAAGGAACTTATAAAGTTAAGTATTTGTTTCTAAAGAGAATTGCTGGAAAAGAACAAACTGTATTTATAAATGAAGATGGTGAGGTTCATGTTGGTAAAGTTCAAACAAAAGTTATTAATGGAAAAACAAAATATTTCTCAACTAAAAAATTTGGTAAAAGACAATCAAGACAAGAACTAAAAGAAATATTTCCAAAAGAATTAAAATATGTTGTAAAGAAAATATCTGCTGATAAAACAGAAGTTGAAGTAGATACTCAAAATATTCAAAACGCACTTTATAAAAAGAGAATAAAAGAAATAAATTCGTGGATAACTTATACGCCACTTACAAATTCTACTTCAGGTAAAATAAGATTTGATTTAACCGACCCAAATATATTAGTATTAACACCACACGATAAAGAACCAGGATTTAGTGATGCTATGATTGGTGGTAAAATAACAATTAAAGGTGTGTATAGTATTACTGGCAAACAGATTGCAGCTAGAATGAAACCAATAGTTTTCCCAAAATCAGTTTTTACTCCAGAAGATTTATCAAGTATAGATATTTTTGCAGGAGTTACACAAGGAGTGGAACAACCAACTGTAGATGAGCAGATTAATGTAAGAGCAGTAGATGAAGAAATGGTTGGTGGGAACGACAAGTTTTCAGGTGTTTGTTTTACAGGGAATACTAAAGTAAAATTAAGTAATGGTAGACAAGTTCCAATAAAATATTTAAGACATGGAATGAAAGTCAAAACAGAAATTGGTTATGCAAAAATATTAAAAGTAATTAAAGATGAAAGACCTTATGGTGATACACTTTCTAAATTTAAAAATCTAATAACTACAGATAACCATCCAATGAAGTATCGTGGTAAATGGTATAAGGCTCATGAGATTGGTAAGTTATTTCAATCTAAACCACTTAATGTTTATAATTTAATTCTTGATAAACACCACACAATAGTTGCAAACAATGTTGTTTGTGCAACTCTTGGTAAGTGGGAATCAATGAAGAAGTTTGAAATGTGGAGAGAAAGACAAATCACTATGTTGAGAGCTATGGATGAAGGTGATGATTGGAGTATGGGTGGAGATTCTTCTACTGACAATGAGGGAATGACTTATAGTACACCATATATTGCAAATAATGAAGTTGTAGTTAATGCCCCACCACCAAGTGTAACTCCAGACAATATTAGAGAGGCAATAGCTATGAGTCAGGCTTCAACTGATGCCCCAACGGTTACAGTACCAGCTCCAGCAATTGTAATACCAATTGATTATGTTGGAACAATTGTTGAGGTGTTAGACAATAATAGAATAAGAGTTGATACATCATATGAACAAGGTGCAAATAAATTTGAACATAGTGGTGAAGATAATTCAAGAGCAATATTTGATGAATGTTTTGTTAATTTCAAAAAAGGACAAGTTGAAAGATTAAATACTTATATGGTTTGTAATGGAAGTTATCACTTAGTACTTAATTATTTAAAAAATCCATTTGGAGCTGAAACTTCAAGATTAGTAAAGTTATACGATAAGGTAGAAGAAACAGAAGAAATGGATTTGTGTTATTTCGTAGAAGAGAAAATGGAGCCATATGAAGATACGATTACTTTAGTTCCATTTGTAGAGGAAGATCCTGAAATATTATTTTTAAGATTACCAGATTTTAACTCTACTAATAATCCAATAAATTTTCGTGGAACAAACTTTAATAACTATACTCAATTAATCGGAACAGATTCGGGAGTACAAGAAGATATTCAAAATAAATTAGTTTCACAAAGTTTACTTGATACCCAAGTCAATGTTGATTATACAAGAAGAACAGATTATTTAGGAAGTGATATAACAGATTATGGATTTGCTAATCACATTCACTTTAGTAGTGCAGAAAAAAGAATTGATAATTTTAAAACGAAATTAGAATTAATTGAATTATATGTTTCATCAAGTGATTCATTTCAAGATATAACTGGTTCTGAAGAAACTATTGGTGAATGGAATGCTAAAAAACGAAGAGTAATTAATTCATTTGATCCATTAGAACATTATATGTATTTTGAATCATCTTCATACGCTTCGAGTTCAGTTGGAGAATACTACTCAGCTTCTTGGCCTAAGTCAAATTCATCTTCACCATATACATTAGTTCATACGAGTGGTTCTGCAGCAACAACTTGGTTTGATACTTGGAGAGGATATGCAGAAGATTTTGATAGAAACAATCGTGATAGATTAGCTAATAATATACCACTTCATGTAAATACTGATACTCAAAATAATACATTTATAGATTTTCTTGATATGACTGGACAACAATTCGATGAGATTTGGAGTTATCTAAAACACTTCACAGATATAAATGAAAGAAGTAATAAATTATCAGAGGGTATATCAAAGGATATTGTTAGAGAAGTTGCTAGGAGTATGGGATTTGAACTTACTAATGGTAATGATTTAATGATACTTCCAGAATATTTGTTGGGTAAAGAAGCAGATGGTACTACTAAATATGAATCACCACAAGACCAGGTAACAGAAGAAATATGGAAAAGAATTTTAGCAAATACACCTTTCTTTCTGAAGACAAAAGGTACTATGAGGGCAATGAAAGGATTGTTAAATTGTTATGGTATACCAAGTTCAATATTACGAGTAAGAGAATATGGTGGTCCTGATAAAGGAACAAGAGTTTCTTATGAGATAAAAAGAAAGTTTACATATGCATTAGATTTTAAATCTTCAGAGTATGTTCAAGTGCCATGGAATGATGATGGTACGAGTGGAATAAAACCTGAAACAGTAGAGTTTAGATTTAGAAGTCCAAAATCAAAAGACCAAGTTATATTGAATCAAGGAACTAATTGGGCAATATCATTACAAGATAATGGAGCAACTGATGATTATGGATATTTAGAATTTGCTATTAGTGGTAGTTCTCTTGAATTTGTTACTTCATCTTTATTACCAGTTTATAATGATGAGATGTGGAGTGTTATGTTAACGAGGAAATCAGCAAGTGGAGCTGAGTTAACTGCAGATACAACTTCACAAAATATAACTTATGAGTTAACAACAAAACAATATGATTCAAGTAGAGAAGTTGTAAGGTTTGCAAGTAGTCAAAGTTTATCAACAAATACTGCAGCGACAAATGCTAAATTTGTTGCAGATGGTACTCTAAGTTTTGGTGGAAGTGGAACAGGGTTTTATACAACACAACTTAGTGGTTCATTAATGGAGCTTAGATTGTGGAGTGAACCATTATCACAGGATTCATTTGATAACCATGTTAGAGCACCAAAATCTTATAATGGAAATACTACTGAATCTTTCTTTGATAATTTAATTCATAGGACACAATTGAATGATAATGTAACATTAGATGCAACTTCAAGTTTTACCGATAATAGTTTTTCACAAACATATAATGCAACTGGTAGTGCTAAGAGTTTTAGTGGTAATCAATTTAGAAGTATTGTAGATAAAGAAGAATTAAGAGTTCCAAACATTGGGCCAAATAGAAGAAATGCAACCAAGATAAGATTAGAGGATAATACTTTAACTGGACCATTATCATCTAATATTAGAAAAGAAAAATCATCACAAGATTTCGCACCTATAGATAGTAATAAACTCGGAATATTCTTTTCACCGACTGATGTAGTGAATGAGGATATAATGTATTCTATAGCGGATTTTAATTTTGATAATTTGGTTGGAGACCCAAGAGATGTTTATGAAGATAGTTATCGTGGATTAGAATTACAACAAAGAAAGTATTGGAAAAAATATTCACAAACAAATAACTTTTGGGATTATTTGAGAATCATAGATTATTATGATAGTGGTATTTGGCAACAACTTAGAAGTTTATCACCAGCGAGAGCAAACACAACTCTTGGTGTATTGATTGAACCAAACATTTTAGAAAGAAGTAAAGTTGTTATTGGTAAAATTCCAGAATTTGATAATCAATATTTTGAAAATGCAGGACACTTTGATGTTGGAATAGATATGACTAATTTCATAAGTGGTTCTGATGATAGGATGATGATTCTAACTGGTGAGTTTCCAAACTATAATGGAACTATAAATATACACAATAATGAAAGTGGTTCACTTGGAACATTAGCAATGCCATCATTGGTGAGATTGGGAGAAATTGACCCGAGAACAGAATTTGGTAATACATATGCTACAGCAAGTACTACACAGGGTGCTGTATCAAGAGTATTTACAGAAACATTACAACCTTATATTAGTTCTTCAAGACTTGCAGAACACAATGAAATAAAATATAAGAATTATGCGAGTTCACAAGATGCTTATACTGATACACCACTTAGTTCATCATTTGAACCAGCGGAATATCAGAGTATGGCATATGACTCAAAACTTTTTAGACTTTTTTATAAAGGTCAATTATTAACAAAGAAAAATACAATAGATGGAAACGACCCCGTTGAGATAACTATAACATCACCAACAAAACTTGTAACACAAGAACCAGGTGATTCTAAACTAAAAGTTGAATAAAAGATGAGTAAGTATATATTTATCTATGAGGTTTTCCATCTCAAATACAATACAATTAGGAGTATTTAAATGAATAAAAAATCAGTCGTTTGGACATCCCCAAGACGCGTGAAAATGGGATTTCTAAACAATACAAGCGTAACCGTTGATGCTATTCTTACCAAAAAAGGTCGAGAACTATTGGCAAGAGGGCAAGACGAGTTCAGAATAACAAAGTTTGCATTATCGGATGACGAAATAGATTACAGTCTATGGGATACAGCACATCCGAATGGTTCAAATTATTACGGAGCAGTAATTGAGAATATGCCGTTATTGGAAGCCTTTGTAGATGAAAATCAAGTTATGAGATATAAGTTAGTATCCTTACCGAAGAATACTGCTAAATTACCAATACTTGAAATTCCATCACCAACATTAGTTTTCAATGGTCCTGGTATTACTCAAACTATTACACCAAACACGCGAAATGGTAGTGATAACGAAAGTGGATATAACTTCATCTTACATGATGGTATTATAGCTAACTTGACTCCAGTAATCGTTTCTTCTAATACGAAGAAAAGTAGAGTACCACCAAAACAAAGGTTTGCAAGAAGAGCAGCTGGATCCAGTCGGGGAAGATTTTCCGCAGGAGCAGCTGGTAAATTGGGTGCAACCGCATTTTTAGATGAACTGGAAGATATGAATATTGCAGATTTACAATTTAATGCAGGGGCAACTACTCCAGTATTCTTAAACGAGGAAGAGAGAAAGAGTTCAATAACAATTACAGGAAAATCTGTAAATGTCGTTTCTCGTTCTGTAACTTCAGACACTTCAACAAATGTAACCGTAATTGGGTTGGACACAGGGGCGACATATAATGTTGCAGTTACTGTTAAAGCAGACCCAAGTAAATTATAAGGAGTAGATGATGTCAGTATTTACAAGATTCGATTTTGAAAACGATGTAGTTGAAAATCAACGAACTAAAGTATCAAGTGGTATTTTTAGTGGTGGAAGTGGAACATTAACCACTTTCTTTACAGCATCAGCATTAGGTGATGTTAGTGGTTCGTATCGTGCAATATATCATAAAGTACCAAGCGATTCAACATCCGAGATACAATTTGATATAGGATATGCTAATTTTAATGGAAGTGGTTCAGCAGGAAATTCAACCAAATTAACAAGTGGTGGAAGACAGACTGCGGGAATGTATAGACAATTCAGAAATGTTTTGTTATCACCAAATACGGAAAAATTTACATTCACAAGTGCAGCAGCTTCTGCAGATGATTTCTATTTTATCTCGTTCAATCGAGCTCGTATGAGAGAAAAGATTGATCCAGGTAATTGGGAAATACATCTTGGAAGTACACCATTAAAATTAATTGATGATAGTGGAGCAACTAA
>Ga0206678_10000490_pt1 | contig 25472 bp, 29 predicted proteins | sample M180m12015metaG_FD_155453 | JGI IMG/M metagenome (GOLD analysis project Ga0206678, IMG submission 155453) | Ammonia-oxidizing marine archaeal communities from Monterey Bay, California, United States - M1 80m 12015 | ecosystem: Environmental > Aquatic > Marine > Intertidal zone | place: USA... | reverse complement strand
TCTTGGCGCCAGGTCTATACGCATGGAAACTCTATGTTGAATTGCCTGCTGATGCGCTTGAGGTCGAAGGCGTTGGTCAACAATGGGTTTGGTCGTATCGTTTTCCTGGAGAAGACGGTGTGTATGGAAACACAAGCGGTCGGCTGTTTAGCTCTAAAAATACCTTTGGGCTAGATCCAGATGACCCCTATGGACAAGATGACATCCTGATCAGGAGTGGAGAAGTTCATTTACCAATTAATAATAAAGTCGTCTTTCAACTCAGATCAAAAGATGTATTGCATGACTTTTATGTGCCTCAATTCAGAGCAAAAATGGACTTGGTGCCTGGGCAACAGTCAAATCTATGGTTTGAACCAACACTTCTTGGAACCTATGAAGTGGCCTGCGCAGAATACTGTGGCACAGGGCATTATGCTATGAGAGGAGTGGTTGTAGTCGATACACAGGAAGATTTTAATAGTTGGCTGGAAGAACAACCGACATTTGCTGACACAATGAGCGAGGGCGCCAATGGGGAACAAATAGTTCAGACGCTCGGTTGTGTCGCTTGTCACAGTAATGATGGTTCAGATGGAATTGGGCCAACATGGAGGGACACTTATGGCACCAACAGATCTTTGAGCTCAGGGGAAACTGTTGTTGTCGATGAAGATTATATTAAAACATCGATTGTCAATCCGATGTCACAAATTGCTGAGGGCTATGCTCCAGTAATGCCTGCTTACGCAACTCTATCGGAAGAGGAGCTGGCGGCAATTGCTGATTACATAAAAACCCTAAGCGAATAAGTTTCGAAATAAAAAATGAGTAAAAAAATAGACTAAGGAGTAATTCTAGAAATGGATCAAAATTCAGCTACTTACGAAGGTCAACAAATGTACGACCCAAAAGGTTGGTGGGATACATATGTATTCTCTCAAGACCATAAAGTTATTGCATTGCAATATGTTTGTGTTGCGCTTGCTATAGGGCTAACGGGCATGTTCCTCTCTCTGTTGATGAGGATGCAGCTTGGTTTCCCAGGGTTGTTTGAATCGATTGACGCCGGCAGTTACTATCAAGACGTAACCATGCATGGAATGATCATGGTGATATATCTTCTAACGGCTCTTTTTCTTGGTGGATTTGGAAACTATTTAATTCCTCTTATGCTTGGGTGCAGAGACATGGCTTTTCCTTTTGTCAATATGCTCAGTTTCTGGATGTACTTCCTATCAGTAATCATTCTTGTGGCTAGTTTTTTTGTCGAGAGTGGTCCCACTGGTGCTGGCTGGACGCTCTACCCTCCTCAGTCAATCCTCGAAGGAACACCCGGAGGTGATGGTGCTGGAATCATACTGATGCTTGCTTCGCTCGCAGTATTCATTATTGCTTTCACCATGGGCGGCTTGAACTATATCACTACTGTCCTTCAGTCCAGAGCAAAAGGAATGACGCTCATGAGAATGCCGCTGATTATTTGGTGTATCTTTCTCGCAACATTTTTAGGTTTATTGGCTTTCCCTGCACTCTTGGTGGGGGCGATAATGCTGATATTTGACCGCGTGCTTGAAACAAGTTTCTTTATGCCTGAAATATTCAAAGGCGGAGAGGTGCTCGACTATGGTGGTGGAAGCCCGGTGCTGTTCCAACACCTATTCTGGTTCTTCGGTCACCCAGAAGTCTATATCATTGCCCTCCCTGCATTCGGGATCATTTCTGAACTCATCAGTGTTCATGCTAGAAAGAATATCTTTGGTTACAACATGATGGTTTGGGCGCTTATCGCGATTGCTGGTATTGCATTTATCGTCTGGGCGCATCATATGTATGTGGCTGGAATGAACCCTTATCTTGGATTTTTCTTTGCAACAACAACATTGATTATTGCTGTTCCAACAGCAATTAAAGTCTATAACTGGGTCCTGACTCTTTGGAATGCAAACATCAAGATGACGGTTCCAATGCTCTATTGCTTGGCCTTCCTGGTTACATTCCTGAATGGCGGGCTTACAGGCCTGTTCTTAGGTAATGTGGCAGTGGATGTTCCGCTTTCAGATACTTATTTTGTAGTCGGTCACTTCCATATGGTCATGGCTGTTTCTCCTGTGCTGGCATTGTTCGGCGGACTGTATCACTGGTACCCATCTGTTACAGGAAGAATGCTCGATGACACGCTTGGAAAGATTCACTTTTGGATCACATTCGTAGGCACGTATTTAATATATTTCCCAATGCACTATATTGGCTTCTTGGGTGTTCCAAGAAGATATTATTCGAACGAGCAGTATGACTTTATTCCACAGTCTGTTGCAGACTTGAATCAGTTCATAACGATTTGTGCTTTGATCGTTGGAGCAGCACAATTCATCTTGCTCTATAACTTCATCAAAAGTTTCTACAAGGGTGCCATTGCTCCCAAAAACCCATGGGGCGCTTGTACGCTAGAATGGCAAACATTGGAGTCTCCTCCGGGACATGGAAACTGGGGTGAACAATTGCCGGTTGTCTATAGATGGCCCTACGAATATGGTCTTCCAGAAGCAACTGCAGACTTTGTTCCTCAGAATGTTCCAGATGAGCAGATCACATAAAAAATGACTAACTACGCAACATCTGAAAAAGCATTCCTAGGGCTAAATCATGCCCAGGTATTCGTCTATGTGTTGATGACGGTTATTTCAATACTGTTCTTATTTATTACAAATGCTTATCTTTTTAGAATGAACTTTCAAGATTGGGCGCCGGTTCCAATTCCTACATTGCTTTGGTTCAATACTATCTGTCTGCTCTTAGCAAGCATTGGGATGGCATGGGCAAAAAGTGGAGCGAAATCACAAGACCATCAAAAAACAAAAGTTGGTCTAGCGCTTGCCGGTGTTTTTGCGATTGTATTTGTTTCAGGTCAAACATGGGCCTGGCAAGAGCTAAGTGTGGGCGGGTACTTCTTGTCTTCAAACCCTGCCAATACATTCTTTTATCTAATCACAGCTTTGCATGCCTTTCATGTTATTGGGGGGCTTGTTGCATGGTTTATGGTCACCTTTAAGGTTTTCAAAGGGGATGCAACAATGCTTCAATCTGAATCAGTTGGCTTATTGGGCGCCTATTGGCACTATATGCTTTTGGTTTGGGGTGTATTGTTTGCGATGTTAATAACAACTTAAAGAGTAAATTATGTCTAACAATCAAAACGTATCTTTTGATCACAACATTCCTGATAATTTAAAAGGGTTGGTTGCTGATTGGTCTTCTGATGTTCAAACCTTCAGAGTGAGGTGGAGCAAAGCCATGATGTGGATCTTTCTGGTCAGTGATACTTTTATATTTGGCTCTTTCTTATCTGCTTACATGGCGGTAAGACTAACCACTATTGAGGCCTGGCCTAACACCAGTCAAGTTTTTGCATTGCATGTGGGTGGAACAGATGTTCCCTTGCTGTTGATTGCAATCATGACATTCATACTGATTAGCAGCAGCGGAACGATGGCAATGGCTGTGACCTCCGGTTATAAAAAGCAGAGGAAAAAAACGGCTTATCTGATCTTTTTAACGGCCCTTGGTGGTGTTGCATTTGTGGGGATGCAGATGTTCGAGTGGAGCAAGCTGATATTTGAAGAAGGCATTCGACCTTGGAACAATGAATTTGGAGCCAATCAATTTGGCGGCTTCTTCTTTATGATTACCGGTTTTCATGGTTTACATGTATCGATAGGCGTTGTCTATCTAACCATCGTCGCAAAGAGGGTTTTGGATGGTCGGTATGACAGGCTCAATGATTACCAAATGGTCGAGGTTGCTGGCTTATACTGGCACTTTGTTGATTTGGTTTGGATATTTATTTTCGCATTCTTTTATTTGTGGTAGGGCTTAGATATGGAAGAACAAAAACAATTTAAACACCCTAGTTTTTATCCTGGAGATGCTCCAGAAACTGAGCATCCGTTCAGCTTATATATAAGCGTTTGGATCCTCTTGTTTGTATTGAGTGCATTTTCATACGCTGTTGATATAGCTGAGGTTGAGGGTTACCTCAGGTGGTTCCTGATCACGGTCTTTGCTTTTTTAAAAGCAGGGTTGGTTGTTGGTGTATTCATGCACATGGCATGGGAAAGGATGGCATTTTTATATGCAATCATGCTCCCTCCTCTTTTCCTTTTGGCTTTGGTTGGAATATTGTCAGTAGACGGCGCTTTCGTATACTACATTCGTGACCTATTCATGCCATTAGTCGGCGAATAGACTATAAGGAAATCGTGATAACAAAAAAAGGTGTGGCCGGCTTTACGATTCTGCTCGCTTTATGCGTTATTGTATTCGGAGCATACGTAAGGCTGACAGATGCCGGTTTAGGCTGCCCCGATTGGCCGGGTTGTTATGGTTTTATAACCGTTCCTGAAACGACTGAAGACTATCTTTCTGTTGAGCAAAACTTTCCGGGTGAGCTTGTAGACGAAGGAAAAGCCTGGAGAGAAATGATTCATCGCTACATTGCGTCTCTACTTGGCTTCTTAATTCTTTCATTGTTTCTGAGAGACTTTTTCTCGCATAGAAATGGCCTAGGTTCACAAAAAGACTTAAAGCTATCAAGTGCCTTGCTCCTATTGGTTATTTTTCAAGGCATGCTAGGGATGTGGACGGTAACGCTCAAAGTTCATCCCCTTGTGGTGACCGCTCACTTGATTGGGGGCTTAACGACCTTATCTCTTTTGTTTTTCTACTATCGAAACCTAGACAAGGACACTGAAAGCATTATTTCCACGCCCAAAGCGATGCTTTTAGGCTTACTCATTCTCTTTATTCAAATAATTCTTGGGGGCTGGACAAGCACAAATTATGCAGCGCTAGGATGCCCCGATCTGCCATTTTGTTATGGCGAAGCGTGGCCCTCTAACATGGACCTTGAAGAAGGCTTCTTAAAATGGCAAGAAGTTGGTGTCAATTACGAAGGGGGTCAACTCAGCCCATCGGGTAGAACGGCCATTCACTTCGTGCATAGACTCGGTGCAATAGCAGTTTTACTTGCCCTTGGTTGGCTATCATTGAAGTACATCAAGCACAGCTCACATCGTATCCGAAAAGCTTCCAAAATAATGTTGGCAGCCTTATTGGTTCAATTAGCCATAGGCGTTCTAATGGTTTGGTTTGGCATCCCCTTGGTCTTGGCCACTGCTCACAATGCATTTGCTGCTCTGCTTTTGCTTTCCTTTATCAATCTTTTATACACTGTCAAACTTAAGCAAAACTAATAAAATAAAATGCATGCAGATCAGATTCTTGCCCAGCTGAACGAACAGCAAAGAGAGGCCGTTACCTCAAGTGGCAACAATGTTATGGTTGTTGCTGGCGCGGGCAGTGGCAAAACAAGGGTATTGGTTCATAGAATTGCTTGGCTTATTGCAGTTGAACAAACGCCTCCACAAAATATCTTTGCCGTTACATTTACAAATAAAGCAGCAAAAGAAATGTCCTCCAGGGTTTCTGAAATTCTCGGTTATGAGTCAAAAGGAATGTGGATTGGAACGTTTCATGGAATAGCGCATCGATTCTTGCGGCTGCATTGGTCTGACTCTGGCCTTGATCAGAATTTTCAGATTCTTGACGCAGACGATCAACTCAGACAAATCAAAAAAATTATTAAGGAGAATTCATTTGACGAATCAAGGTATCCCCCTAAAGAAATAACCTGGTTTATCAATAGCCAAAAAGATTTGGGCTTGAGACCAAACAAAAGCAAAGGCAAAAAAGGTCTTGAACACTATTTAGAAATTTATGATGCATATGAGAAGCTATGCCGACAAAATAACTTGGTTGACTTTGGTGAGCTTCTTCTTCGTTTCTATGAAACCTTAAAGAACAATGAACCTCTTTTGGGGCATTATCAGAATCGTTTTGAAAATATTCTCGTCGATGAGTTTCAAGACACCAATGAAATACAATACAAAATCATAAAGCTCCTGACTGGCGATACAGGAAAAGCTTTTATTGTTGGAGATGATGATCAATCAATTTATCGATGGCGGGGCGCCAATCCAGATAGCATGCCGCGGTTTAGAAAAGATTTTCACGAGCCCAGGAGCATCAAGTTGGAGCAAAATTATCGCTCCACAAAAAATATTCTCAATGCGGCAAATTCAATCATCGCTAATAACAGTGGTCGCCTAGAGAAAAATTTATGGACCGATGAAGAATCAGGGCCCTTACTAAAACTCCATCAGAATTTCGACGAGTATGAAGAAGCCAGAAATATTGTTGAAACAATAGAGTCAAAGTCGGGCAAGCTCAGGATGAGCGACATCGCTGTGCTTTATCGCTCAAACGCACAATCAAGAGTGATTGAAGAGGCGCTCTTAAGAAAGTCGGTCCCTTATCGGGTTTACGGTGGTTTTCGTTTTTTTGATCGTGCTGAGGTCAAGGATGCGCTTGCATATCTGCGTCTGACACAAAATGTCGCAGATGACATCGCTTTTGAAAGGGCCTGTAGTGTTCCTCCAAAAGGGATAGGCGCACAAACAATGGATAAACTAAAAAAATATGCGATTGATGAGGGCGTGTGTTTAGTTGTCGCTGCCAATCAACTCATTCAAGCAAAAGCTCTAAACAATAGGGCGACAAATAGTCTTTTAGCTTTCTTGGAAGAAATTAATGAAACCAAAAAGCTGATCCTGGATCAGCCACTTGAAAAGCAATTTGAGACGGTTATTGAGCAATCAAAACTAATTCCTCACCTGAAACAAAAGAAAACCGAACAGTCGGCTACAAAAATAGACAACATCATGGAATTGATTAATGCCGCACATGGCTTTCGTCAGCCTTTTGATGACGATGACTTGTCTCCAATGCAGTCTTTCTTAGCGCATGCTGCGCTTGAGTCCGGAGAAAATCAGGCATCGGAATGGCAAGAGTGTGTTCAGTTGATGACGATGCATTCTGCAAAGGGCTTGGAATTTCCTTTGGTTTTCATCGCGGGGATGGAAGACGGATTGTTTCCGCATTCGCGATCTCAACTTGATCCGGGAGGCCTGGAAGAAGAGCGTCGTCTCTGTTATGTGGCAGTCACTCGTTCAATGAAAGAGCTCTATATCAGTTACTCGACTCAAAGAATGCTTCATGGGAACATGATGAGCTGCCAACCTTCTCGTTTTCTTTATGAAATACCCAACGAGCTGATTGATGACCTATCCACGGAAGGGCTGAAGCCTATCAAAAGAAGGTCTAGGACCAATCGCGGCGACGGCTTGCTTGGAAAACTTGTTCAACACTCTTCTTTTGGTGAAGGCGTTGTCATCGCCGTAGAGGGAGACGGAGACAACAAAAGGGTTCAGGTCAATTTTCAGTCGGCAGGTCTCAAATGGCTTGTTTTGGGCTATGCAAATCTTAAAATAATGTAAAATAAGAGCCCTGTAATTATGAATATTCTAATACTTGGAGCGGGTCGAGTCGGGTCAGCATCAGCAATTGAGCTTGCAAGCGAGCAAGACAATGAGGTGACCGTGGTTGATATTGATGGCGAGAGACTTGATAAGCTTTCATCCAAGTCGGATCTCAGGGTCATAGAAGGCAGCGCATCTCATCCAGATGTTTTAAAGTCAGCGGGCGGCGAAACAGCAGATATGTTGATTGCTGTTACCAGCAGCGATGAAGTCAATATGATCTCATGTCAGATTGCCTCCAGTCTTTTTAATACACAAAAAAAAATAGCAAGAATACGCCAAGCTCAGTACACAAAACACTCTGATTTGTTTTCTGAAGGAAGCATTCCTGTCGACTACATCCTTAGTCCCGAAGAGCTGGTAACGAACTATATTGCTGAAGTGATTGAGCATCCTGGTGCTTTTCAGGTGGTTAATTTTGCAGAGGGGAAAATCAAAATGGTTGGCGCGAAAACCAAGAAACATGGGTTTTTGGTAGACCAACCAATCAGTCATCTTCACGTTCATTTGGGAAATGAAAAAGTAAGGATTGCGGCAGTTTACAGAGACGGGGAAATGATATCTCCCAAAGGAGACGTGGTGATCAAGGAAGATGATGAAGTATATTTTATTGCTGCGCCTGGTGATATTGATTACATGATCACTGAGTTCAACCAAGATCAAGAAAAAGCCAGAAACATAATCGTTGCTGGTGGCGGAAGGGTTGGCTATAAACTGGCCGCATACCTTGAAAAAAATAACCACGTAAAGATCATTGAAAAAGATCATGATAGGGCCAAATATATTGCCGAAAAACTTGAATCAGCAATTGTTTTAAAAGGTGATTCTTCTGATGATTCGCTACTTAAAGAAGAAAACATAGAAAACAGCGATGTCTTTGTCGCAACCACAAATTCTGAAGAAGCAAACCTATTGTCTGCAATGGTTGCAAAAAAAATGGGGGCCAAAAAAGTTATGGCGATTGCAAATAAAGATTCCTATTCTGGTTTAGCGGAAGCAGGAACCATCGATATTGCAATCTCTGCTGAGCGCATAACAACCAGTGCGCTGCTATCTCATGTTAGAAAAGGAGATGTGGTTACGGTGCACAGGTTAAAAAGAGGTAATGCTGAGGCGCTTGAAGCAGTTGCACATGATCATGAAGAGTCCAATGCTGTTGGAAAAAAGGTTGAGGACATTGCTTTGCCGGAAGGCGCTTTCATCACAGCCATTGTTTCTCATCAAGGTGAGATCAAGGCCGTTCATAGATCAACAATGATTGAAGCCGATGATCATGTTGTAGTTTTCATCGATAACCGAGATACTATTGGAGAAATAGAAACAATTTTCGCTTAATCCCACTAATTCAAATATTGGGAAGCATATATGGTTTTGGGTTATTACAAGTCAGTTTTCAAAACATTGGGGATGCTAATGATGGTGTTCAGCTTCTCAATGGTTATTCCATTCATTGTCTCGGCGCTCGAGCGCGATGTTCTAACGGCATCTTCATTTATGGCCTCGTTTTTCTTCACGTTAATTGTGGGCTTGGTTTTTTGGCTGCCTTCCAGGGGTGATTCTTCTGATATTCGCTTGCATGAGGGCTTTCTTATTGTTGCACTGTTTTGGATTATACTGGCACTTTTTGGCTCCATTCCTTTCTTTATGTTGCCAGACAGCAGCATCAGCTTGACGGATGCAATCTTTGAGTCCACATCTGGGCTCACAACGACAGGTGCGACTATCCTAACTGGGCTTGATGGATTGCCAAAGGGTCTGCTTTTCTATCGATCACAGCTTCAATGGCTAGGAGGACTTGGGATCATTGTTTTAGCCGTTGCCATCATGCCTCTTTTAGGGGTGGGCGGCATGCAGTTATATAGAGCCGAGTCCGGCGCCGGCATTCAAGATTCAAAGTTTACACCTAGACAAACAGAAACAGCCAAGTCACTTGCTCGGATATATTTGATTCTGACTTTTCTTTGTATGCTTGGATACCTTGTAGCTGGCATGTCTTTCTTTGATGCCATTTGTCACGCAATGACCACAACTGCAATTGGTGGCTTTTCTACCCATGATGCAAGTTTTTCATATTTTGAGGGTCTGCCTGGCGTTTACGTGATTTCATCGATCTTTATGTTTCTTGCGGGGGTCAACTTCACGCTTCATTTTTTTGCGTGGAAAAATAAATCGATCATTGGTTTTTTGAAAGATTCAGAGTTTAAGGCTTATCTGTTATTGCTTGTTTTGGTGGTTTGCGCCGCTAGCTTAAGTTTTTCTATGGGCGGCTCTGCTGATTCCGGTCGACCGGGTCTTCTTCAAATCATTTTTCAAGTCATTTCAATCGGAACCACCACTGGATATACTTCGTCCGATTATTTTTTATGGCCTGCCTTCATTCCTTTTCTCTTAATCATCTATAGCTTTATAGGTGGTTGCGTAGGTTCCACTGGCGGTGGTCTTAAGGTTGGAAGATGTCTCATGATGCTCAAACAAGTTTTTAAAGAGATGAAACAACTGGTCCATCCAAGCGCAGAAATACCAGTAAAAATGAATGCTAAAACGGTGGATGAGAGGGTTTTAAATTCTGTCTGGGGTTTTGTCTCGGCCTATCTAATTATTTTGGTTTTTTTCTCAATGATTTTGATGTTGTCTGGGCTTGATCAAGTTTCATCCTTCTCTGCAATTGCAGCTTCTTTGAATAACCTGGGACCAGGTCTTGGAGATGTCTCAAGCAACTATGCAATGCTCAGTGATTTTAATAAGTGGGTCTGTGTGGTAGCCATGATTCTGGGTAGGCTAGAAATATTTGCTCTACTGGTGTTGCTGACGCCAACATTTTGGAGAGACTAAAATGAGCTTATTTTTTGAGCGCGTCCAAAGGGCAAGTGTTTTGCTTGGAAGACTGGTCTCACAACTTTACCCCCTGATGATTCTTCTAATCTTTGCTGTGGTTGTTCTTCGTTATTTTTTTGATACCGGATGGATATGGCTACAAGAAACTATTTTATGGATGCATGCTTTGATATTTCTGCTTGTCGCACCATATGCGCTTGAGGAGGATGCCCATGTAAGGGTAGATGTTTTTTATAGGCAATGGTCAAAAAAGACTCAAGCATTGATCAATTTATTAGGCGCATTGCTCTTTCTATGCCCTTTTTCACTGTTTCTGTTTTATTCATCACTGGACTATGTTTTTTCCTCGTGGGTTATTAATGAAGCCTCAAGGGACGCTGGGGGCTTGCCCTATCCATTTATTTCTTTGCTTAAATCTACAATTCCCCTAACAGCATTGCTTCTTTTCCTACAGGGTTTGTCCATGTCCTATCTTTCGGTCTCCAAACTAAAAAATGATTGAAAGCGTATTGTTGTTCTTTTCGGTGATCTTGCTTTTAATGGCGGGTTTTCCGGTCGCATTCACGCTCGGTGGTATCGCTCTAATTTTTGCGGGTCTTGGCATCATCACGGGCAATTTTGATTCGGGTTACTTAAATGCTCTTCCGAGCAGGCTTTATGGAACCATGACAAACGAAACACTGATGGCCGTTCCATTGTTTATCTTTATGGGTATCACGCTAGAAAAAGCAAAAATCGCAGAGGACTTGTTGGAAACAATGAGTGCTTTGTTTGGTGGTTTCAGAGGCGGTCTGGCGATATCGGTCATTTTGGTAGGAATGTTACTGGCTGCAAGCACCGGCATTGTTGGAGCAACGGTCGTAACAATGGGCTTATTATCGCTCCCCTCGATGATGAAACGAGATTATGCCCCATCTTTGTCGACCGGGGTGATTGCAGCCTCAGGAACGCTGGGGCAAATAATCCCCCCTTCCATTGTGCTTGTCTTGCTCGGTGATGTGCTTTCTTCTGCTTACCAACAGGCACAACTGAACCAAGGAATTTACTCGCCTGAAACAGTTTCGGTGGGTGATCTATTTGTCGGTGCAATTATCCCTGGATTGATTCTCGTCGCCTCATATCTCTTATACGTACTGTTCAAATCTTTTTTAAACCCGGGCTCAATGCCTACAAAAAAAACATCGGCTGATGCACCGACAATAAACATCCGGTCTTTTTTGACTATTTTACTCCCGCCTCTGTCATTGATCCTGGCGGTTCTGGGTTCAATTATTTTAGGGTTTGCCACCATTACTGAGGCAGCAGGTGTTGGCGCAGCTGGTGCTGTTTTTCTTGCTTTCATCAAAAAAGCATTGGACTGGAATTCGCTGAAGAGTATTTCTGAAGATACTGCGAAACTTACTACGATGGTTTTTATGATCCTCATTGGAGCTTCTGTCTTTTCTCTGGTCTTTAGAGGCTATGAGGGAGATGAGCTGGTTCAATCTTACCTAACATCAGTTCCTGGGGGGACGTTTGGAATAGTTTTGGTTGTTATGCTTGCAATGTTTGTTCTTGGTTTTGTTTTAGATTTTATAGAAATTACATTCGTTGTCGTTCCAATCGTTGCGCCAATCATTCTGGCCTTAGGCGTTGATCCTGTTTGGCTTGGAATAATGATAGCCATCAATTTACAAACTTCTTTTTTGACGCCTCCTTTTGGTTTTGCTCTTTTTTATCTGAGGGGGGTTGCTCCGGATTCAATATCTACAAAATCTATATATATGGGCGCCTTACCTTTTGTTTTAATTCAGATTTTTGTTCTGATCCTGTTGGCTTCTTTTCCAATCATCGTAACTTGGCTGCCATCGAATCTTTATTAGGAGGCCGAATCAGCCCAATCCATATTTTTTCTGGCGGCTTCTTTGTAGCCCGCTAAATTTAGATTTTTAATTGACAAGGCATTGCCTTGTTTTGATGTTCTTGATGGAATTCCTCAAACAAGACCTCATGTGCATACAAATTTCCCGGCGCAAACAGGTTGGTTAGAGCCAGGCAGATTAGTCTTTGTATCTGTTTCTTAATAGTGCGTACTCTGATATTTTTGTCCATTCAGATACTGTTTTTTTATACTCCGCAAAAGACTGGTATATTTTTGAAAAGAGCGGATCTTTGGCTTCAATTTCTTTGATTATTTCATCAGTTGTTTTTTCGAAAGCGGCCATAACTTCATTTGGAAATGGTTTGATCTCAATATCCTTCATTTTTCTTATTTGTTGCAGTGACGATGCATTTCTCGCAACAAATTCTGCCAACATGGTGTCATTGGTTGATTGTATTGCAATTTCAACAATTGCCTGAAGGTCATCAGGCAATGATTCAAACGCTTCCTTATTAATGATGCATTCGAGCGATGGCCCTCCCTCATGCCATCCTGGATAATAGTAATGCTTTGCAACCTTATGCATTCCAAATGCGAGGTCATTGTATGGGCCTATCCATTCTGCTGCATCGATTGTTCCGGTCTGTAGGGCTGTGAATATTTCGCCTCCGGGCATGGCAACAGGGGTTCCTCCATTTCTTCTTAATACCTCTCCCCCAAATCCAGGAATTCTCATTTTTAAGCCCTTGATGTCCTCAATTGTATCGATTGATTTTTTAAACCAACCTCCCATCTGACATCCTGAATTCCCACAAGGAAACGGCAATAAATTGAAGGGCTCATATAACTCTCTATAGAGCTCCTGCGCACCGCCAAAGTAATGCCAACCATTCAACTCCATGGCATTGAGGCCAAAAGGCAGTGTGGTAAATATCTGTGCGGCTTCGCTCTTTCCTCGCCAGTAGTAGGCTGCTCCATGTCCAAGCTCTGCGCCGCCGCTTGAGACAAGGTCAAAGACTTCAAATGCAGGCACCAATTCTCCAGCAGAAAATAGTTTGATCTTGATTCTACCGCCAGAAGCCCTCTCAATATTTTTAACCATACGTACAACGCTGGTTCCCAATCCTGGGAAATTTGGTGGCCAAGTGGTAACCATTTTCCATCTAAAGGTTTTTGACTGTGCTCGAACGGTTCGAGAAGAAGCAGCAACTGCGGCTGCTCCTGTGCCTAAAATAAGATCTCTTCTTTTAATCTTTTTTGTCATGATAGAAATCATAGGATATCAGGTACGGCCTCAATAATTGTGGTATTTTTAAGTTATGATTATTGTGCTACAAAGGGTCTCAGAAGCTTCTGTCACTATCGATAACTCTATTTATTCATCGATAAAAAATGGGTTTGTTGCGCTGGTGGGGTTTCAACCAGATGACAATGAAGAAGATCTGTCTTTCATGGTTCGAAAAATTTTAAGAATTCGAATTTTTGATGATGAGAATGGCGCTCTAAATCAAAGCATATCTGATATTAATGGAGACATACTGTTGGTCCCAAATTTTACCCTTGCTGCAGATACAACAAGGGGAAACAGGCCTGGATTCTCGACTGCAATGCCTCCAAATGATGCAAAAATAATGTTCGATAAATTTGTTAATGACGTCTCATCCTTGCATTCAAATGTCGCTTCAGGTCTTTTTGGGGCGGACATGAAAGTCTCGCTTACCAACGACGGTCCAATAACAATTTCATTAGGAACCAAAAATAAATGATATGATAAATTTTCGTCTTTCTTACTGAAAAAAGAGGTTAATAAAATATGAGTATGCCCGGTCCTACTGAACTAATAATCATTCTAGTTATCGTCGCCCTAATTTTTGGAACAACCAAAATAAAAAACATAGGTTCAGATCTTGGCGGTGCCATTAAAAGCTTTAGAAAAGGCTTAAACGAGGCTGAGAGTGTAGAGTCAGACCTCTCAAAGGTTGGGGAAGAAATAAATAAAAACCCAGAAGACAGCGAAGCTTCAGGCGAAGAAATAAATAAAAGCCCGGAAGACAGCGAATCTGCAGCCGAAGAAATCAAAAACGACTGATCGGAAATGTTTGATATTGGTTTTTGGGAGATGTTGGTCCTGTGTGTTTTAGGATTGCTTGTGCTTGGCCCAAATAAACTTCCAGAGGTAGCCATCAAAATTGGAAACTATGTCGGCAGAGCCAAGTCCATGGTCAATAGCTTCTCAAGACAAATGCGACAAGAAATTGAGCTTGCTCCATTAAGGCCTGATGCACCTGAGAGAACCGATGTCACTGAAGAAAAAGAATGAGTCAGCAGACAGAAGACCTAAAAGAAGAAAGTCTTGTATCCCACTTAATTGAACTAAGATCAAGATTAATCAAAGCCGGTAGTGCTGTATTGGTCTTATTTATATGCCTTATGCCGTTTGCAGACTTTATCTTTTCCCAAATTGCAATGCCTTTAATGAATCAGTTGCCTGAGGGCTCGACAATGATTGCGACCCAAGTTGCATCCCCTTTCTTAACACCATTTAAGACCACAATTTTTGCTGCACTTTTTCTGGCCATGCCTGTGGTGCTCTTTCAAATATGGTCATTCACAGCTCCGGGGCTTTATGAGAATGAAAAAAAGTTTGCCATACCATTGATGGTCTCAAGTGTTTTGTTGTTTTACTCTGGAGCCCTCTTTGCTTACTGGGTGGTGTTTCCTCTAATGTTTGGATTCTTCACGTCAGCAGCGCCCGAAGGTGTCTCTGTGATGACCGATATATCAAGTTATTTGGATTTTGTCCTGGTTCTGTTTTTTGCCTTTGGCATGGCTTTTGAGGTTCCAATTGCAACAGTCATGCTTGTTTGGTCTGGCTTGGCATCTGTCGAAAGGCTTGCTGCCAGCAGGGCCTATGTTCTGCTTGGAGCGTTTACCGTTGGAATGCTCATTACACCACCTGATGTCATCTCGCAGACATTGCTGGCAGTTCCTGTTTACTTGCTCTATGAGTGTGGCATTCTATTATCAAGAATTCTCATTAAAAAAAACAAAGAGGAGAAAGACACTGATGAACCAAGCATCAACCCCTAGCGATACATTCTTTGGTCACCCTATTGGCCTTCGGACGCTCTTTTTAACGGAGATGTGGGAACGCATGTCCTACTATGGAATGAGGGCGCTCTTGGTTCTTTATATGACCGGAGTTGTAACTGGATTTAACCCAGGCCTTGGTTGGACAAGCCTAGAGGCTCAGGCAATTTATGGAATCTATGTTGGCATGGTCTACTTTATTGTTATTCCTGGTGGTTGGCTCGCAGACAACATTCTAGGGCATCAAAAAGCGGTTCTGATTGGTGCAATCATTATCATGTTGGGGCACTTCATTTTGGCCATACCGGTGGATCAGACATTCTTTCTTGGGTTGGTCTTTGTTGTTATAGGAACGGGGTTGCTCAAGGGAAATATTTCAACCATTGTTGGCAAGCTATACTCGGATGAAGATGATCGAAGAGAGAATGGCTACTATGTCTTTTACATGGCGATCAATATTGGGTCGACTCTTGGCTTCTTGATCTGTTCATATCTGGGTGCACGAATAGGTTGGCACTGGGGTTTTGGGGCAGCTGGTATTGGCATGACTTTTGGAGTTATTCAGTTCATTAAAACTCGACATTTACTGGGTATCGCAGGTGCAGAACCAAACCCAATGGATGTTACAAAGCGTTCTCGATTGGTGTTGTGGTCAAAAATAAGCCTTGTCTTAACAAGCATTGTCATCATTGCAGGCCTAATGGGCCTTTACACAATCAATGCAAGGGCTTTTGCTGAAGGCTTCTACTACTTTCTCTCATTTGTTGCGGGCACTTATTTTCTATATTTATATTTCTTTGCTGGGCTCAATGCAGAAGAAAGAAAAAGCGTAATCCTTCTAGGGCTTCTCTTTGTTGGTGCTGCGGCTTTCTGGTCTGGATTTGATCAGTCCGCAAGCTCGCTGAGTATATTTGCAAGAGACTATACCGACCTTTCTGTCTCTGGTTACATTATTCCTATCGGTTGGTTGCAATTTGCAAACCCAATATTTGTGGTTATTTTTGCTCCTGTTTTTGCTGGTATCTGGACCCAGCTGGCTCGTAAAAACCTAAACCCCTCTTTACCAATCAAATTTGCGTTTGGTTTGTTGCTGATGGCGCTAAGCTTCATCGTCATGCTCTATGCCGTGGAGCTGGCGCTGGTTTCATCTCCAGTCAATATGCGGTGGCTCATTTTGACCTACCTCATTCAAACCTGGGGCGAGCTGGCATTGTCCCCTGTTGGTCTTGCGGCTTTTTCAAGGCACTCCCCGAAAAAATATGTCGGGCAAATGTTTGGTCTTTGGTTCACCGCATCAGCGATTGGGGGGGTATTGGCAGGGTTGCTTGGTGGAGATGCCTTGGTTGAAGGCCTTGATAGTATTTCGCCGGTATTTGGTTTTATGGTTCAGTACTATGTGATCATAGCCATTGCATTGATTATTGTGTCATTCCTGATTGGTAAAACAAGGGGTGGAAAAGAAGGCTAGGCTTAGCTTTTTTTAAGCTTTTTAAACTCCAGCTGCTTGTTCTCAATGCCTCTTTGAGAAAGCCATTTTTTTACTGCCTGCCCGGTTCCACTCGGCCATGGCCTAAGCTCATTCAATGGGACTGTTTTAAAGCCTGCCAATTCCTCTTCTTGGATTTTTATTTTTCCATCGGCCAGAAAAACATCGTAAGCAATAATGATTTGGTTCATTTGGATGAACTCATAAACACCAAGAAGGTCTCCAACATCGCAATCGAGCCCTATCTCTTCTTTTATTTCTCTTGCAATGCCCTCTTCTGGGCTTTCTTCTGCCTCCATAAATCCAGTAACCAAGCTATACCAGTGACTGGGCCAGCCTATAGATTGAACCAAAACAACTTCATCGTTTCTGTGGGCAACTGCTGCAAGAACGGGTGTTGGGTTATTCCATAATACAAAATCGCATTCAGGGTCTGAGCATCTCTTTCGTTCAAGCCCACTTTCTTCTTCAGTAATCAATTTGTTTTTACAGCTTGGGCAGTATTTGTAGTCATATTGCATAGAGCGTACTCTAAACATAAAGGCTCTTGATTTACAGCGCTTATTTCTTAAGGCATGCGGTCTTTGATTTGTTATATTTAATAAAAAAGGAGAATTTATGTCTGTTTATTTGGTGTCGATATGTGAAATAACGAACTTCAGCGAAGCGTTGAGCGAATATGCCGATGTTTCAGCAAAATTGATTGAGAAGAACGGGGGTCACTATGTTGTAAGAAGCCCTGTAAATAAAGTAGTGGAAGGTAACTTATTGGATGGAAAAACAGCAATCATCGCAAAATTTCCAAACAAAGAATGTATCGATAATTTTTGGGCATCAGAGGAATACCAATCAATAAAACATAAACGAGAAGGTACTGGAATTTATGATATTGGAATATTTGAGGGAGTAGATTAGCGGGATGTCTTATGACAGTGAAAATATTTTTGCAAAAATCTTGAGGGGTGAAATGCCTTGCCATAAGGTTTATGAAAATGAGTCAACAGTTGTTTTTATGGATATTATGCCCATGTCGGATGGCCATGTTTTGGTTGTCCCAAAGTTTCCTGCTGAGAATATTTTTGACCTCAATGAGGAGTATCTAAAAGAGGTTATTGCAACAACAAAACTGTTATCACATGCTATGAAAAGGGCGCTTGCCCCTTCTGGCTTGATCGTAAAACAGTTTAATGGTCCTGATGCTGGACAAACCGTATTTCATTACCATATGCACATCATTCCGGTTTATAATGGCGCGCCTAATAAAAACCATGGTTATGAAATGGAAAAACCAGAAAAACTTGAATCTATTGCACAGAAAATAGCAGCGGAACTTTAAAAAATGGACTTTATAAATGAAAACCTAATTCTTGTTAGCTTAATGATATTCGTCTTTCTGTTAGCAATATTCAATGAACTAAAAATAAAAGAGGGTAACATTTGTGGGCTCTCCCCCATGCAGGCTGTAAAAATTATCAATCAGAACGCTGTGATATTTGATCTTCGAAACAAGGATGATTTTGAAAAAAAGCACTTACTGGACTCACAAAATATAGCCATCGAAGATGTTTCGGAAAAAACTGGGTCGATAAAAAAGCCGGTTCTTCTAGTGTGTGAAACAGGTGGGGCTAGTAAAAAAAGCAGCCTTGCTCTTCGCCAAAAAAGCTTTGAGCAGGTATTTTATGTAAAGGGCGGAATAATTGAGTGGGAAAGAGCTTCTCTACCAACAACATCGGAGCAATCATGACAGAATCAAACCAAGTAGAAAAAACTGTAGCAATTCAAACCATATACATTAAAGATGTCTCTTTTGAGGCTCCAAACAGTCCTGGGGTTTTTATGGAAGAAAGCATACAGCCCGAAACAAAAATAAATCTCGCAAATACTCACAATAAGATTGGAGACAACTCATACGATGTTTCATTGACGATTAAGGCCGAAGCATCATACGGTGAGAAAATCATGTTCATTGCAGAAGTTGAGCAGTCAGGTGTTTTTGTGCTGAATGGCTATGACGATGAGGAAATCAAAGACCTTATTGCTGTATATTGCCCTTCTACACTATTTCCATATGTGCGTGAGACGCTCTCTTCACTGGTTTCGAAAGGGGGTTTTCCTGCTCTCAATCTTCAACCTATCAGCTTTGAAGCGCTCTACGCTCAAGCTAAAGACGAGCAACAAACCAAAAATTAAATGAGCCGTGCATCTTTTTTAGTCTTTGGTGCAGGCGCATGGGGAACCGCGCTTTCATTGCAGCTAAATAAGTCTGGAAACGAAGTCTATTTGAGCTCTTTTGACAGTGCCAATTTATCCAGTATTGCCTCAACAAGAATAAATGAGAAATACCTTTCGGGGGTTGCTTTGCCTGAGGAGATACAAGTGACAGAGCTCAACCAGGGGCTGCTTAAAAAAGTTGATTGTGTGGTCATTTGTGTCAAAAGCCCCTATTTTTCCAAAGCATTGTCCGTCTTAAACAATCCCCAGACAACATTCAAAGTGCTTTGGGCAACCAAGGGGTTTGACTTAAATAGTGGTGCGCTGCTGTCAGAAATGGTATCTAATCATTATGGTAATGGGGTTGAGCACGGTGTTTTATCTGGTCCCACTTTTGCCGAAGAGCTTTCATTAAACAAACCCGCGGCAATTACGCTTGCCACAAATACAATTAAAGATCCAAGTGAGCTGGCATCATCGATGTCCAACGAAAACCTAAGGGTGTATATCTCAACTGACCCTATAGGTGTTCAGCTAGGCGGCAGCCTTAAAAATATTATTGCAATTGCATCTGGCATCTCTGATGCAATGCATATGGGCGCCAACGCAAGGGCAGCGCTGATTACCCGTGGCGCCGAGGAAATGAGGGCGCTGGGGACGAGTTTGGGAGCAAATGAGGCGACTTTCTCTGGTTTATCAGGAATAGGTGACCTGGTTTTAAGCTCAACAGATGATCAGTCAAGGAATAGGCAGCTGGGAATACATATAGGCGGCGGGGGCAGCCTAGATAGCTTTAAAGAAAGAAATAACGGAACACCCGAAGGGGTCCATGCTGTCAGAGCGTTGGTGCGTGCTGGCATGGTTAATGATGCTCAATTCCCTATTACGACAAGGGTTTATAAAATTCTTTTTGAGGGTCTTTCTGCTAGAGAGGCTGGGATGGAATTGATGACTAGACCATTGCGCTTTGAAAACTAAGACAGCCCAGTAAACTCATTTTGTCCCAATGCATGGTACAAAACAATCGCAACGGAGTTTGAAAGATTAAGGCTTCTCGAACCCTCAGCCATTGGTATTCGTATTCTTCCTTTGCAGCAATCGTGTGTGAGGCATTTTTGGGGCAGGCCTTTTGTTTCACTCCCAAACATAAGGTAATCTCCAGGCTCGATAATGCTTTTATTCATCAATAATTCGCCTTTAGTGGACACTGAATAATATTTTTTTGTTTGTGTTTCGCTCAAAAACGTTTCGAAGTTCTTGTGATGGAGCACTTCGACCGATTCCCCATAATCCAACGCCGCTCTTTCAAGGTTTTTTTTAGACATCACAAATCCCAATGGATGAATCAAATGCAATCTAGCGCCCGTATTCGCGCACAAGCGAATAATATTTCCTGTGTTTGGTGGAATTTCGGGTTGATGTAGTACAATATTGAACACACAACAAGTATGGCCAACAAAAACACAATAACAACCGAATTCTTAGGGTTAAATCTTGCCTCCCCAATTGTATTACTATCTGGTTGCGTTGGCTTTGGCGATGAATACACAAGGCTTGAAGGTTTTTCGAATAATGATATCGGTGGAGCGGTCTTAAAAGGCACAACGCTTGAGCCCCGCCTGGGTAATGTGCCTCATCGTGTTTATGAAACACCCTCCGGAATGCTGAACTCGATAGGCTTACAAAATCCTGGCGCTCATGAGGTTGTAGAAAACATCCTGCCGTCGCTTGAGCCTTTTGAAACTCACTACATTGCCAATGTCTCAGGCTCAACTATTGATGAATACGTTGAAGTCTGTAGGCTTTTTGATCAATCAAATATTCATGCGATTGAATTAAACATCTCCTGCCCAAATGTGAAGAAAGGGGGGATGGAGTTTGGCAACGACCCAGAAATGTCGGCGCAAGTGGTGCAGGCCTGCAAAGCAGCAACATCTAAACCAATCATTACTAAATTATCTCCCAATCAAGCGGATATAAAAGAAAGCGCCCGAAGGTGCATAGAAGCAGGAAGTGATGCGCTATCAGTAATTAATACCATTACTGGAATGGCAATTGATATTAAAAGCAGGCGCCCAGTTCTTGGGAATATATCTGGAGGCCTATCCGGCCCGGCCATCAAACCTATTGCGCTTCAGAAAGTTATGCAGGTTTACGAGGTTGCGGGGCCCCAAAACATTCCGATTATGGGTCAAGGCGGAATCAGTTCGGCTAATGATGCAATCGAGTTCATGATTGCAGGTGCCTCGACGATTGGTATAGGCACCGCTTTGTTCATCGATCCTTTGGTTTGTAAAAAAATCAATGTTGGGCTAGAAAAATATCTAGTTGATCACTCTATTGATGCCATTGGAAGCCTGACCGGAAGCCTCATAAAAGATTAAAGGCCTCATTAAGAGGCCCTTAATATTCAATGCATATTGCGTTACTTTGTCAGTGTGCCAACAATGTGGGCAATAATCTTGTATGGGTCAGCGTTTGATGCTGGTCGTCTGTCCTCAAGATAGCCGTTCCAGTTATTTTCTACCGTATAGATCGGGATCCTTATGCTGGCCCCACGATCGCTAACACCATAAGAGAACTCGCTAATGCTTTGCGTTTCGTGTTTTCCAGTCAGTCTTTTTTCATTGTCCGAACCATAGTTTTGAATGCCTTCTTGGTGCACCGCGCCTAGCTTTTCACAAAGTGAGTTCATCAACTCCTCGGAGCCGGCTTCTCTCATTTCTGCATTAGAGAAATTTGTGTGCATGCCAGAACCATTCCAATCTCCCTCTTGGGGCTTGGGATGGGTGTTGACAGCCACATCAAACTCTTCTGCCACAAGATGGAGAAGGTATCTGCTCATCCAAAGATCATCTGCTGCCTTTAAGCCCTTGCCAAAGCATTGATATTCCCATTGCCCAAGTGCAACTTCTGCATTGGTACCGGTGATTTTTATGCCTGCATCTATGCAGGCATCCATATGTGCTTGGGAAATTTCTCTCCCATAAACATCGCCCGCACCAACACCGCAATAGTAGTCTCCCTGCGGTCTAGGTGTACCGTCTTCCCATCCTAGAATGGTTCCGTCCTCAGGGTTGGTAAAGAAATATTCTTGCTCAAAACCAAACCACCAATCGTCTGTCAAAAGATCAACGCAAGCATTCCTTGTGTTAGAGGGGTGTGCGGACCTGTCCGGTGACAGTACTTCGCACATCACTAAACTGTCTGAGTTTAATGGGCCTGGGTAAGTTGTAGCCGGTCTCAGTATGCAATCAGAGTCGCCCCCTTCTGCCTGTTGAGTGGAAGAACCATCAAAGGACCAATCCGGCAAATCAGAGCCGTGATTTCCTGGTATTTCTCCATCAATAACCTTGACCTTGCTTCTCAGCATTGGCTCCGGCTTGTAGCCATCAAGCCAAATATATTCTAGTTTTTTCATTATCGCTCCTTTTAATTACTTGTTAAATTGAGCTGGCAATAGAAGAACTTATTATGAGATAAACGACTCCGTTTCTTCAGCTTCCGCTTACTTGCGTCTCACAATGGTTTAACCAAATATAAATGCTAGATAGAGAAAATCTTGAAGATAATTATGAGATAAACGACCCCGTTTCTTCAGCTTTCGCTTACTTGCGTCTCAAAGTGGTTTTGAACCAAATGTATGTTTTGCGCGTGTAGGAATTAACCAACAAGCACATCATACAAGGGAACAAAAGGCTGTTCAATCGATGATTCTTTTTTTCTTGTTGTTTTACCGGAATAGTGTCTTGTAATGCTGAATGCTGAATAATAGACTGGGTTTTTGGATGAGCACACATGACCCAGATCCTTGAAAGGCTTTTTAAGCTAGAGTCACACGGAACAAACCCTAAAAAAGAGCTGATAGCTGGTCTTACAACCTTTGTAACAATGGCATACATCATTCTTGTAAACCCTCAAATTATGTCAGCTGCTGGCATGGATCCTGGGGCAAGTTTTGTTGGAACCTGTATCGCAGCAGCGTTCGCTTGTTTTGCTATGGGTCTATATGCCAACTGGCCTGTTGGTTTGGCTCCTGGAATGGGGCTGAATGCTTTCTTTACATTTACCGTTGTGATCGAAATGGGTTATTCCTGGGAGGTTGCCTTGGGCGCAGTTTTCTTGGCCGGCATTTTGTTTGTGCTCATGAGCGTAACGCCACTGAGAAGATGGATGCTCGACAGCATCCCCATGAACCTTAGGGTTGCTATGGGCTCTGGGGTCGGTTTATTTGTGGGCTTTATAGGCCTAAAAAGTGGCGGCCTGATCATTGCCAATGATTCTAATTTTTTAAGTTTGGGAGATTTTTCTAAAACTGAAACAGTCTTGGCTGGACTTGGTTTCTTGTTGATCTCCGTTCTTTCCATCAGAAAAGTTCCGGGCGCTATTATTGTTGGCGTTATGGTTGTTACTATTGCTGCAATGCTTTTTGGCCTCGTCCAGTTTCAAGGGCTTGTTTCAATGCCGCCAGACTTAGCGCCGACTTTCATGAAGCTGGATATTTTGGGGGCGCTGGATCTCACAATGGTCAGCATTATTATCTCTTTTCTTTTTGTTAATCTTTTTGATACCGCCGGGACACTTTTGGGTGTGGCAAATCGTGCAAACCTCATTGATGAGAATGGCGATGTTAAAAACTTAGATCGTGCACTAAAAGCCGACAGCACATCGAGTGTTGTTGGTGCATTTTTTGGTTGTGCGCCTGTTACAAGCTATGTGGAGAGCTCAGCAGGAGTTGAGGCGGGCGGTCGAACCGGCTTAACGGCTGTTGTTGTTGGCCTGCTCTTTCTGTTGGCAATTTTTTTCTCGCCCCTGGCAGCGATTGTGCCGGCATATGCAACGTCGGGAGCTTTGATTTATGTTGCCATACTAATGCTGGGAGGCATGGAAAAACTGGACTGGTCCGATGCTACGGAGTTGGTGCCCTCTTTAATCATGGTTGTGATGATTCCCTTAACGTTCTCTATTGCCAATGGCATTGCACTGGGTTTCATTTCTTATGTGGTAATTAAGGCCTTCGTTGGTGAAATCAAAAGCGTCTCCTCTGGTGCTTGGTTCTTGTTCGCTATTTTTGTGGCTAAGTTCATTTTTCTATAGCCCTCACTTTTCTTCTATTGATTACAAAATAGTAGAAAGGCATAAGAAGAACTGAATACCCGATCACTATTGGGCCTATTAGTTCAAAAAGTGAAAACGTTAGAATGGCTGCGAAAAAGATCAAAAGAAGTTCTGAGCTATTTGTAAGATAACCCTCTAGAAAGGCAGCCCTAAAAATCAAATAGTTAACAGGCAGGTACAGCAAGGTTGCTGTAATGGCTCCTGGACTAAAGTCTAAGAAATAGAAGCTAAAGAAAATGTGAAAGAATGCGTTCACAACTTGGGTAGTCATTAAAAAGAACATCACGACATGAGCGCTTCCTCTGTTCTTCTTAATAATATGAACAATAACTATGATCAGCAGAAGCGCTATAAGCCTGATCAAAACCTCCTCTGTGCTTAGCGTGTTGTTGTCTAGAAAATATTTTAGTCTCCACTCTCTGAAATTGAAGATGATGTGTTCTTCAAAGTGATGAAGCGCAAAGATCAGTGGGGCCAAAATGATTAAATTTCTAAATTCTTTCATTGTTCAAAGCTATTTATCTTTTGGAGGATGTTTTAGGCTTGCATTTTTTGTCCCGTCATCATTAACAGTAACCACAAGCGGAAGCCACTCCTCGCTATCACATATAAATGCTAGGCATCCTTCAACCTCGAGATTTCCATCATCTTTTAGATGAAGATTGGATTTAAATTCTCTGCCTCTTCTTGGATCATAAATTCTCCCGCCCTTAAAGACTCTCTGCTCAATATCCTTTACCAAAAAACCTGATAGAACATTTATTCCAATAACCGCTCTTGATCTGAGCGCTTTGTCTTTATTGTTTTCATCGAGAATTAATTTTGGGTCACGTCCTTCATCTACAAAAATTGTCTCAATTTTTGCACAAACATAGTTATCGCAATTTTCAATTTTTACGACTGATCCTGGAGTTAACCAATAGCCAAATATGCCTTCCTCGGCGAATAGGGTGTTGCTCAAAAACAAGGTTAATGCAAAGCTAATTACTTTCATATATTGCTATAGGTTTAAGTAAATTTATTTTTACCATCAAAATAAACTATATTCTTTACCTCAGGTGGCTCCTTCACACATTTTAAATTAACGCTAAATGAGTCGGGGTGTGAGCGAGGCTGATAAAAGCTTTTTATTCCGCACTTTTTACAGAATAAGTGGGTTGCTTTTTTGGTTCCAAATGAATAATTGGAAATTAGCTCTTCGCCCTCAATGATGTTGAATTCATCGTGTTTAATAAAGAGGTGCTCATACTCCAGAGGCTCACATATTGAGCAATTACATTTCCAAATTTCAACCGCCTCCTCTGAATAAAATTTAAATCTTATTCCTTCGCAATGACACCCTCCAAAGTACTCTTTCATCAGCTACTCCGTAATAGGGTTGTGGCAGTAAGGTTTATCATTTTATGATTTCTTTTTTTTCAGCTTTCTGGGTCTGCGAACCGATGTCTGCAGCGAT
>Ga0206678_10000485_pt1 | contig 25595 bp, 21 predicted proteins | sample M180m12015metaG_FD_155453 | JGI IMG/M metagenome (GOLD analysis project Ga0206678, IMG submission 155453) | Ammonia-oxidizing marine archaeal communities from Monterey Bay, California, United States - M1 80m 12015 | ecosystem: Environmental > Aquatic > Marine > Intertidal zone | place: USA... | reverse complement strand
GCCGACGACTATGCCAAAGTGTCAAAGCAGACCACAGCTGGAGTGTCTGGCAAGGTGCGGCTGTTGTTAGGATTTGTGATCGCGGGTGTTGCTGCTTATGTGGCGACCATCAACCACCCTGATGCGCTGCAAAATCAGTTGGCGGTGCCGGTGTTCAAGAACCTTCTGCTGAATCTGGGCGTGCTTTTCATTCCCTTTGCAATTATCGTGATCGTAGGAGCAGCGAATGCGGTTAACCTGACCGATGGGTTGGATGGTCTGGCAATCATGCCAGTGATGATTGCAGGCGGAACATTGGGCCTGATCGCTTACGCAGTGGGCCGCGTAGACTTTACCGAATATTTAGATGTGCATTATGTACCAGGAACGGGTGAACTGTTGATCTTTTCTGCGGCGCTGTTCGGTGGTGGGCTGGGATTTTTGTGGTATAATGCGCCGCCTGCGGCAGTGTTCATGGGCGATACCGGGTCGCTTGCCCTTGGGGGGGCGCTGGGTGCGATCGCCGTGGCCACCAAACACGAATTGGTTCTGGCGATTGTGGGCGGTCTGTTCGTGCTCGAAGCGCTGAGCGTCATCATTCAGGTGCTTTATTTCAAGCGGACAGGCAAACGCGTGTTCTTGATGGCACCCATCCATCACCACTATGAGAAAAAGGGTTGGTCCGAGCCGCAAATTGTGATCCGCTTCTGGATCATTTCCTTGATCCTCGCGATGATCGGCCTTGCGACACTGAAGGTACGATGATGATCGGCCACATCGTCCACATGCAAGCAATCAAGGTTTCGCGATGATCGCGGTGCAGGGACTGGTGGGTGCACGGGTGGCCGTGCTCGGTTTGGGCCGGTCTGGTCTGTCTGCAGCGCGCGCACTGGCTGAGGGGGGCGCTGTGCCAGTGTGTTGGGATGATAATCCCGACGCCTGTGCCAGAGCTAAAGACGAAGGGTTCGACTGTGTCGATCTCAAGCGTTCCGGAGCGTTCGAAGATATTGTGCGCCTAATCGTCAGTCCAGGGATTCCGCATCTCTATCCGGCCCCAAATCCAGTGGTAACAGCCGCCCTTACTGCGGGCATTCCAGTCGATAATGATATTGGACTGTTTTTTCAGTCTTTTGCCACGCAGGATTGGAACGGCTTTGACACTGCGCCAAGGGTCATCGCTGTAACAGGATCGAACGGAAAATCTACGACTTCGGCGCTTATTCACCACATCATGGAAGAGGCTGGAAAGCCGACACAACTGGCCGGCAATATTGGGCGCGGTGTTTTGGATATTGATCCACCACATGACGGTGAGGTCGTTGTGCTGGAGCTGTCCAGCTATCAGACCGATCTGGCGCGCAACTTGACGCCGGATGTGGCGGTATTTATCAACCTTTCGCCTGATCATCTTGACCGACACGCTGGTATGGGCGGCTATTTCGCGGCTAAGCGGCGGCTTTTTGCCGAAGGCGGGCCAGATCGTGCCGTGATCGGTGTCGACGAGCAAGAGGGCCGTTTTCTAGCCGGACAACTGAGCGAGGGCCCGACGGATGATCGGGTGATCCGGGTTTCGGTGACTGCCAAGCTGACTGGCCCAGGTTGGCAGGTTTTTGCCCGTAAGGGGTATTTGTCCGAATATCGCAAGGGTCGGCAGGTGGCGTCTATTGATCTGCGCGAGGTTGACGGATTGCCTGGGTCGCATAACCATCAGAACGCATGTGCCGCCTATGCGGCTGCGCGTGCAGTCGGGGTGGCACCAAAACTAATTGTGTCTGCGTTTAAATCTTTTGCAGGTTTGCCGCATCGGTCGCAACTGATCGCAGAGGTGGGTGGTGTGCGCTATGTGAACGACAGTAAGGCCACAAATGTCGATAGTGCGGCAAAGGCATTGGCAGCGTTCGAAAATATCCTGTGGATTTGTGGTGGATTGCAGAAAGAGGGTGGACTGGATGAGGTCAACGCGGTCTCGGATAAAGTCAAAAGAGCCTATGTGATCGGGCGCGAGGCGGCACAGTTTGCCATGCAACTGAGTGCAGATGCGCAGGTGTGCGGGACTATGGCCGAAGCTGTTGGTGCAGCGGTCGCCGACGCGCAGCCCGGTGATGTTGTTCTGTTGGCGCCGGCGGCAGCCAGTTTCGATCAATATGACAGTTTTGAGTTGCGCGGAGAGGACTTTATATCACAGGTACAGGCGCATCTAGGATGACGTCGGTACAGCGCTCTTTGCCTTTGGCAAAGACGCTCCGCCCGCCGTCCCGTTTGGTCACGCTACGGTATGTTTTGTTTGATTGTTTCCAAATCAGTCAACAAACCGCGCGACCGACCGAAAGGAGAGGCAAAATGTTTTGCCACCAATACAACAACGCATGCTGTATGACATTTGCTTGAATACAAGAAACATCACGCATCACCTTGGGCGTTGAAACCTTTAATTTCAGTCAGCTCTTAGTTGGTTCAAGTTTTTGGTACAACGCTTTAACCTCTGATCGCGCGTGCGGCAGCCATGGCCGAGGACCACGCCCATTGAAAGTTGTATCCGCCCAGCCATCCGGTTACATCAACCGCTTCGCCTATGAAATAGAGCCCCTCTGCCTTTGACGACATCATGGTCTTTGAACTTAGTCCCTCAGTGGCGATGCCCCCGCGTGTGACTTCGGCTGTACGGTAGCCTTCGGTGCCGCCGGGGGTCAGCTGCCATGCTGTAAGTGCCCCGTTTAATATGTCGATCCGTGCATCTGATACATCGCCCAACCGACCCGACAGGTCCATTTGTGTGCCAAGGTGATCTACCAGTCGCGCCGGCAAGTATTGCGCGAGTTCGGTGGTCAGCGCCTTTTTGCCGTTCTCAGTTCGCCGGTTGCGTAGGCTGCGCGCGAAATCAGTTTGGGGGGCTAGGTGCACGGTAATAGGCTGGCCTGCATCCCAATAGCTTGAGGCCTGCAGGATCGCAGGTCCCGATAGTCCACGATGCGTAAAAAGCAGCGCTTCATCAAAGCTGGGTCCGTCTGCGGTGACACGCGCAGGGCAGGCCACGCCCGAGATGTCAGCAAAGCGGCGATCTGGAAAGGTGAGGGGGACCAGCGCGGGTTCGGTCTCAGTGATCCGGTGACCAAAGCGGGCCGCAACATCATAGGCCCAGCCGGTGGCGCCCATCTTGGGAATAGATTTGCCCCCTGTCGCCACGACGGCGTTGCGCGCTTTAATCGTTCGGGTCGTTCCATCCTTGGTCAATGTGGCGGTGAAGCCTTCAGGTGTCTTTGCAAGCGCTGCTACTTCTGTTTGCAAGCGCAGTTCCACGCCCGCATTCTGCATCAGGCGCCGCAGCATGGCGATTATGTCCTTGGCCGAAACATCACAAAACAGCTGGCCCAATGTCTTTTCGTGCCAGGCGATGCCATGATGGTCAACGAGGTCTATGAAGTCCCATTGCGTGTAGCGTGCCAATGCCGATTTCGCGAAGTGTGGGTTTTCGCTAATAAAGGCATTGGGGCTGCACTGCAGATTGGTAAAGTTGCAACGGCCACCACCGGAAATGCGGATCTTTTCGCCCGCGGCCTTGGCATGATCGAGCAGCAAGACGCGCCCGCCCGCATGGGCCGCGCACATCATGCCAGCTGCACCCGCACCTATGATCAGCGTATCAAAATCCATAATGTTCCCGTGCAGGATTGCACCGACAGGGTCAAGGTGGCAGCTTTGCCCTCGAAAGGTATCATCAGACATCAGTGCCAAAACCAGACTAGGATATTGCAATGATCACACTTGGCGCTGGCGCTGTTTTCCCAGCATTGCGGTTCACCGTTTGGGGGAGTGGTACGCTTAGGCTTGGGGATCAGCAGGGCGGATGCGACTGGCAGATGGTCGTTGTCTATCGCGACCTGCACTGCTCGGTTTGCAAAGCCTACCTTGCGTCACCGCAGGTAATGTAAACCGAATTTCGCGTGATGGGTGTGCACGTGTTCATCGTCTTGGGCGATCCAAAAGCCAAGGCCCAGTTGATGGCAGATGCAACTGCACTGAAATTGCCCACGGGTTACGGTCTGAGCGTGGTGCAAATGCAGGCGCTTGGTCTTTACGTCTCCGATCCGCGCACTTGCACGAAACGGACCAGCCCTTTTTTGAGCCGGGCCTTTTCATGATTAATGGCGATGGCCTGATCCACACGCTGGATGTCTCCCATTCGCCGTTTGTGCGCCCCGACCTGTGCGGCGCGCTTAACGGCATCACCTTTATCCGTAAAAACAACTATCCTATCCGCGGGACCCATAACCCTAGTTGATAATGGATGCGCCAGCCTAACAAATGCTGGCCCACGCTCGAATTTTCGGCTATATTATAGCTTAAGCACCTCAGAAAAACTGAGGGCACGAGGCAGTAACAAGCAGCAAGGCGGCAGATCATGACTGAAATGGTCTACGGCGCGGTCCCGGTTCGGGGCGGTGAACCGATTCTTCCCAAATGGTGGCGCACGATCGACAAGTGGTCGTTATCTTCTGTTTTGTTGCTGTTTTCCATTGGAATGCTGCTGGGGTTTGCAGCCTCTGTTCCGTTGGCGGAAAAAAATGGATTTGCACCGTTTCATTATGTGACCAGACAGGCGATTTTTGGAACTGGTGCGTTGATCGTTATGTTGCTGACGTCGATGATGACGCCGGTCTTGGTGCGCCGTTTGGCTGTGATTGGGTTTCTTGTTGCCTTTGTGGGGCTAGCTTTCTTGCCGTTTTTTGGCACCGATTTTGGCAAAGGGGCGGTGCGCTGGTATGCACTTGGGTTTGGATCTGTGCAACCATCCGAGTTCTTGAAGCCCGGCTTTGTCGTCGTGGCTGCTTGGATGATGGCAGCCAGTCTGGACTTGAACGGACCGCCGGGTAAAACATGGTCTTTCGCCTTGTGCGTTTCGATTGTGCTTATGCTGGCCTTGCAACCAGATTTTGGACAGGCCTGTCTCGTGCTGTTTGCATGGGGCATTATGTATTTTGTGGCTGGCGCGCCAATATTGATCCTCGTTGTGATGGCGGGATTGGCTATTTTCTGCGGCACGTTGGCCTATTCAAGCTCCGAGCACTTTGCCCGGCGCATAGATGGCTTCCTAAGTCCCGATGTCGATCCAAGGACACAGCTGGGTTTCGCGACCAACGCGATCCAAGAGGGCGGTTTGTTTGGCGTAGGCGTGGGCGAGGGGCAGGTGAAATGGTCTCTGCCCGATGCTCATACAGATTTCATTATTGCAGTGGCGGCCGAAGAATACGGCTTGATCCTCGTGTTATGCATCATTTTTTTGTACGCCGGTATCGTACTTCGATCGCTCTTGCGGTTGGTGCGCGAGCGTGATCCGTTCATCCGTTTGGCGGGCACCGGTCTGGTCTGCATGTTTGGGGTGCAGGCAATGATCAACATGGGGGTCGCGGTACGATTGTTGCCGGCTAAGGGTATGACATTGCCGTTTGTATCCTATGGCGGGTCATCTGTGATTGCGTCAGGCATTGCGATTGGAATGCTGCTTGCCTTTACTCGGAAGCGGCCACAAGGCGAAATTTCGGATTTGCTGGGGCGAGGTCAGATATGACGGTAAACGCAGTAGGCGGCCTGGGATGACTCAGCCACTGGTGTTAATCGCAGCAGGTGGCACTGGCGGGCATATGTTTCCAGCTCAGGCGCTTGCCGAAGCAATGTTGGACAAGGGCTGGCGCGTCAAGCTGAGTACAGATGCGCGCGGGGCACGCTACACCGGTGGATTTCCCCACAGTACGCAGATCGAACAAATTTCATCGGCCACTTTTGCGCGGGGCGGCCTGCTGGCTAAGGCTGCTGTGCCATTTCGAATTGCAGCGGGCGTGGTCAACGCATTTGTCAAGCTCATGGCTGATCGGCCCAATGTTGTTGTGGGGTTTGGTGGCTACCCGACGATCCCTGCTATGTTGGCTGCGACGCTGTTGCGTCTGCCGCGGATGATCCACGAGCAAAACGGTGTTCTGGGTCGTGTGAATGCAATTCTGGCCGCGCGTGTCGACAAAGTCGCTTGCGGGACCTGGCCCACTGATCTGCCCAAGGGCATAGAGGGTCTGCATGTGGGCAATCCGGTGCGCAATGCCGTGTTAAGCCGCTCGGGTGCAGCATACATCCCGCCGGGCAGTTATCCTGTGGAGATTCTGGTTATTGGCGGCAGTCAGGGCGCGCGCGTCCTGTCGGAGGTGATACCGCCTGCAATTGCCAGCCTTTCAACTGACAGGCTGGCCAATCTGCGCGTCAGCCATCAGGCGCGCGGTGAAGACGCGCCTGGGGTGCGCGATTTCTATGCCGGGCATGGTATAAATGCAGATGTGCAGCCGTTCTTTCAAGACGTGCCGCGCCGCATGTCAGAGGCACAGCTGATCATTTCACGCTCGGGTGCGTCTTCGGTCGCTGACATCTCTGTCATCGGACGCCCTGCTATTCTTGTGCCGTTCCCCTCTGCAACTGGTGACCACCAAACCGCGAATGCGCGTGGCCTCGTCGAGGCGGGCGGCGCGGTTCTTATTCCTGAAAGCCAGCTGAGCGCAGAGACAATGGCCGAGCAGATCAAAACTGTTCTGGACAATCCGGACGGCGCGACAAAAATGGCGCGGGCTGCACTTGGTGTGGGCAAACCCGATGCCACGCAAGCCCTTGTGTCGATCGTCGAAACCCTTGCCGAAAAAGGTCAGCCATGAACGCTTCTACCAAACTGCCCGGGGACGTGGGCCCCATTCATTTTGTTGGGATTGGCGGGATCGGTATGTCGGGCATCGCCGAGGTGCTGCTGAACCATGGCTATATCGTCCAAGGGTCCGATCTGAAGTGCTCAAAGATCACCAACCGATTGGCCGACCTTGGAGCGCTGATCTTTGAAGGGCAGCGAGCTGAAAATGTGGAAAACGCTGAGGTGATCGTGATTTCGTCAGCAATAAAGCCGGGAAACGCGGAACTGGATGCGGCACGCGCGCGTGGTCTTCCCATCGTGCGACGCGCCGAAATGCTGGCAGAACTGATGCGCCTGAAATCCAACATCGCAGTGGCGGGCACTCATGGTAAAACCACGACAACCACCATGGTCGCAGCCCTTTTGGACGAGGGTAAATTCGATCCCACAGTGGTGAACGGTGGCATAATCCACGCCTATGGATCGAATGCGCGTGCGGGTGAGGGCGAGTGGATGGTCGTCGAAGCGGATGAAAGCGACGGCACGTTCAACCGGTTGCCAGCGACCATTGCGATTGTGACCAACATTGATCCAGAACATATGGAGCATTGGGGCACCGAAGAGGCGCTGCATCAGGGGTTTTACGACTTTGTGTCGAACATTCCGTTCTATGGTATTGCTGTTTGCTGCACTGATGATCCTGATGTGCAGGCTTTGGTTGGTAAGATTACTGACCGGCGAGTCATCACTTATGGGTTCAATGCACAGGCTGATGTTCGGGCCCAGAACCTGACCTATGAAAACGGGGTTGCCCATTTCGATGTGGCCCTGCAAGTCGAGGGTCAGGTGATCGAACGGTGCAGCCTGCCGATGCCCGGCGATCATAACGTTTCGAATGCCCTCAGCGCGGTGGCCGTGGCCCGTCATCTTGGCATGAAGGCGGCTGAAATTCGTGCCGCACTCGCAGGATTTGGCGGAGTTAACCGCCGCTTTACGCGTGTGGGTGAAATTAATGGCGTTACGATTATCGACGACTATGGCCATCACCCTGTTGAGATTTCGGCCGTCCTTAAAGCCGCGCGCCAAGCCACCAAGGGCCGTGTGATCGCAGTGCACCAACCGCATCGATACACGCGGCTACACCACCATTTTGACGAATTCTGCGCCTGCTTCAATGATGCGGATGTCGTGGGTATCGTCGATGTTTTTGGCGCAGGCGAAGACCCAATTGAAGGCGCCAGTCGCGATGATTTGGTCGCGGGGCTGATCCGTCACGGCCACCGCCACGCCTGCGCCGTGACTGGCGAAAACGATTTGGAACGGTTGGTTCGTGAACAGGCGCGTCCGGGGGACATGTTGGTTTGCCTGGGGGCTGGGTCAATCAGTGCCTGGGCCAATGGGCTGCCCGCAAGGTTGCAAAAAGGGGTCGCGTAACGGATGCGTTGGGACATGAAAATCTGTGGCGGAGCAACGGCCACAGTCTTTTAGCACCTATTTCGGCCGTTTGTTTATAGCGGTGCGTAGCTTTGTAAGTGGTCTGGACAGCGCAGTTTTTAGCTGAACAGATCTGGCGTGCACCAAGATGCCTTGACCCTGCCCCCAATGCTGGGCCATTCCGCATACATGGAATATTCGTTGCCTCCGGTACGCGGCACCCTCACCGCGCAAAAAGATCTCTCAGCGTTGACATGGCTGCGTGTCGGTGGCCCCGCTGATTGGTTTTTCCAGCCTGCCGACGAGGACGATCTGAGTCAATTTCTTGCGGCATTAGACCAGGATGTGCCTGTGTTTCCCATGGGCGTCGGTTCAAACCTGATCGTGCGGGATGGGGGCTTGCGGGCCGTCGTTGTTCGCCTGTCGCCTCGCAGCTTTGGCCAGATCGAGGTCGATGGGCAAATGGTCACGGCGGGCGCGGCGGCGCTGGATGCGCGCGTCGCCAACGCGGCCGCTGCTGCCGACGTCGATCTGACCTTTCTGCGCACAATTCCGGGTTCCATCGGCGGTGCTGTGCGGATGAATGCAGGCTGTTACGGCAGTTATATTGCGGATGTCTTTGTTTCGGCGAAGGCGGTTTTGCGGGATGGTACCAAGGTCACCCTGACGCCGAAGGATCTTGATTTTGCTTATCGGCAGTCCTCTCTGCCGGAGGGGGCGGTGTTGACCTATGTCACCTTGCGCGGCGCACCTGGTGCGGCAGAGGCCCTTCAGGCCCGGATGCAGGATCAGTTGGCCAAACGCGACGCTACCCAACCAACCAAGGAGCGGAGCGCTGGATCGACATTTCGCAATCCGGCGGGCTTTTCGTCCACGGGCCGTGCTGATGACGTGCATGAGTTCAAGGCTTGGAAGGTTATCGATGAAGCTGATATGCGCGGTGCCAGACTTGGCGGAGCACAGATGAGCGAAAAACACCCCAACTTTTTGATCAATACAGGTGGCGCCACTGCTGCGGATCTCGAAGGATTGGGCGAAGAAGTGCGAAAAAAGGTTTACGCATCAAGCGGCATCACGCTACAGTGGGAAATTATGCGCGTCGGCGATTTGGCATAAATCAGAAGCGCAGGGCAGGCCGAAAAAACGACGAGACGATCGACGGCCGAAAGAACGATGAGGGTCCGAAAAAGGACCCCGGAAAAAGAGGCACATGGCGGGTCAGTCGAGCAGGACGTCCCCGACAGTAGCAGTGTTAATGGGCGGCCCCTCGGCTGAGAGAGAAGTGTCGCTTTCAAGTGGGCAAGCCTGCGCAGCTGCGCTTAGGGACCAAGGATACATGGTGGTTGAGGTCGATGCGGGCCCCGACCTGGTATCCGTTTTGACATCGATGTCTGCGGATGTGGTGCTTAATTGCCTTCACGGGCGGTGGGGAGAGGACGGCTGCGTTCAGGGCCTGCTGGAATGGATCAGAGTGCCCTATTCGCATTCCGGCGTCCTGTCGTCCGCGCTGGCAATGGACAAGCAGCGCACCAAAGATGTCTACCGCGATGCTGGTCTGCCTGTCGTGGATAGTATCATCGCGCCCGCCCGAGAGGTGCGCGCAAGCCACGTGATGCAACCCCCCTATGTGGTCAAACCCAACAATGAAGGCTCAAGCGTTGGCGTGTACCTTGTGCATGAGGCGGCCAACGGACCACCACAGCTGAGCGCCGACATGCCAGACACTGTTATGGTCGAGGCATATGCCCCCGGGCGCGAGCTGACCACCACCGTAATGGGAGACCGCCCGCTGGGTGTGACGGATATCCTCACTGATGGGTGGTACGATTATGATGCCAAATATAAACTCGGCGGATCACGGCACGTGATCCCTGCCGATGTTCCGGTTGAGATAACTGAATTATGCCAGGATTACGCGATCCGTGCGCACAATGCGCTGGGCTGTCGGGGCGTAAGCCGCACTGATTTTCGCTGGGACGAAGCTAAAGGTGCCGCAGGACTTATCTTGCTTGAAACAAACACGCAGCCCGGAATGACGCCCACATCGTTGACGCCCGAACAGGCGATGGCAGCAGGCATCTCTTTTGGTGAGCTCTGCGTCTGGATGGTGGAGGACGCCTCATGCGATCGATGAAGCGCCCGGTGAAATCTGATCCCGCTCCTTCGCGGTGGGCGTGGCGCCGGCAGCGTTTGATGCTGACGCCAACATTCCGGTTTGCTTTGCGCGCTGGGATCCCTGTGGTGCTAACGCTTGCAGTCGCCGGTTGGTACCTGTCGGATGCCGACAGCCGGGCCGCCATCCGCGCGACGGTTGTCGACGCCCGCAACAGTATCGCCCAGCGCCCTGAATTCATGGTCAATCTGATGGCCATCGATGGCAGCGACAGCGCACTGTCCCAAACCATTCGTGATGCTATTCCGTTCGATTTCCCACGGTCTTCCTTTGATTTCCACCCTGCAGATGTCCGGGCGTTAATCTTGGAGCTGCCGTCGGTTAAAAATGCGTCTGTTCGCATTCGTCCAGGCGGTGTTCTGCAGGTCGATATCGTTCGTCGTGTTCCGGTCGCTATCTGGCGCACAGCTGATGGGCTGAGCCTGGTTGACGCGGAAGGTGCAACAATTTCGAAGTTGACCCGTCGAAGTTTGCGCCCCGATTTGCCTGTCATTGTGGGCGAGGGCGCGTCCGCGCATTTGTCCGAGGCGCTGCAGCTGGTTGACGCATCTGCGTCGCTTGGCGATCGTTTGCGCGGTGTTGTGCGAATGGGCGAACGACGTTGGGATGTTGTTTTAGATCGCAACCAGCGCATCCTTTTGCCGACAGACGGTGCCGTACAGGCGCTGGAGCGTGCCATTATGCTGGAAACCACGCGAGATGTTTTAAGCCGCGATATCGCGCGGGTCGACTTGCGGCTCGAACAGCGCCCAACGGTCCGCATGAATGCAACTGCCACTGAAGAATGGCGGCGCATCCGACAACTGAATTTGGAGAAAAGATAGAGACAATGACTGATTTCTATTCAAACCAGCGCAACATGCGCAACATGCGCAAAATCGCAATGCAGCGCGGTGTTGTGGCGATTTTGGACGTGGGCAGTTCCAAGATCGCTTGCTTGGTTTTGCGTTTTGACGGCACCGCGAAACTGGGCGAAGATGGCGAGATCGGTTCGCTGGCCGGACAATCGGGTTTTCGCGTAATCGGGGCCGCAACGACCCAGTCGCGTGGGGTTCGTTTCGGCGAAATCTTTGCCATTCAGGAAACTGAACGCGCCATTCGCACTGCCCTTCAGGCGGCACAGAAAATGGCTGGTATCCGCGTGGATCATGTAATTGCTTGCTTTGCTGGGGCAGAGCCGCGCAGCTATGGGCTAGATGCGCAAGTGGATGTGCAGGGCAGGGTTGTTACCGAAGAAGACGTCGCCCGGGTTCTTTCGCGCTGTGATGTGCCCGACTATGGATCTGATCGCGAAGTGCTGCACGCGCAGCCAGTGAACTTTGCGCTGGACCACCGGTCAGGCCTCTCGGATCCACGTGGGCAGTTGGGCACGGATTTGGCTGTTGATCTACATATGCTGACAGTCGATGCCGTGGCGGTTCAACATTTGGCGCATTGTATCAAGCGCTGTGATTTGGAACTGGCTGGAATAGCCTCGTCCGCTTATGCCTCGGGAATTGCGACATTGGTCGAGGATGAACAGGAATTAGGGGCGGCCTGCATCGATATGGGCGGCGGATCTACCGGCGTTTCGATTTTCATTAAGAAGCACATGATCTACGCTGATGCCGTTCGTATGGGTGGCGATCATGTTACCAGTGACATCTCAATGGGGCTACAGGTTCCAATGGCGACGGCCGAGCGGATCAAGACGTTTCACGGTGGCATTCAGGCCACTGGAATGGATGACCGCGACCCTATTGAGATCGGCGGACAGACGGGCGATTATGAGCACGACCGACGTACCGTGAGCCGGGCCGAACTGATCGGGATAATGCGCCCACGGGTCGAAGAAATCCTTGAAGAGGTGCGGGCACGCCTTGATGCAGCGGGTTTTGATCACCTTCCGAGCCAGCAGATCGTACTTACTGGTGGAGGCAGTCAGATATTGGGCCTTGATGGTCTTGCCTCAAAGATTCTTGGCCAACAGGTGCGCCTTGGCCGGCCCTTGCGGGTGCATGGGCTGCCACAAGCAGCGACTGGCCCAGGCTTTGCCAGCGCGGTGGGCCTTGCGCTTTTTGCGGCGCATCCACAAGACGAATGGTGGGATTTTGATATTCCACACGATCGTTATCCGGCCAGAAGTCTGCGCCGCGCTGTTAAATGGTTTAGAGACAACTGGTGATCGCAAGATGTGGCATATTGGTGGATATGCAGCAAAAAAGAGCGAGAAATCGCCCATATTTTGCGCCTAAAATGTGTTTTTTGGGTGACGTTGGAGCACCTTGACGTTAAGAATATACTTAATGAGGCATAAAAAATCCCGCGAATGCGGCAAACTATACAGGCGGAACTTGCGATGACTTTGAACCTTACAATGCCCGGGCATGACGAGCTCAAGCCCCGTATAACTGTCTTTGGTGTCGGCGGAGCGGGAGGCAACGCGGTCAATAACATGATCGATAAAGAACTGGATGGTGTTGATTTTGTCGTCGCAAATACCGATGCGCAGGCACTTCAGCAGTCGACTGCAAAAAGCCGGGTTCAGCTGGGCATCAAGATCACAGAAGGGTTGGGGGCTGGTGCGCGCGCCACTGTCGGTGCCGCGGCTGCCGAGGAATCAATTGAACAGATTGTCGACCATTTGGCCGGCGCTCATATGTGTTTTATCACCGCCGGCATGGGGGGTGGTACGGGCACTGGGGCAGCGCCAATAATTGCACAAGCAGCACGCGAACTTGGTGTTCTGACCGTTGGCGTCGTGACAAAGCCCTTCCAGTTTGAAGGTGCCAAGCGCATGCGCCAGGCTGAGGATGGGGTCGAAGCGCTACAAAAAATGGTCGATACGCTTATCATCATCCCAAACCAGAACCTGTTCCGATTGGCTAATGAAAAGACCACCTTTACCGAAGCGTTCTCGATGGCTGACGACGTTCTTTATCAGGGGGTCAAAGGCGTCACCGACCTGATGGTGCGGCCCGGCCTGATCAATCTAGATTTCGCCGATGTTCGGGCCGTGATGGACGAGATGGGCAAGGCGATGATGGGCACAGGCGAGGCTGAGGGCGAAGACCGTGCCATTCAGGCCGCAGAGAAGGCGATTGCCAATCCGCTGCTCGATGAAATCTCGTTGCGCGGCGCAAAGGGTGTGCTGATCAACATTACGGGTGCACACGATCTGACATTGTTTGAGCTCGATGAAGCTGCAAACCGGATTCGCGAAGAAGTGGATCCAGAAGCCAACATCATCGTTGGATCGACACTCGATACGGCGATGGAAGGCATCATGCGTGTCAGTGTTGTTGCAACCGGTATTGATGCCAGCGAAGTGCAAAATGCGCTGCCGGTCCCGCGCCGCAGCATGGCCGCGCCGCTGGCTCAGTCGGTCACAGCCGAAAAGGCGGGCGCGCAATCTGATCTTGAGGCGGAACACGCGCCCATTACCGCGGATGGTGAAGAGCCGTCGCTGTTCCAGCGTGTAGAAGTCGAGCAAGCAGCAGCACAGGAGTTGACCAAAGATGACTTTGTCGCTGAAGCCCCTGCTGAAGCGGCCGATGACTTACCTCCTCCGGCCTACCAGCCGCAAGTAGATGCATTCGAGCCGGCGCCTCTGCCTGAGCCGAGCGCCCCTGAACAGTTCGTTGCTCCGCGTGCGCCCTCCCCCGGTACCCCGTCGCCGCAGATGTTGGCGCGCCTGCGTGCAGCCAGCCAAAAGGTGAACAAACAACAGACGCCAGCTCCGCAGTCTGAACAACCAGCCACTACTGGTGAAAAGCCGCGTTTTGGTATCAATTCCTTGATCAACCGTATGACGGGCTCGCAGGAATCGGGTCAGGGCGAGCGGCCCGCGCGCCAACAGCCACCTATTCAAAACCACACGGCAGCATCGGCTCAGGCACCTGCACCGCAACCAACCGAGGCTGTGGATCCTGATCAGGAACGGATCGAAATTCCAGCGTTTCTGCGGCGTCAGGCCAACTAAAAGACGCTGATTTATTCAAAAAAACAGGGGCATTTGATGTCCCTGTTTTATCATTAAAACCCCTTTTATTTAGCTATGCGCGCATAATTGCTCATTTGTAACAGCCATGTTTCAGAATGTTACAAAGATTGAGTTGAGTGTTCTCCCACAGTCTTTTACCAACATTGTCGATAGGTAAGCGCGGAATGGGGACCATGCAAACGACTGTCAAATCGCCAATTACATTCGTTGGGCGCGGATTGCATTCTGGAAAGTCTGCGCGGTTGACGATCCGTCCTGCGATGGCTGAGCACGGCATTTGGTTCCAACGCACGGATGTTGATGCGCGCGACACGATGGTGCCCGCCCGATGGGATGCGGTGCGTCAATCGCCACTTTGCACAACGCTGGTCAATGATTCAGGTGTAGAGGTCAGCACAGTTGAACACATTATGGCCGCTCTGGCAGGCTGCGGTGTGCACAATGCGCTGGTCGAGATCGATGGCCCGGAAGTGCCCATTTTAGATGGGTCAGCCGTGCCATTCGTGCGCGGTGTAATGCAGCGCGGTTTGCGCCGCTTGCCAGCGCATGTGCGGGCATTTGAAGTATTAAAGACTGTGTCCGTGATGCACGGCGCGGCGAAAGCATCAATATACCCCTCTGACATCATGCGCATCGACTTTCATATCGATTTTTCCGATGCTGCAATTGGGCGCCAGTCCAAGTCTTTGAACATGTCCAACGGCAGCTTTGTTCGCGAGTTGAGCGACAGCCGCACGTTTTGCCGGATGGGCGATGTTGAGAAAATGCAGGCAAGCGGCCTTGCTTTGGGCGGGTCGCCAGGCGTGAACGCGGTGGTATTTGACGGTGATCGGGTGACAAGCCCTGGCGGCCTGCGCCACGCAGACGAACCCGTGCGCCACAAAATGCTGGACGCTCTTGGCGATCTGGCCCTCGCTGGTGCGCCATTAATCGGTCATTATGTGGGCGAGCGGGCGGGGCACGCGCTGACCAACCAGCTTTTGCGAAAACTGTTCGCCACCCCAGGCGCGGTGCACATGATCAAATGCAATGCGTCTACCGCTGCGCGCTTGCCAGGTTATGGCCTCGTTTGGGATGAGATACCAGCCGTTGCCTGAGGCAAGGCAAATTCGTCATTTTCCCCGCAGGATTTAATGTGCTAGAGACAGATCAACAGCCTGAAAATGGGGCGGTGTACGGTATTTTTGGGAGTGGCGAGGCATGATCCGGGGCAAAACCATGATGCGTCTCGCAGTTGTGATGGCTATGGCAGCCGCTCTATCAGCGTGCGGGGGCGGAAGCGGCCGACCAACGTCGGGCGGCTTTTTTAACCAGACTGAAATTCCGCTAGAAAACTTTACTGCCGAACAAATCTTTGGTCGGGGTGAATTCGAGCTAGAAAATGGTAACCTCACCGAGGCTGCGTTTTACTTTTCCGAGATCGAGCGGCTTTATCCCTATTCTGATTGGGCGCGCCGGGCGCTGATTATGCAAGCCTTTGCCCACCATAGGGACAAGGACTATCCCAATAGCCGGTCAGCGGCGCAGAGATTTATAGATTTCTACCCAGATGATGATGACGCGGCCTATGCCCAGTATTTGCTAGCGCTCAGCTACTATGATCAAATCGACGAAGTTGGTCGCGACCAGGGACTGACATTTGAGGCATTGCAATCTTTGCGCAAAGTGATCGAGCGCTATCCTGACAGTGAGTATTCCAAGTCAGCGATCCTAAAATTCGACCTCGCTTTTGATCATCTTGCCGCCAAGGAGATGGAGGTAGGTCGCTACTACTTGCGCCGTGGGCGCTACACGGCTGCGATCAACCGGTTCCGTGTTGTGGTAGAAGATTTCCAAACGACCAGCCACACGCCCGAGGCGTTGCACCGCTTGGTCGAAAGTTATCTGTCACTAGGGTTGACGGACGAGGCGCAAACCGCGGGCGCTATTTTGGGCTACAACTATCAAGCCACCGAATGGTACGATGACAGCTATAAATTGCTGACGGGGCGCGGGTTTGAACCTCGGGCACGCGGGGATGGCTGGCTGAGACAGATCTATCGCCAGATGATAAAGGGCCGTTGGCTGTAATATTCGGTCTTGGCTTAGGGGCATTTGGTGAACGAACATGCTGCGTGGGCTTGATATTTCGGACATGCTGATCATCGATCGGCTGGAACTTGCATTTCAACCAGGGCTGAACGTTCTGACTGGTGAAACTGGTGCGGGAAAATCGATTCTACTTGACAGTTTAGGTTTTGTCTTGGGATGGCGCGGGCGGGCTGATCTTGTGCGTCAGGGTGCTGCGCAAGGCGAGGTCACAGCTTGGTTTGATCTGGCCAAAGACCATCCCGCGCAGACGATCCTGTCCGAGGCTGGGCTGCCCGGCGGTGACGAGCTGGTGTTGCGCCGGGTAAATACCGCTGATGGGCGCAAGACGGCTTGGGTCAACGACAGGCGTTGCTCGGGTGAGGTGCTGCGCGCGCTCTCAGAGACGCTGGTGGAACTCCATGGCCAGCACGACGATCGTGGCCTGCTGAACCCGCGCGGGCACCGCGATATTCTAGATGTTTTCGGGAGCCTCGACACGTTGCGTGACAAGACGCGAACGGCATGGGCCGCGGTCGGCAAGGCTCGCAAAGTTCTTGCGACAGCTGAGACCACAATGGCCACAATCTGCGCCGAAGAGGACTATTTGCGTCACGCCGTGGCTGAGTTGGATGCGCTGAATCCACAGCCCGGAGAAGAACCAGAACTGGACGCGCGTCGCCGTCTGATGCAGGGGGCCGAGCGAATTTTGGAAGATGTGCAGCGCGCGCATCATGTGTTAGGTCATCAAGGCGCTGAAGGGTCGATCAGTGACGCGGTAAAATGGCTCGATGGGGTGTCTGATAAAGCAGAGGGGCACTTGGATGCGCCATTGTCAGCTTTGAACCGCGCCATGGTCGAACTGGACGAAGCCGCTGAAGGCATTGTCAGCGCGCTCGATAAGCTGCATTTCAATCCGTCGGAACTGGAGGATACCGAAGAACGTCTTTTTGCCATTCGGGGTCTTGCTCGTAAGCATCAGGTGGCGCCTGATGATCTGTCGGACTTTGCCGATGACCTGCGCACAAAGCTTGCAGCTCTGGATGCGGGTGATGCCGATCTTGCGCAGTTGCGCCGCGACCTAGAGGCTGTGCAAGAGGCGTATGACGGCGCTGCCGCGGCCCTGACTAAAGCGCGCACTTCGGCGGCGTCCAAGCTTGATGTTGCCGTGATGGAAGAGCTGGCGCCGCTCAAGATGGAGCGCGCCGTATTCGCAACCCAGATTGCGCAAGACGTGGCAGGTCCCAGCGGCGTGGATGCGGTTTCATTTACTGTTGCCACGAACCCCGGTGCGCCATCAGGTCCGTTGAACAAGATTGCGTCTGGGGGCGAATTGAGCCGCTTTTTGCTTGCGCTGAAAGTGTGCCTGACAAAGGGGCAGTCTGGATTGACCATGATCTTTGACGAGATTGACAGGGGGGTGGGGGGCGCCACTGCTGATGCGGTGGGCAGACGTTTGGTCTCATTGGGTGATGGAGGGCAGGTTCTGGTTGTCACCCATTCACCTCAGGTGGCGGCTTTGGGTGCGCATCATTGGCGGGTTGAAAAGCAAATCGATCAGGGTATGACGACGTCCACAGTTGTGCCGCTTGATACGGTTGACCGGGTGGACGAGATTGCGCGCATGTTGGCGGGGGATACGATAACTGAACAGGCGCGAAGCGCTGCGCGTGCGCTTCTGCATCTGTGAATTTTTGGGTTTGCTGCTTGCAGCGTTGGGTTGTGGGCTTTTCACTGGGCTGTTCATAGCCTAAGGACGATAAGACACAAAGTTTTTTGGCGACGCGCATCAAATGTCCGCATCCAAGCCCCCGATCCTGAACACGCTGCTCGGTCAGGCAGTAACTGCCTGCAAACCGGTGTGGCAAGTATTGCGCGCCCAAGGTCCTGGGCAAATACAATTCTGGTTCATTGCCCTTGCCGTGGGAATAGCTGCGGGCACTGCGGCGCTCTTTTTTCGCAAGGGGATCGAGGCGCTACAAGCTTGGTTATACGGCACGGTTGATGTCCAGAATTTGCACAGTTTTGCTTCATCTTTGCCGTGGTACCTGATCTTGATAATCCCGATCGTCGGTGGGCTTTTGACCGGCATCATTCTGCACAACTTTACCCGCGACGGGACGGTTCGCAGCGTTGCCGACGTGATCGAAGGTGCGGCCATGCACGAGGGCCGCGTTGGTACGCGCGCGGGTGTTGCTTCGGCATTTGCCAGTTTCATCACGTTATCCTCGGGCGGATCGACCGGGCGAGAAGGGCCAGTGGTGCATATTGCCGCTGTAATCTCGACCAAGGTATCGCGATGGGTCAAGGCGGATGGCATTACGGGGCGTGACTTGCTGGGATGCGCTGTAGCAGCTGCGGTTTCAGCAAGTTTCAATGCACCGATCGCTGGCGCCCTGTTCGCGCTTGAGGTGGTGTTGCGTCACTTTGCGATGCATGCTTTCGCCCCGATTGTGATTGCCAGCGTTGCTGGAACAGTTATCAACCGGTTACAATTTGGTGGGGTGACAGAGTTTATGTTGCCTGAGCCTAACAGGCTGGCGTTTTACCAAGAATTACCAGCGTTTCTGATGTTGGGCCTTGTGTCTGGTCTGGTGGCCGTCGTGCTGATGAAGGCAATTTTTTGGACCGACGATTTGGGTACGGCCTTTCAGAACCGTATGGGCATGCCGCGCTGGCTTCGGCCTGCGATGGCTGGTGCTATGCTGGGTGGCATGGCGATTTTTTACCCGCACATCATTGGCGTTGGCTACGAGACCACGTCGCGGGCCTTAACGGGTCAGTTGGTGTTTAATGACGTCGTCGTTTTTGCAGTACTTAAGACAGCTGCGGTGGCTATAACGATGGCCGGACGTATGGGGGGCGGAGTTTTTTCGCCCTCGTTAATGCTGGGCGCGCTGACGGGGCTTGGCTTTGGTCTGGTGGCGACAGCGCTTTTGCCTGATGTGTCAGGCGCGGTCACGCTCTATGCTTTGGCCGGGATGGGAGCGGTGGCGGCGGCCGTGTTGGGGGCGCCGATTTCAACGACCTTGATTGTCTTTGAGCTTACAGGCGATTGGCAAACCGGGCTGGCTGTTATGGTCGCCGTTTCTATGTCGACTGCTATTGCGTCACGCTTGGTGGATCGCAGTTTCTTTTTGACCCAAATAGAACGGCGCGGTGTGCATTTGGCAGCGGGACCGCAGGCCTATCTTTTGGCGATGTTCCGGATCAGCACTGTGATGCGCAAGCCTGAGCATCCGCACGCGGCTGATGACGCGCGATGTTGGCAAATGATTGGCGACGGGATCTATGTGGATGCTGGGGCAACGCTTGAGGTTGCTTTGCCGATTTTCGACCGTGCAATGGTGCCCTTTATACCTGTGGTGACGTTGACCGGCGAAGGTAATGCACCGCAGTTGCAGGGCGCATTGTTTCATGTGGATGCGCTAAAAGCCTATAATCGAGCGTTGGCCGCTACGGCAGCAGAAGAGCACAGCTGAGGCCGTCTGGTGCTCTGTTTTGCGCACACGCGCAAAAAGCGCCCACCCGCCGACCCTTGCCCAGTTGATCAGATCTGTTCGATTGTGATTTCTGTGCCGAAGCGGAACGCCAGATGATCTTTGATCTGGGCAACGCAATCGTTAGGGTTCTCATAGCTCCACACTGCGTTTTTCAGTGTTTGTGACTTGGTCACTACGGAAAAATAGCTGGCATCGCCCTTGTTGGGACAATGCGTAGAGGTATCCGTGCGGTCGAGGAAGGCCATGGCGATATTGTTCCGAGGAAAGTAGATTACCGGTGGTGCTTCCCCTTCAAACAGTTCAAACGCGTTTGAGCTTTCTCCGAGTACCGCTCCACCGGCGCGAACGCTCCATGTTCCGTGTGCTTTTAGGACCTTAATGTGATCGGCCATGGCTCTACCTCGTTATTATTCGCTTGTCGCTCATGCGAAGATAGCTCGAAACAGATGAATCGCAACTGCGTCCGAAACTACAGTGGGGCAGTCGCCTGTTCTAACCATACGCGCGTATCTGGTGAAACCCGCGGTCCGATCTTGTCCAACGTTTCTGCGTGATAGCTATTCAGCCACAGGCGTGTCGGTTTATCCAGCATATCGCTGATGATCAACCGGCGGTCTATGGGGACAAAAGTAAGAGTGCGCCACCGTAGCATGTTTCGGTGTTCATCGCCGCCTTGGGGGGTGGTGGCCGTCTCGGCGACGATCAGGTTTTCAAGGCGGATACCGAACGCCCCCTCCCGGTAATAGCCGGGTTCATTAGACAGGATCATGCCAGCTTGGATTGGTACCGTGCTGACACGGCTAAGTCGCTGCGGGCCTTCGTGCACTGACAGATATGCGCCCACACCGTGGCCTAGACCATGGTCAAAATCCTGATGCGCGTACCACAAGGGCGCACGGCCGATGGCTTCTATATCACGCCCAGCCAATCCCTTGGGCCAGCGCAGCCGCGACATAGCGATCATGCCCATCAAAACGCGGGTAAAGGCCGCACATGCCTCTTCTGGAGGGTCTCCAATGGCAATGGTTCGGGTAATATCGGTTGTTCCGTCGAGGTACTGCCCCCCGCTGTCCAGTACGATCAGTTGCCCGTCTTGCAGTGGGCTGTCAGTTTCGGTGGTGACCCGGTAATGCATGATTGCACCGTTTGGGCCAGTGCCTGCGATGGTTTCGAAACTTATATCCTGAAGCGCATTGTCGCGACGGCGCAGGGTTTCAAGCTTGGTCACAACCTGTGTTTCTGTCAGGCTTCCTGCAGGTTGGTTATCGAGCCATGCCAGCAGTTCGACAACTGCGGCTCCATCGCGCAAATGCGCCTTGGCGCTGCCGCTAATTTCGGCGGCGTTCTTGCAGGCTTTGGGCTGGGCGCAAGGGTCGTCGCCCCACTGAACCTTGTTATCGATGACGTCTGCTACGCGCACGGGGACTGACGACTTGTCGAGCAGAACTGGGCCGGGCAAACGTTCCAACATGTCTAAAAATGTTACCGGGTCGTGGCAGGTGATTGCAGTCCCTAAATGGTCACGAACCTCGGCCAGTTTCACTTTGTCCATGAACAGATCGACGGTGCCATCCGGGTGCAGGACGGCAAAGCCCTGTGCGATGGGATTACGTGGAATGTCCGCGCCGCGGATGTTCAACAGCCAGCACAGGCTGTCAGGCAATGTGACGACGGCAGATGCTGCACCCATTTGCGTTAGGGACTGACCAAGGCGCGCACATTTATCGATGTGGCTTTCGCCTGCGAATTCAATGGGGTGAACCTTTGCTGGGGCGGCGGCCGGTGGCGGCTGATCTTCCCAGATGCGGTCAACCAGATTATCGGACTGGACCAATGTAATGCCTGTGCCGTACAGCAACGTTTCGGCCTGACTGATTTGGCCGGGTGTGTGTAACCACGCATCAAACCCGACGCGTCCGCCATTGGGCAGCTGTTCGATCAGCCAGTCAGCAAGCGAAACTTCGGGCCATGGCACAGGGGTGTATACGTTTGCTGTTTGCGCCTTGACCTGCGTGCGATAGCGGCCATCAATGAAAAGGCCCGCGACATCGCTTAAAGCAGCACAAAAGCCTGCTGATCCGGTAAAACCGGTCAACCAAGACAAACGCTCGTCACGGGCCGAGACATACTCACCCTGATAAGCATCCGCGCGCGGAACCAAGAAGCCGTCGAGATTTTCTTTGATCAATTGCGCGCGCAGAGCCGCAATACGCGGTGGCCCCTGTTCGGGCCGCGCGGTGACTTCGAAACTCTGAAACATACCGCGTCCCTCTTTTCCTATTTTGAAAACTGTCCCGAAGGAGTGGTTTCAGCCTGTGCGGCGCATCCCCATTATGCGTGCTCGGGCGCGCGGGTCACTGTCGAACAGAGCCGCCAGTTGCTCGGTCATGGCACCGGCCAATTGTTCGACATCCGTTATGGTGACAGCGCGGTCGTAGTATCGGGTCACATCATGCCCGATCCCAATCGCCAGCAGCTCGACCTGTTTCTTGCGCTCGACCATTGCGATCACGTCACGCAGGTGTTTTTCAAGATAGTTGGCCGGGTTTACTGACAGGGTACTGTCATCTACTGGGGCGCCATCAGAGATTACCATGAGGATCTTGCGTGCCTCGGGCCGAGCAGCCATGCGACGATGCGCCCATTCCAGTGCTTCGCCATCGATGTTTTCCTTGAGCAGCCCCTCTTTCATCATAAGGCCAAGGTTCGGTCGCGCTCTGCGCCAGGGCGCATCCGCAGATTTATAGATGATGTGCCGAAGGTCATTCAGACGCCCCGGTTGCGTCGGGCGACCGTCGTTCAGCCACGCTTCGCGGGCCAGCCCACCTTTCCATGCGCGGGTAGTAAAGCCCAGGATCTCGACTTTGACGTTGCACCGTTCAAGGGTGCGGGCCAGCACATCGGCACAAATCGCGGCAATCGAAATGGGACGTCCACGCATCGAGCCGGAATTATCCAGCAAAAGTGTGACGCATGTGTCGCGAAACTCGGTGTCTTTCTCTACCTTGAAGGACAGCGGCGTTGTTGGATTGGCCACGATCCGGGCAAGACGACCGGCATCCAGCGTCCCTTCTTCTAGATCGAACTCCCATGACCGGTTTTGTTGCGCCTGAAGCCTGCGCTGCAACTTGTTGGCCAAGCGGCTTACTGCACCTTTGAGCGGCTCTAGCTGTTGATCCAGATAGGCGCGCAAACGCTCAAGTTCGATTGGTTCTGCAAGATCCTCGGCTTTGATCTCTTCATCGTGGGAATCTAGGTACACGAGGTAATCGGGGTCGGCTTCGCTAACCGGTTGCGGGGCGGGTGGCTCCAGTGGTGCTTCGCCTTCGGGCATCTCGGCTTCTTCACCCAGTTCCTGATCGGCCATGTCATCCATTGAGACCTGAGCTTGGCTGGAATCCTGCTGTTCATCTTGCGATGATTCAGGTGCTGCGTCTTCGTTTTCCTGATCTTGTTCGTCCTGGCCAGTACTGTCTGGATCCTGATCTTCGTCCTGACCTTCTTCGGCTTCGTCTTCCTGATCTTCGTCCAGTTGATCGGGATCATCGCCAAGTTGATCACCATATCCGAGATCGCTGATAATCTGGCGGGCAAAACGGGCAAAGGCCCCCTGATCCTCAAGGATCTCTTGCAGATTCTCGAGTGTTCCGCCGGCCTGATCTTCGATAAACCCGCGCCACAATTCCATTGCATTTTTGGCCCCGGCGGGCAGCTCGCGACCTGTTGCAAGATGGCGGATCATGTAACCGGCTGCGGCAGACAAGGGCACTTCGCTGGCCTGCTTGCACTGGTCATAACCCTTGCGCATGGCATCATACTTGATTTTGACGTCAATGTTGCCCGCGGTGCCGGGCATGTCACGCGCACCCACCGCCTCGCAGCGGGCTGTTTCCATCGCCTCGTATAGCTCACGCGCCATGTCCCCTTGCGGCGAATATCGGGCGTGGGTTTGCCCGTTATGATAGCGCCGGTGCAGGGCCAAGGCGTCTGCCGTGCCACGTGCAAGCATGACCTCATCTCGGGTCATCCGGCGCGATACCTGCGGAAGCCGCATCGCATCACCCGACACGCCTGACGGATCTACGGAATAGCTGACATTCAGCTCCGGATCATTTGCCAGTACTTTGGTGGCCTCGGCGAGGGCCTTTTTGAACGGATCAGCGGGGTTATCAGAAGAGGTGCTCATGGCAGCTTTCGGGTTGCTGGTGGCGCTTGGTTAATCCTTGCAGGTTTCACGCAAGCAATCAAACTGACTGCGCCGCATTGCTCGGCAATTTACCCAAGGCTCACGCTTGCCGCGCTTTCGGGCAACTCCTCGTCAAACAGGCGTTGGTAGAACTCGGCGACTGTCTGGCGTTCTAGCTCGTCGCATTTGTTCAGGAAGGACAGGCGGAATGCATAGCCCACATTGCGGAAAATTTCGGCGTTTTGCGCCCATGCAATGACGGTGCGGGGTGACATGACCGTTGACAGATCGCCATTCATAAAGGCCGTCCGCGTCAGATCGGCCACAGTAACCATCTGTTTGACGGTCTTGCGTCCTTCGGCAGTGTTGTAATGTGGGTTTTTGGACAAAACGATCGCTGTCTCTGCATCGATTGACAGATAATTAAGCGTTGCAACCAGCGACCAACGGTCCATCTGACCTTGGTTGATTTGTTGCGTGCCATGATAGAGGCCGGTGGTGTCGCCCAAGCCCACCGTATTGGCGGTCGCAAAGATCCGGAAATAGGGGTGTGGTTCGATCACTTTGTTTTGGTCGAGCAGGGTCAGCTTGCCGTCCACTTCCAGCACACGCTGGATCACGAACATTACGTCGGCCCGGCCCGCATCGTATTCGTCAAAAACGATTGCTGTTGGCGTGCGCAACGCCCAAGGCAAGATACCTTCTTGAAAGTCAGTAACTTGCTTACCGTCTTTCAGTTTGATCGCATCCTTGCCGATCAGGTCGATCCGGCTGATGTGGCTGTCGAGGTTCACACGCACGGTGGGCCAGTTCAGGCGGGCGGCGACCTGTTCGATATGGGTCGATTTGCCCGTGCCGTGATAGCCTTGGATCATCACCCGGCGGTTATGGGAAAACCCGGCAAGAATTGCCAAGGTCGTATCGGGATCGAACTTGTAGGTGCTGTCAAGTTCGGGCACCCGATCGTTTCGATCTGCGAACCCTTTGACAACCATGTCAGTGTCAATCCCAAAGACCTCGCGTACAGAAATTTCCGCGCTTGGTTTTGCGTTAATATCCATACCGCCGTCTGCCATTTCGCATCTTCCTTTAAATCAGACTACGCCACACTCTGGCGCGCCGTCGGTGGTGCAACATAAACCGGAAAAGGGCAAGGGAAAGTGCAAGCGCCGTTACTAAGTTATATTTCCGTCTGGGGTCGCTTTATTTGTCGCGGAAATTCCGGCTGTCCCTGATCTGGTCCCAAGCCCAGACAACCTCTTGTAGTTGCTCTTCCTGACTTCGATCGCCGCCGTTCATATCTGGGTGCAGCACTTTTATCAGCGCTTTGTATGCCTTTCGAACATCGGCTTTGGTGTCGGGGTCGGCAATGTCCAGAATTTCGAGTGCGCGCTTTTCAGTAGGGGGCAGCTTGCGCCCGCCGCCCGGTTTGTTGCGCCCAGGGTTTTGAGTGCTGTTATTGCCCAGAACTTGGTGGGGGTCTTCGATGCCCAATCGGGCCCAGGCGCGCGCCTCGGGATCGCTCATCGGTTTGGTGGCGCGCTCCCACACTTTATCCTTGGATTGTTGTGCGTTGATCTCGGCCTCTGTTGTGCCATCAAAGAAGTTCCACT
>Ga0206678_10000484_pt1 | contig 25657 bp, 35 predicted proteins | sample M180m12015metaG_FD_155453 | JGI IMG/M metagenome (GOLD analysis project Ga0206678, IMG submission 155453) | Ammonia-oxidizing marine archaeal communities from Monterey Bay, California, United States - M1 80m 12015 | ecosystem: Environmental > Aquatic > Marine > Intertidal zone | place: USA... | reverse complement strand
TGAAATGATTGCACCGATTGCGATGGATGAAGGGTTACGTTTCGCTATTCGTGAAGGTGGGCGCACAGTTGGTGCCGGCGTTGTCGCTAAGATAATCGAGTAGTAATTCAGCTCATTTTCAAGAAGTCGGGGTGGTTTTAAAGCCACCCCTGTTTTTTTGTTGAGGCGCAGCCTGGAATGACAGAAATAGGGTGCTTTTGTTTAAAGACATCCCGCAAACATAGTGTGGTGGTGAAGAGATCATTAACTCCTATTTTCGAGATAGCTAAATTGCCGGAAAGCTAGTGTTTTGGGGGCTTTCAGAGCCTTAAATAGCTTGACTTAGAGGGTTAAGACAACTAAACTTCGGATCCTTTTTGGCGTTTAGAAATTGAGCGTCAGAAAAAATAGCGGTAACTTGTTCTTTAATAAAGATTTTTTGGAGTTTTACGTAGATGCAAAATCAGCGTATCAGAATTAGGCTGAAGGCTTTCGATCACAGATTGATTGACCAATCTACGCAAGAAATCGTAGAGACCGCTAGACGCACCGGAGCGCAGGTCAAAGGACCGATTCCGCTGCCAACGAATAAAGAAAGATTTACTGTATTAATTTCGCCTCATGTCAATAAAGACGCGCGAGATCAGTATGAGATACGCACCCATAAGCGCTTACTGGATATTGTTGAGCCAACTGAGAAAACAGTTGATGCCTTGATGAAGTTGGATCTGGCAGCAGGAGTGGAAGTACAAATCAGTTTGCAGTAAATCAATAAAAATATAGCCAGGCGATAGAGCATTCAGTCCTCGTTGCCCTTTCTGACAAAGTTTTGGAGCACTGAAATATCCAAATTTCCCATGCGGGAAAGCATAAGTGCAACACGTCAGTGGCCATAGCGGGTTTTAGCCCCTTGCACGATGAGGTTTATAAAAAATGTCTATAGGATTAGTCGGTCGAAAGAGCGGCATGACGCGCGTTTTTACTGAAGAAGGCAACTCTGTTCCTGTTACTGTTGTCGAGGTTCAGCCGAACCGCGTTACTCAAATTAAAACTCCTGATTCTGACGGCTATAGTGCGATTCAGGTGACTACTGGTTCCCGCCGTGTGAACCGTGTGAGTAAAGCAGCAGCTGGGCACTATGCAAAGGCAAACACGGAAGCAGGCGATGGTCTTTGGGAATTTCGTACAACAGAACTAGAAGAAATTGAATTAGGTGGTGAAATCAAAGTTGATCGCTTCGAAGTTGGCCAAAAAGTTGATGTAACTGGTACTTCGAAAGGTAAAGGGTTCCAAGGTGGCGTTAAGCGTCACAACTTCCAAATGCAAGATGCAACTCACGGCAACTCCATTTCTCACCGTGCGCCAGGATCAATTGGTCAATGTCAGACCCCTGGAAAAGTCTGGAAAGGCAAAAAGATGGCAGGCCAAATGGGAAATGTTCGTAATACCACTCAATCCCTGGAAGTTGTAAGAGTCGATGTAGAAAACAACCTGCTCTTAATCAAGGGCGCTGTGCCTGGAGCACCGGGATCAAGCGTAATCATTAAACCTGCAATTAAGACTCGAGGTAACTAAGCAATGGAATTAGCATTAGCTTTACCTGGCAAGAAAGCAGGGAAAGAAAAAATATCGATTTCAGATGAATCTTTTGGCCGTGAATACAATGAGCCATTAGTGCATCAAACAGTTGTTACTTATTTAGCGGGTGCACGTCAGGGCAGCGTCAAACAGAAGACTCGTTCAGAGGTTCGTGGTGGTGGGCGCAAGCCATGGCGCCAAAAAGGAACCGGCCGCGCACGTGCTGGAACAATTAGAAGCCCAATTTGGCGCTCAGGGGGAGTGACATTTGCAGCAAGACCACAAGATCATTCGAAAAAACTCAATAAGAAAATGTACCGCGGAGCAATGCAGTGCATTCTTTCCGAACTAATCCGACAAGACCGATTGATTGTCGTTAATGATTTCACGATTGAAACATACAAAACCAAAGACTTAGTCAACAAGCTCAAAGAATTTGATCTAGACAACGTACTAATAGTTTCAGATCAAATCGAACAGAATCTTTTTCTTGCCGCAAGAAACCTCCATAAAGTAGATGCGCTGGATGTCTCCGGACTTGATCCAGTCAGTCTTATCGGTTTTGAGAAAGTGTTGATCACTGTGCCTGCGTTAAAAAAGGTTGAGGAGATGCTTTCATGAATGAAGAACGCATTTATACCGTCATCTTAGCGCCGCATGTTTCAGAGAAATCTACATTAGCTGGCGAGTTAAGTAATCAGTACACATTTAAGGTGGCGAATGACGCTACCAAGCCTGAAATTAAAAAAGCCGTTGAAATTATTTTTAATGTTGTTGTTGCCGATCTGCAGGTGTTAAACGTGAAGGGAAAAACCAAGCGTAATAATCGTGGCAAGATTCGCCGGCGCCCGAGTTGGAAGAAAGCTTATGTCCGACTAGAGGAAGGCCACGAAATTGATTTTGCGGATATAGGCTAATCGAGGTGAGGGGTTAAATCATGCCAGTAGTTAAGTGTAAACCTACATCACCAGGGCGCCGTTTTGTCGTCAAGGTTGTGAATCCTGATTTGCATAAAGGCGAACCATATGGGCCTTTAACAGCACCAAAATCTAAATCTGGTGGTCGCAACAATAAGGGGCGCATTACTCGGCGCCATGAGGGTGGAGGGCATAAGCAAAAGTATCGCATTATCGATTTCCGTCGCAACAAAGACGGTATCGAAGCCAAAGTTGAGCGACTTGAGTATGATCCGAACCGCTCTGCAAATATTGCATTGTTGCTATATGCGGATGGTGAGCGCCGTTACATAATTGCGCCGGCAAAAGTTAACAAAGATGATGTGTTGCAGTCTGGAGATGAAGCTCCTATTAAAGAAGGGAATTGCTTGCCTCTGCGCAATATTCCATTGGGTAGCACCGTGCACTGTGTGGAAATGAAGCCAGGTAAAGGTGCTCAGATTGCTCGTAGTGCTGGTACTTCATTGCAGCTCGTTGCAAGAGAAGGTGATTATGCAACACTAAGACTCCGTTCAGGAGAGATGCGAAAAGTATTAAGTGAATGCCGAGCGACTCTTGGAGAAGTTTCTAATTCAGAGCACTCGCTAAGATCACTAGGTAAGGCTGGAGCGAAACGTTGGCGTGGAGTTCGCCCAACCGTGCGCGGTGTTGCTATGAATCCAGTTGATCACCCGCATGGCGGCGGTGAAGGGAGAACATCTGGTGGGCGTCACCCCGTATCACCTTGGGGTACGCCAACTAAGGGATATAAAACTCGAACAAACAAGCGAACTGATAATATGATCGTTCGTCGTAGAAATGCCAGTCGCAAATAGCGACAAGTGATAGAGGATTAAATACGTGCCACGTTCACTGAAAAAAGGTCCATTCATTGATCTTCATCTTTTGAAGAAAGTGCAGACCGCAGCTGACAATAAAGACAAGCGACCTATTAAAACTTGGTCGCGCCGTTCAATGGTTTCACCAGACATGCTTGGGTTAACTATCGCCGTTCACAATGGCCGCCAGCATATTCCAGTGTTTATTACTGAGGATATGGTTGGTCATAAATTGGGGGAATTTTCACAAACCCGAACTTATCGCGGCCACAATGCGGATAAAAAGGCACGCTAGGGGATGGTTATGGAAGTTCAGGCAAGATTAAAAGGCGCGCGCCTCTCTGCACAGAAAGCAAGATTGGTTGCGGATCAAGTTCGAGGTAAAGGTGTTGAAGAAGCATTGGAGCTTCTTTCTTATAGCTCCAAAAAAGGCGCTGCCATTATTAAGAAAGTTTTAAACTCCGCGATTGCGAATGCTGAACATAACGAAGGTGCAGACGTGGATGAACTTAAAATATCAACGATTTGTGTTGATGAAGGTATGACTATGAAACGCATAATGCCGAGAGCCAAGGGTCGCGCCGATCGTATTCTCAAGCGTTCTTGTCACATAACAATTACAGTCGCTGATAGTTAGGAAATAGCTATGGGTCAAAAAGTACATCCAACTGGTATTCGCCTTGGAATCGTTAAGAAGCACACTTCAGTGTGGTTTGCAGAAGGGCGAGAATATGCTGATAACTTATTAGCTGATTTGCAAGTTCGAGAATTTGTAAAGAAACGCTTGGCCAGCGCTTCCGTATCTAGAGTAGATATTGAGCGCCCAGCGCAAACCGCGAAAATTACGATCTACACTGCACGACCAGGTATCGTTATTGGTAAAAAAGGCGAAGATGTAGAAAGATTAAGAGGTGTTCTTACAAAAAAAATGGGAATTCCTGTGCAAATCAACATTGAAGAAATCAGGAAGCCAGATTTAGATGCGCAACTGGTTGCAGACAGTGTTGCATCACAGCTAGAGCGCCGTGTGATGTTTCGCCGTGCAATGAAGCGTGCAGTGCAGAATGCTATGCGACAAGGTGCTGAAGGAATCAAAGTACAAGTTGGCGGTCGCTTAGGTGGTGCTGAAATTGCTCGTTCAGAATGGTATCGGGAAGGGCGCGTGCCTTTGCATACATTGAGAGCGGATATCGATTACGCAACTTCAGAAGCAAGCACTACCTATGGAATTATTGGTGTGAAAGTTTGGATCTTTAAAGGTGAAATATTGGACCTTGACGAAGCTATTTTTCCAAAGCAGCAGCCAGCGTCAAGTTAAGCGAAAGCAGAATAGAGGAAGAACTACGTGTTACAACCTAAGCGCACAAAATTTCGCAAGATGATGAAGGGACGTAATCGAGGTCTAGCTCATCGAGGCAGCAAGGTGGATTTTGGTGAGTATGGTCTTAAAGCCATTTCGCGTGGTCGTTTGACGGCACGTCAAATTGAAGCAGCTCGACGAGCAATGACACGTCATATTAAGCGAGGCGGAAAAGTCTGGATTCGAGTTTTCCCAGATAAACCAATTACCCAAAAGCCTCTTGAGGTTCGTCAGGGTAAGGGCAAAGGCAATGTTGAATATTGGGTAGCTCAAATTCAGCCAGGCCGAATCATGTTTGAAATCGAAGGTGTAGATGAGGTGGTAGCGCGAGAAGCATTTTCATTGGCTTCTGCAAAACTACCATTCGAAACATCTTTCGTAAGGCGTACAGTAATGTAAAAACTTGTTCTTAACTTTGATGAACATAGTTTTAAGATCCCTTTAGGTAATGTAATGAAAGCGGAAGAATTAAGAGACAAGACAGTAGAAGAATTGCAGTCACAACTGCAGGAACTTTATAAGGATCAGTTTAATAATCGTATGCAAAATAGCATGGGTCAACTTGGTCAAAATCATCTTGTCAAAGAAGTGCGAAAGGACATAGCAAGAATTAAGACAATTATTTCTGAAAAGAAGAATTCAGAAACAGAACATGAGAAGAGTGAAACTTAATTATGTCGGACACTGAAACTAAAGAGAGCCAAGCTAGTACAGACGGTCAAAAAGAGCGGTCGCGTACGGCGACGGGTAGGGTTGTATCCAACAAAATGGATAAATCTATCGTTGTGCTCGTAGAGCGGCGTGTTAAACATCCTGTTTATGGGAAAATCATTAAGCGCTCAACAAAAATTCATGCCCACGATGCAAATAACGATTGTTTGCCAGGGGATGAGGTAACGATTAAAGAAGTTCGTCCAATATCAAAAACTAAGAGCTGGTCTCTAGTTTCAATTGATGAGCGGGCAACACAGGTTTAATTAGGAATTTGGTTTTGTATTTGCTAAGCAAGTACAAGTTGGAGTGAATCGATGATTCAAGTGCAGTCTTACTTAGACGTCGCAGACAATAGCGGCGCTAGACGCGTAATGTGTATCAAAGTGCTAGGTGGTTCTCACCGACGTTATGCGCGTATTGGTGACATTATTAAAGTTACTGTTAAGGAAGCGATTCCTAGAGGCAAAGTTAAGAAAGGTCAGGTGTTGACTGCCTTGGTGGTAAGAACGAAGAAAGGCGTGCGTCGCGGTGATGGTTCCTTAATTCGATTCGATGATAATGCAGCAATCTTGTTAAACAATCAGGAAGCACCAATTGGTACACGAGTATTTGGCCCAGTAACACGTGAACTTCGAAATGAGAAGTTCATGCGAATAATTTCACTGGCTCCTGAAGTTCTATAAAGAATTAAGTGAGAAGAAGTAGCGAGCGCAAGCGAGAGAATAGATGAATAAGTTAAAGCGTGATGATGAAGTAATAGTAGTCACAGGAAAGGATAAAGGTAAGCGCGGAACTGTTTCTCAGATAGCAGGAGACAGAGTAGTTGTCGCTGGTGTAAATATGGTCAAGCGACACACTAAGCCAAATCCTAACGCAGGCGTGCAAGGCGGCATAATGGAAAAGGAAGCAGCACTGCATGTTTCTAATGTCGCGATTTTTAACCCAGAAACTAATACGGCTGACCGAGTTGGGATTCAGATAGACGAAGATGGCAATAAGCAGCGCATCTTTAAGTCCAACGGTCAGGTTATAGATTAAGAGACGATCATGGCTCAGTTTAAAGATTATTATCATAAAGAAGTCGTGCCCGTATTAGCGAAACAATTTAGTTTCACTAATACAATGCGTGTGCCCAAGGTTACAAAAGTTGTTCTCAATATGGGCGTGGGTGAAGCGGTATCTGATAAGAAAATATTAGAGAACGCTACAAATGACCTACAGATGATTAGTGGTCAAAAAGTAGTAATTACGAAGGCTCGTAAAAGTATTGCTGGTTTTAAGATTCGAGAAGGTTGGCCAATTGGTTGTAAAGTTACTTTACGCGGTGATCGTATGTATGAGTTTCTAGAAAGACTCGTAAGTATTGCGATTCCAAGAATTAGAGATTTTCGCGGTTTAAGCCCAAAGTCATTTGATGGGCGTGGTAATTTTGCGATGGGTGTAAATGAACAGATCATTTTTCCTGAAATTGATTATGACAAGATTGATACTTTGCGCGGTCTTGACATAACTATTACTACTACCGCTCAGAATGATGATGAAGGTCGTGCATTACTCACTGCAATGCGATTTCCTTTTCGTGGTATGGGTCCTGACGCAGAGGAAAATGCTTCTACAAATAAAGAATTAGTAGAAGAGGTAGCTGAAGAAGCGCCAGTTGTAGAAGCCGAGGAAACTGTCGCTGAAACCGAAAAAGCTGAAGAGGCGCCAGCAAAAGAAGCTGCTGACAACTCATCCGAAGAAAATAAAGAGGAACCATAGTATGGCTAAAGCATCTATGATAGCCAGGGAAGATAAGCGATCCAGAACTGTTGCTAAATATGCTGAAAAGCGAGCAGCTCTGCGAGCTGTTCTCAGGGATGCAAAGGCATCTGATGATGAGAAGTGGGCAGCGCAAGTGAAGTTACAAAAACTTCCTAGAGATGCAAGCCCAATTAGGCAGCAACGTCGCTGCCGAATCACTGGCCGCCCACATGGTGTTTATCGAAAATTTGGTCTTTGTAGAAACAAATTACGTGAAGCTGCAATGCGCGGCGATGTGCCTGGTTTAACCAAGGCAAGCTGGTAGGTGGGAGTAGAGATATGAGTATGTCAGACCCAATTGCAGATTTCTTAACTCGCATTCGTAATGCGCAAATGGCGCAAATGCCGCTTGTCAGCAGTCCTTCATCAAAAATTAAAGTGGCTATTAGCAAAGTGCTGCAAGACGAAGGTTACATTAACGGTTATGAGGTTAATAACGAAGACGGGAAGTCAGTCATTAATGTTGATCTTAAATATTTCCAAGGCAAACCTGTCATTGAGGAAATTAAACGAGTTAGTCGACCCGGTCTCCGTAGTTACAAAGGGAAAGAAGATATACCGAAGAATCGAGCCGGCCTTGGTATTGCGATACTGACAACTAATCAAGGACTAATGACTGATAAACAGGCTGATGCTGCCGGAGTTGGCGGTGAGGTACTTTGTACTGTTTTCTAACACGGTGCTAACTAAGAAAGAGTAACGAGAAGATGTCTAGAATTGCGAACGTACCAGTGGCTATACCTAAGGGTGTTGAAACATCATTAAGTGATAGCAAGATCTCTGTTAAAGGGTCGAAAGGTAATTTAAACCTTGCGCTCCATAACTTGGTTGCTGTTGCACAAGATGGTGAAGAGCTTAAGGTTTCTGCTAGAGACACGTCGCGAGAAGCAGGGGCGATGGCAGGAACTTTTCGTTCATTGATAAATAATATGTTTTTAGGTGTAACTGAAGGGTTTCAAAAGAAACTAGAATTACAAGGTGTTGGCTATCGCGCTAAGGCGGGCGGCAAGTCAGTTAATTTGACTGTAGGTTACTCGCATCCAATAGACTACAAATTGCCAGATGGTGTGACTGCTGAAACTCCTTCCCAAACCGAAATTGTAATTTCTGGTGCGGATAAGCAATTAGTAGGGCAGGTTGCTGCTGAAATTAGAAAATTCCGACCACCTGAGCCTTATAAAGGGAAAGGTATTCGCTACGCTGATGAGCGTGTTTTTAGAAAAGAAGCGAAGAAAAAATAGGTTATAAAGATGAGTGTTAAAAAGACAGCTCGCTTAAGAAGAGCAAAACGAGCAAGAGCAAAGATTAGTGAGCTGCGAATTAATCGCCTCTGTGTATATCGTTCGCCTCGGCACATCTACGCGCAGATTATTTCGCCAACTGGCAATGCAGTTATAGCAAGTGCTTCCACTGTTGAGAAAGGCAGTAAGAAAGGAGCTACTGGCAATATTGAGGCGGCGGTTAAGGTTGGTACATTAATAGCTGAGCGGGCTAAAAAAGCAGGTATCGAGGAAGTAGCCTTTGATCGCTCTGGTTATGCCTATCACGGAAGAGTAAAAGCGTTAGCTGATGCTGCACGTGAAGGCGGATTGCAATTCTAAGGAATTAAAAATATGGCATTTAAAGACGAGCCAGGTAAAAACAACGAAGAGGGCATGCAAGAGAAACTTATTCAAGTTAATCGTGTAGCCAAAGTCGTAAAAGGTGGCCGAATATTTGGTTTTACTGCTCTAACAGCAGTTGGCGATGGTAATGGTCGTGTGGGGTTTGGTCGTGGCAAGGCCCGTGAAGTGCCTTTGGCAATTCAGAAAGCGATGGAATCAGCTAGACGCAATATGATCACTGTGAATTTGGATGGGAATACCCTGCAATACCCAATTAAGTCTCGCCACGGTGCATCAAAAGTGTATATGCAGCCGGCTTCTGAAGGTACTGGCGTAATTGCTGGCGGAGCAATGAGGTCGATTTTGGAATTAGCCGGTGTTCAGAACGTATTAGCTAAGTGTTATGGCTCTACAAATCCGGTAAACGTTGTTCACGCTACATTTAAGGGTCTGCGCGATATGCGTTCGCCAGAAGATATAGCAGCAAAACGCGGAAAAGCTCTAGAAGAAGTAGCAGGCTAGCTGGAGAAGGATTAGAACGATGGCAAAAAAGAAGACTGTCAAAGTTGTTTTAGTGAAAAGTCCAATTGGCATTTTGCCGAAGCACAAGCTTTGTTTGAAAGGGCTTGGTCTTCGACGTATGCGCCAATCTGTAGAAGTAGAAGATACGCCTGCGGTGCGCGGCATGATCAATAAAGTTAACTATATGTTAGCTATTGAAGGTGAGAGTTAGTCATGGAACTTAATGCATTAAGCCCAGCTACGGGCAGTACCAGAGCAAAAAAGCGTGTCGGTCGAGGTATAGGTAGCGGTTCGGGGAAAACCTGCGGAACAGGGCATAAAGGTCAAAAATCTCGCAGTGGTGGTTCGGTAAAGCCTGGATTTGAAGGCGGACAAATGCCTTTGCAAATGCGCTTACCGAAGTTTGGTTTTAGCTCAAGGGTAGGTCGTATTACCGCAGAAGTTCGGACTTCAGAGTTGAATAAAGTAGATGGCGGCTTAATAACTATTGAGAGTTTACGTAAAGCACGAGTTATTACCGCAAATATTAAGCGCGTTAAAGTCATGCTTTCTGGTGAAGTAGCAAAGAAATTCACTGTAGAGGGTGTTGGCGTTTCTAAAGGTGCAAAAGAAGCTATTGAAAAAGCTGGCGGCAAAGTTATTGAAGTAAAAGCCACTGAATCTACTAAGAAAACTGAACCAGAACCAGAACCAGAAGCTAAAGCAAAGAAGGCGGCGAAAAAAGTAAAAGTAGCGGAGGCAAAAGATGCAGCACCTGCTGGGGAAAGTCCCGCAGATAAAGCATCTGATGGCGAAGATAAAGCTGACAAAGAATAAGTAATTGACTAATTAGTGATACTAAAACTTAAATATGGCAAATAAACCTAACATCAACCCAGAAAATATCGGCGCCGGCCTTGGCGAGCTGAAGTCGCGACTATTATTCTTGTTGTTTGCTATTTTCGTTTATCGAGTTGGTACACATATTCCTGTGCCAGGGATTGATCCCTTGCAGCTACAGGCTTTTTTCCAACAAAACGAAGGCACCTTTGCTGGCATGTTTAATATGTTTTCTGGTGGTGCCTTGGAGCGGATGAGCATCGTCGCCCTTGGCATCATGCCGTACATCTCCGCATCGATCATCATGCAATTGCTGACAGCAGTAAGTCCGCAATTAGAGCAGCTAAAGAAAGAAGGAGAGTCCGGTCGTCGCAAGATTACTCAGTACACCCGGTATGGTGCGCTAGTACTAGCAACAGTGCAGGGAACAGGTATGACAGTTGGTTTGTTGTCGCCGATGGCTTATAGCCCAGGCATAGCATTTAATTTGACAGCAATTATTTCGCTGGTTACAGGTGCTATGTTTCTCATGTGGTTAGGTGAACAGATTACAGAAAAAGGTATAGGCAATGGTATATCTATGCTTATCTTTGCAGGTATTGTTGCAGGATTCCCCGCTGCTGTGGGCACATCTCTAACCCAGGCCTATGAAGGACAAATTAGTGGTGTACTGCTGCTGGTCGTTGCGCTTATCGCGGTTGGTGTTGTTGCTGGTATTGTTTATGTAGAGAGGGCGCAACGACGTATTACGGTTAATTATGCGAAACGTCAACAGGGTCGCAAAATGTATCAGGCTCAGGCCAGTCATTTGCCGCTTAAGATTAATATGGCTGGGGTAATTCCAGCAATTTTTGCTAGCTCAATCTTATTGTTTCCAGCCTCATTGGGGCAGTGGTTCGGCCAATCGGAAGGCTCCGAATGGTTACAAGATCTTGCTCTACTCATAGGTCCAGGCCAGCCACTTTACATAATAATTTTTAGCGCAATGATTATATTTTTCTGCTTCTTTTATACCGCGTTAGTTTTTAATCCACGGGATGTTGCAGAGAATTTGAAGCGTTCTGGTGCATTTATTCCAGGTATACGTCCGGGTGAACAAACTGCTAAGTATATTGATGGGGTCATTACCCGCTTAACAATGTTTGGGGCGATATACATTACGCTAGTTTGTTTGCTACCAAATTTCATGCAGATGATGGCAAATGTGCCATTTAATTTAGGTGGGACTGCGTTACTAATTTCCGTTGTGGTTACTATGGATTTCTGGTCCCAAGTGCAATCTCACTTGATGTCTCATCAATATGATTCACTTATGAAGAAATCAAAATTAGGTAGCTACGGTAGTAGTGGTATTTAAGCATAGATTTTAAATCTGTCGCTGGCAGGAGTAAGAAAATGAAAGTTAGAGCTTCAGTGAAAAAGATTTGCCGTAACTGTAAAGTCATACGACGTAATGGTTCGGTTCGGGTTATTTGTAGTGCAGAGCCTCGACATAAGCAACGTCAAGGTTAACGCGGAAAAGAGAACGGAGTAAATCTATGGCACGTATTGCCGGGGTTAACATACCAGATCATAAGCACATCGTGATTTCGTTAAGTTACGTATATGGCATTGGTCCAACTATTGCAAAAAATATTTGTGATACAACTGGTATTGAACCCTCAACTAAAGTTTCTGAATTGAGTCCAGAACAGCTCGATGGTATTAGAGCTGAAGTAGCGAAAGTCCCTACTGAAGGTGATTTGCGTCGCGAAGTCTCAATGAATATTAAGCGCTTGATGGATCTAGGTTGTAACCGAGGCATCCGTCACCGTCGATCTTTGCCTGTAAGAGGGCAACGGACTAAAACGAATGCACGGACTCGTAAGGGTCCGCGCAAACCAATTAGAAAATAAATAAGCGTTCACGAATGATGGGCTAGCTAAGCCGTCAGGAGTATTTGGGAAAGAACATGGCCACACCAAAAGCAACGACAAAGAAGAAAACACGTACCCCTGTCATTGATGGGATTGCGTTTATACACGCTTCTTTTAATAACACCATTATTACGATTACAGATCGTCAAGGTAACGCTCTTGCTTGGGCAACAGCTGGTGGATCTGGCTTCAGAGGCTCTAGAAAGAGTACTCCATTCGCGGCGCAGGTTGCAGCTGAGAAAGCAGGTAAACAAGCGATTGAATTATATGGCCTTAAGAGTTTGGATGTAAAAGTAAACGGACCTGGTCCGGGTCGCGAGTCAGCAGTTCGCGCACTAAATTCCTGTGGGCTAAAGGTTGGTAATATCACCGATGTTACTCCAATTCCACACAACGGTTGCCGTCCGCCTAAGAAGCGGCGTGTTTAAACTAGGAGAGAAAGTATGGCCCGTTATTTAGGCCCCAAGTGTAAGCTATCTCGTCGTGAAGGTACGGATCTGTTTTTAAAGAGCGGTGTTCGTCCTATAGACAGTAAGTGCAAGACCGATGTCATTCCTGGTCAACATGGTCAGCGACGTGGTCGCCTTTCCGACTATGGGGTTCAGCTTCGAGAGAAACAAAAAGTTCGCCGTATTTATGGGGTACTTGAAAAACAATTTCGTGGTTACTACAAAGAAGCTGCGCGACTTAAAGGAGCTACAGGTGAAAATCTCTTGCAGCTACTTGAATGTCGATTAGATAACGTTGTTTATCGTATGGGTTTTGGATCAACTCGCGCTGAGTCACGCCAACTTGTATCGCACAAATCGATTTGCGTTAACGGCGTAGTAGTAAATATTCCTTCTTACCAAATCTCTGAAGGTGATGTTGTTACGGTTCGAGGAAAATCCAAGGAACAGCTAAGAATTAAATCTGCATTGGAATTAGCAGCTCAACGTTCAGAAATAGATTGGGTGTCGGTTGATTCATCAAAGATGGAAGGGCAGTTTGCTCGCAAACCAGATCGAACTGATTTGCCTTCTGAAATTAATGAAAGCTTGATCGTCGAACTTTATTCCAAGTAGTGACTTAATCACACAGAGGGTGGATTACATGCAAATTTCTTTATCAGACTTCTTAACACCACAAGTGATACAGGTTGATGAATTCGACAAGTGTCATTCTAAAGTGGTTTTAGAACCCCTTGAGCGGGGTTTTGGGCACACCTTGGGCAATGCATTGCGTCGGATCCTTCTGTCATCAATGCCTGGTTGCGCTGTAGAAGAAGTTGAAATCGATGGTGTTGTTCATGAATACAGTACAATTGAAGGTGTTCGTGAGGATGTTATTGAGATTCTTCTAAATCTGAAAGGTGTGGCGGTTGTTTTGAATAACAATGATGAAGCTATACTAACTCTTTCGAAAAAAGGTTCGGGAACTGTTACTGCTGGAGATATTGCTGAAGATCATGACGTTGAAATCGTGAATCCTGATCATGTCATAGCTCATCTGAATACTAATGGTGAACTAAACATGCGTCTCACGGTTCGTAAGGGTAGGGGCTATTCTCCCGCCGATAGCCGGGTAGGGGAAGAAGATGAAACCCGGTCTGTAGGTAAGCTCCTATTGGATGCTTCTTACAGCCCAGTTATGAGAATTTCATATTCAGTTGAAAACGCTCGTGTGGAGCAGCGCACTGATTTGGACAAGTTGATTATTGATCTTGAAACTGACGGCACTATTGATCCAGAAGAATCTATCCGCAGGGCAGCTACCATTCTTCAGCATCAGTTGAGTGTATTTGTTGATCTTCAGAGCGAGATTATTGCTGAGCCTGAAGAGCATGAAGATGAAATTGATCCTATTCTGTTAAGACCAGTTGATGATCTCGAACTTACGGTTCGATCAGCAAACTGTTTGAAAGCGGAAGACATTTACTATATCGGTGATCTTATACAGCGCACAGAAGTTGAGTTGTTGAAAACTCCAAATCTAGGTAAGAAGTCTCTAACTGAAATCAAAGATGTTTTGGCTACTCGCGGTCTTTCTTTAGGTTTGCGCCTGGAGAATTGGCCTCCATCAAGCCTTAAATCTGACGATCGGGCAGCTTAGTCAGATAAAGATAAAGGTATAATCTTATGCGCCATCGACAAAGCGGTCGCCAACTAAACAGAAATAGTTCGCACCGATCAGCTATGTTTCGCAACATGACTACGTCATTGGTCGAACATGAAATAATTAAAACTACTCTGATAAAAGCGAAAGAGTTACGTTCTGTGGCAGAGCCTTTAATTACTCTTGCCAAGAAGGATTCAGTCGCAAATCGCCGGTTAGCTTTTAATCGAACTCGCAGTAAAGCCACCGTGGGTAAATTATTCACTGAACTGGGTCCGCGCTATGTAGGTCGCCCTGGTGGTTATATTCGTATTCTTAAATGTGGTGAAAGGGCAGGTGACAAAGCAACGATGGCTTACGTTGAGCTTGTGGATCGTCCGCTTCATAACAGCAATGATTTAAATGAAGAAGTTGAAACAGTAGCCGAAGTAGATGATGAATAAATTCTCGATCACACTTTAGCATTTCAAAAACCCGACTACTTGCAACTGGTCGGGTTTTTCAGTTTTAGGCCCCAGAAATTTATCAGTATTCCCTAACATGCAAAAAATAACCTCAAGAGACTTCATTGAACTCCTGATTCTCTCGGCAATATGGGGCTCATCTTTTTTATTTCTTAGAATTGCAGCGCCTGTGTTTGGTCCTGTATTTTTGATAGAAATGCGTGTAGTTAGCGGATTAGTTGTAATGCTGCCTATGTGTCTATTACTCGGAAAGGTCACAGAACTGAAACAACATTGGAAAATGATATTTGTTGTTAGTCTCACCAATATGGCAGTTCCATTCTGCTTCTTTGCCTACTCTGCACTTAACGCTGGAGCTGGGTTGCTCTCAATACTGAATGCTACAGTGCCATTTTTTACGGCTTTGATAGCGTTCATCTTTTTTCAACAAAGGCTCGCCAAACTAGGTTTTTTCGGCCTACTTGTGGGTTTTTGCGGTGTAGTTGTGTTGATGTTTGAGCCTTCGGGATCCTCGGGAATCACTAGTCATCTCGCGATTCCATCGGCATTACTAGCTTGTATGTTGTATGGAATTGCCTTGAATTTGGTAGCTCATAAACTTCAAGGAGTTTCTGGTGTTGCCATCACCACTGGTGGCTTGTTTTTCTCCAGTCTAATTCTTCTGCCATTCGCATTAATAGAGCAACCCGAAGTGATGCCACAAGGCTCTGTTTGGTTCAGTGTGCTGGCATTAGGGGTTGTTTGTACTGGCTTTGGTTATCTACTTTTCTATCGATTAATTGCCAGAATCGGATCCCAGCAGGCTATTATGACTACGTATTTAATTCCACTTTTCAGTATCCTATGGGGAAATTTGTTTCTTGCAGAAAGCATCACGTTATTCATGGTCTTTGGCGGTATGCTGATACTTTCGGGAGTTGGCATGACCACCGGCAGATTTCCAGGGACTGCTATATTAACTAGAACAACAAACTAAAGGATAATAAAAAACAACCAGTATCTTTGACGCAACGGTTGCTATCTGCTTCCACATTATCTAATGTCGACTGCTTGAAGAATCCGCCTATTTTCGAAATCGAACACCCTCAGCACACAATAAGATCAGCTAGGTCAATGAGCAATAAAGATTCACCCGAGGGAGCGGAGAGCAAACATCTATAAACCTATCAGAGCGTCGAAGAGACAATAGTTATAGACATAAAAAAACCCGACCACTTTCATGGTCAGGCTTTTGTAGTCGACTTATGAACTTAGTGTGCGCCACCTGCAGCAGGAGCTGCACCAGGCAGTGCTACAGCAGTTAATTTTGAACCCGTTTGCAGCATGATGTATTGATGGCCATCATGTGTCCAAGAGCTCATGCCGTAGCGGCTACGATCTGGCAATTCGATAGAACTTATAGTCTCACCGTTTGCTTTATCAATTGCGTAAAGCATGGGCGTGCCATCAGTTTTAGTATCTGAGTAAACCAGCATGGTCGGAGTGACTACCATCGGTACAAGTGCGCCAGTGCCAGTGTTTGCTATATCAAGATTATTGTCATCAATCACTTGTTGCACTCGCGCCGGTGTTTCGCCAGTTGGGATCATCCAGGCATGTTCCCCAGTATTCATATTTATAGCTGTAATACGACTATAGGGTGGTTTGTAAAGCGGAATGCCTGCGGCGTGACGCGGCGCGCCTGCTCCGGGCCCATTCGCATACTGAGAGTAGGTTGTGCCCGTTGGGTATTCATACTGCAAGTCTGCCTCTTCACCTGGAACTAGCTGAATTGGGCTACATGCCGAATGGGATGAAACATAGAGATAGCCAGTCGTTGGGTCTGCAACTGCTGGTGCAGTAATGTTTGCTCCACCACCACCTCCTGGGCAGAACATTGCAGCCCGTTTACCAGATTCGTGGCCGCGCTGAATTGGAGGGTTAAACAAAGGTCCCATTTGATAATCAGCAAATGCATTAATCGCTTGCTGCCTTAACTCTGGAGTCCAATCAACTAAGTCATTAATGGATACGCCCTGAATATCATAAGGCTCAGGTTTGGTAGGAAAGGGCTGCGTATTAGAAAGAACCTCTCCAGGTACGGTAGATTGTGGAACTGGTCTTTCAATAATAGGCCAGATTGGTTCGCCAGTTAGTCTATTAAAAGCATAGACGAAACTTTGTTTCGTCACCTGCATCACAGCTGGAACTTCCCCCTGACCTTCAACATTTAAATCCATAAGCACGGGCGCCGTAGGATTGTCATAGTTCCAGATATCATGATGAACCATCTGAAAGTGCCATGCTCTTTCGCCAGTGCTGGCATTCAGTGCAATCAGACTAGTTCCATAAAGATTATCACCAGGCCGGAACCCACCGTAGTAATCTATAGTTGCCCCGTTAGTGGGAATGTATACTATGTCGTTTTCAACATCAGCCGAAATTGGGGCCCATGAAGAAACGTCACCAGTCCATTGCCACGCATCGTTTTCCCAAGTTTCATGACCATATTCGCCAGGCTTTGGGATTACATTAAACTTCCACTTAAAATCTCCTGTTTTCTTATCGTAAGCAAGAATGTCACCTGGCACGTTCTCAATTCGGGACTGATGATAGCCTTGCTCTGCCGAATTCCCCACAATAATTGTGTCGTTTACAACAATAGGCGGAGATGATCCGGTGATGTAGCCGGTTTCGAGAGGAATACCTTCATAGGGGTCATATGGATGGCCTAAATCTGCTAGTAGATCAACAACTCCCGATTCAGGAAAGCCATCAATTGGCACCGGTTTGCCAAATCCTTGTAAAGGAGCGCCGGTTTCAGCATCCAAAGCAGTCAGAAAAAATCCGGGTGTAATCATGTAAATTACGCCTTTGCCGTCAACTTCTGAATAACCAATTCCTTTGCCGTAGTCCGCACGCATGGAATATTCCCATCGGCCAGTATTCGGTAAGCGGTAGCTCCAGAGTGTTTCGCCAGTTTTAGGGTCAATCGCAACGACACTGCGACGAGCACCGGCGACCGTATAAAGGGTGCCATTGATATAGCTCGGAGTTGAACGGCCGCTTACTGCTCCTAAACTAGCACCATCCCATTCCCACACAACTTCCAGTTCACTGAAGTTTTCTGATGAAATTTCAGAGGAACTGGTGTAACGGGTATGAGCGTAGTCGTTACCTAGAGTGAACCATTCCACATCGTCCTGAGCAGCGAAAAGGCTGCCAGAGCCGCTCAGCAACAAACTAATGAGAGCGACCGTTTTAACGCGTTTCCAGATATCTATTTTTATTATCATTTTTCGCCTCGTTGATAAAAATCTGTATCGAATTCGAAGAGTTTTGAATCCACTAAAATGTAATGGATTTATAGTGAAATCTAATTGAATTTTATCTAGTAAAAACAGCTAGTTATATAAAATCAATCATGATTTTAACTGGTTAGAGTACTCAACTGAGGCTACCGCAAGGAGAGGGTATTGTCCACGATGAAAAAGTGACGAGATTTGTCAGAAACCGTCTAAATGTCTGGCATCCGAAATTGGGCGGAAGAGAGCGCCGCAGTGAGTTCTGAAAGCTGGGTATTATTCAGTTTGGTGAGAGGAGGCCGTACTCGAAACCACTGGGAATCCTTCGTGCATATTGCAGTTGCTGCTTTTAATGCAGGAATCATTGGATAGCTCTGGAAAACATTTCTGATTTGATCAAGTCCCGCTTGTTTCTGCTCCGCGTCTTCGCCCTGCCAAGCAGAACAAAGACTGCTAATCGCAGCTGGATTGACATTGGCAGTAGCAGAGATGCAGCCAGCTCCTCCAGCCTTCATGTTCTGTAGCAGGAAGCTCTCGGATCCGCAGAACACTCGGAAATTGTCTATAGATAATTCGTTAAACGCTTGGGTTTGATTCCAATCCCCTGAGCTGTCTTTTATGCCAGCTATGTTTTTGGGATAGCTATACGCTAATTTTTCTATTAGATCGAGAGTTAAAGGAATCTGTGAAATAGGAGGAATGTGATACAGATAAATTTTAAGATATTCACTATTAACTGCTTCAATTACCTCAGCATAATAGTTAAAGAGCCCTTGGTCAGATACACCTTTGTAATAAAATGGCGGCAGCATTAGGACACCGGCGCAGCCCAGTTCGACTGCCTTCCGAGTTAATTCGATGGTGTCACTAAGGGCGCAGCAACCTGTCCCAGGCATTAGGGAATGCGTTTCTATGCCGCCTTCGATTAAATCATCCAACAAACTAATTTTTTCACTAATACTTAAAGAGTTTGCTTCACTGTTAGTGCCGAAGACTGCAAGATTCGCTCCTTGAGAAACTATCCATCGGCAATGTTTTATGAAGCGAGAAGAGTCGGGTGATAAATCTTCATTAAATGGGGTAATTACTGGAGCTAATACCCCGCTGAATCGAAATTGGGACACTTCAAAACTCCTCTTGTGCTTAATTAAAAAGCTTGAAATACCAAGGTTCGTAGAGTGGTTTTCAACTATGTTTTTTCTGACGGATTGAATAAAAAACTAAATAACAACATGGGCCAAATGCCCACATGCACCATGACATCCGCGGTATTGAATACATAGTTCCAGTAGGGAATATGTTGAATATCGATAAAGTCAATAACGCTACCATAGACTAATCGATCAAGAATATTACTAGCACCGCCCCCAACAATAAATCCAAAGCAAATGTATTCGTAACGATATATGTTTTTGCCCATCCATAAATACGCTGAGACGGCAATCAATAAAGTAATTGATATAAGGCCAAATAACCAACCCATACCCTGACCCAGGCCGAAAATACCGCCATAATTTCGAATATGCGTAAAGTGAATGAATGAATTAATCTCGAGGCTAGAATTTATTTCAATCGAGCTGTTCACCCAATAGCCAATGAGTTGGGATAGGAATAGAGCCATAAACGCAATGCCGCCATAAAGAGATATATTTCGCATTTTTGTATTCATAGACTGTTGGCAACTTTAATTGCTCTATAGGTATAGAAAATTAGCATAAAATAATCGTGATTAAGTAATTTACATCTCGCTGAACCCTGAATAGCAGAACCAAATTATCGAGTGAGCTCTGCATAAGGCACATCGGCATACTGAGTGATCTGACCTAGCTCGCTATCAGAAAAAGTTACTATACTATGAGCACAATTATGCATGCGGGGCGGTGTCCATAGTTCGCACATAGGTTTATCTTCGATATGGCATAAAAATGTTTTAATCAGTGCGCCATGACTTATCAAGGCGACTTTTTTGTTTAGGTTTCTCTCCATTATTTTTTTAATTGTCGCGATTGCTCTGGATTGAAGCTTAAAAAATGATTCAGCGCCCTTGACACTGAACAGGTGTGGTTCTTGCCAAAAATGTTGATAAGATTCTGGATCCCGCTGCTCTATTTCCTCATAGAGAGTGCCTTCCCAAGGCCCAAGAAAGATTTCTCTAAGAGAGTCTAAATACTCAATGTCTAAATGGTTTGCCGGGAAGAGGTTTGCAGCGGTTTGACGTGTTCGTAATGAGCTGCTACAGAAAACTTTGTCGAATTTTATAGCGCTAATCCGTTCGCCTAAAGCGATAGCTTGGCTGATGCCGAGTTGCGTCAACTGCGAGTCACTTTGCCCTTGAACTCGCCGTTCTTCATTCCAGTCTGTCTGACCGTGACGAATTAAATGCAATTCCATTTGTTCTACTATTCCTGTGTTCTGGTTTTCTTTACAGCGGCGTTCCATCCGAAATATTGAGTGTCTCGCCAGCTTTGGTCTTTGGTCGGCTCAAACGCCTGATCTAATTGCCACTTCTGGGTAATTTCCTCAAGAGATGAAAAAACACCAGCTTGTAAGCCTGCAATATAGGCTGCCCCTAATGCGGTAGTTTCGGTAATTGTCGGCCTTTGCACTTCACAACCCAAAAGATCTGCAAGCTTTTGGGTTACAAAATTATTGTTCGCCATACCTCCATCAACTTTTAGACTGCTTAAGCTGGCGCCGTCTGCAGCAATGGCTTCGACTAGATCTTTTGTTTGATAGCAAACAGACATAAGTCCGGCAGTGACAATTTCCTTAATACCGGTGTCGCGAGTCATGCCTAAAATTGAGCCCCTAGCATTAGTATCCCAGTAAGGTGCACCCAAGCCAGTGAAGGCAGGAACCAGATAGACCTTTAAGTCATCAGCAGTTGCCCTCGCTAGTTGCTCAGATTCTTCGGCAGTCGCTATTAGTTTTAATTCGTCTCTTAACCACTGTATTGTGGCTCCAGCCATAAATATACTGCCCTCGATGGCATAGCATGTTTTATTAGCTAGTCTATAAGCAACCGTAGACAGCAATTTATTAGAAGATTTAACTATTTGCTCGCCGGTATTAAGTAATAGAAAACAACCGGTACCATAAGTGCTTTTTGCAGAGCCATTGACAAAACAACCCTGGCCGAAGGCGGCAGACTGTTGGTCTCCGATCATTCCAGTAATAGGAATGGCAGCACCAAAAAGTTCAGTGGCAGAATTACCATAATCTGCGGCACAATCTTTTACTTCAGGAAGTACGGCTGCAGGTACGTCAAACATTGTTAGCAGCTCAGAATCCCATTGCTGCTCTACAATATTAAATAGCATAGTACGGGAAGCATTTGTCGCATCTGTAAAGTGGCTTTTACCATCAGTAAGTTTCCACAACAGAAAACTATCAACTGTGCCGAAGGCTAATTCACCATTTTCTGCGCGAGTCCGTGCATCTGGCACATTTTCTAAAATCCAACGTAATTTCGTTGCTGAGAAATAAGGATCTAAAAGTAATCCAGTTTTGCTTTGGATCACCTCTGAATGGCCTATTTCTCTCAATGAGTCACAATAGTCGCTAGTTCGTCGATCTTGCCAAACAATCGCATTACCAATCGGCTTGCCTGTTTTTCTATCCCATACAATTGTTGTCTCTCTTTGATTTGTGATGCCAATGCAGATGATATCATTGGCTTCTGCACCCGCTTTTGACATGGCTACATGACAGCAGCTTAATGTTGTTTGCCAAATTTCATTTGCGTCATGCTCCACCCAGCCATCAGCAGGAAAATGTTGCTGGAACTCCTGCTGCCCAACACTAACTGGGGCCCCTTCTTTGTCGAAAAGAAGGGCTCGACTACTAGTTGTACCCTGATCAATGGCAAGAATGTATTTGCTCATAAGAAATATTTCGCTGGCTCACATAAAAATTGTCTAAGGTTAGTTAAAGCTGGTCAATCCAGAGCCATATTACACTATGTTAAGTGCTGTATGGCATGCTTTTCCTCGCTGAGAAGTTTCTGTAAATCAACCTAACTCTCTTTATGATCTCCTGATAATTGTGAGCGGATTTAACCGAGTGGTCATCACTGCTGAGTCTGCCCTCTGGATCAATCTTTCGGCACAAGCACGATAGCGCTTGCAGTGTTGATTCTTAGAACCGCTAATCGCTCTCAAAATAATTTCTTTTAGCACTTATTCCGATGTGTGTTATTCAGACTGACATCGGTACAATACACTTCTCGTGCCCTCGAAAAGGTAGATCTCTAAATGAGTCGTAATCACTCCACATGGTTTATTGGTTCCTGCTTGTTAATTCTTGCCAGTGCCGTAGCTACTCAGTCTCAAGCTCAAGGGAGTTTCTATCCTGATGCTCGCAGTGGCGGAAACTACATGCATAACTTTTATTTCCCGCCTTCCCCTAGTTCGACCCCTTGGTCGCCAGACTGGTCCCCGGAGGGTGAATGGATTGCCGTGGCAATGCATGGATCCATATGGAAAGTTAAGCCAGAGACAGGCATTGCCTATGAACTTACCTATAGTGAGGATGCTTATCATTCTTCACCAAATTATTCACCGGATGGGCACTGGATAGTGTTTACCGCTGATTATGATCATCAGCGGATTCAGTTGGAAATTTTAAATACGGAAACCGGAGAGATAAGTAAACTAACTGATGATCGAGCTGTATATACTGATCCAGTTTTTTCTCCGGACGGTTCGAAAATAGCCTATGTGTCTACTAGCCCTAGTGGTTACTTTAATCTCTACGTGCGATCAATTGTCGATGGGAAATGGAGCGGCGCCCCAATCGCCGTTTCGGTAGACAATGACTTTGGCCGTAGCCGCTTGTATTTCGGCAATTTCGACATGCATATCAGTCCATCTTGGTTGCCCAATGGCGATGAGCTGCTTGTAGTGTCTAATCGTAATGTACCACTTGGGTCTGGAAACGTATTACGAGTCCCTGCGATCGCAGGTGGAATTAGTCAGGCAGAAACGGTGTTAGCCGAGCAGTCCCTTTATCGAACTAGACCTGATGTTTCAATTGATGGGAAAAGATTTGTTTATTCATCCACCAGTGGATCTGCTGATCAATACAATAATTTGTATGTGCAACCAACAGTTGGAGGGGAACCATACAAACTCACTTTTTATAGTCATGATGCCTTCCATCCGCGTTGGTCAGCTGACGGAGAATGGATTGCTTTTATTTCTAATGAAGAAGGTCTATCACAACTTAATTTGTTGGAAACTTATGGTGGCAAGCTCATCCGGCGTGATATTACTGAATTGCACTACAAGCGGCCAATGGGAACCCTTGCTGTAAGAGTTCTAGATGCTGACTTACAACTTCCTACCCATAATCGCATTCATCTAACTGCCAGTGATCGGAAATTATATGTGCCGAATGATGCTTACGCTCGTGCTGGTTCAAGAGGAGACCTTATCTTTCATAATAATGGAACATTTGAACTTACCTTGCCTGTTGGTGAAGTCCGTCTAACAGCTGTTAAAGGGTTTGAATTCACTCCTACTGAAGTTGAGATTGATATAGAAGAAGGTGAAGTTGTTCAACTCACGATCGAGTTGAGTAGACTAACGGATATGGGCGCTAAAGGTTGGTATAGCGCTTCGACTCATGTCCATTCGAACTATGGTGGTAACTTACATAACACACTTGAAAACTTGATGATGATGTCACGAGCAGAAGATCAAGATTTAGTATTGGAGCAGGTTGCAAATAAAGACAATCGCATTCTCGATTATCACTACTTTGAACCTGGTGGCGTCGCTCACTCAGTTTCTGAGGAAGACCAAATAGTTGTAGTAGGGCAAGAGTATCGACCCCCATTTTACGGCCACGTGTTTATGTTCGGACTTAAAGAACACTTAATTTCTCCTTTTGTCACTGGCTATGAAGGAACAGCAATTGAGAGTCTCTATCCAAGCAATACCGACATGTTGCTAAAGGCCAAGGCTCAAGGTGCTGTGACGGGTTATGTGCATCCGTTTCTCGGCGAAAATGATCCATTATCTGCGAACTTGGGGGGTGGCAAAGGTTTTATCGTGGATGCTGCGCTAGGTACCACTGATGCATTAGAGTGGTCCGATTCGAGTAGGGGTGCTTTCTACCCACTGTACGCAGTTTGGAACAATGGATTAGAGGTGACGGCCACTGGCGGCGAAGATTCAATCAGTTCATTACACATAAGTAAGTTAGTGGGGTCTTTTCGAACTTATGTGTACACCGGTAATCAAGGTCTTAGTATGGAAGCTTGGTTCGATGGTTTAAAACGAGGAAGGGCGATGGTTAGCTCTGGCCCGCTGCTGGAGATGGAAGTTGGAAACGCGCTGCCTGGAGATACCGTGCAACTCCCACCGAACGGTGGGAGTGTAGTTATTAGTGGTCGTCTGCGTTCAATAACTGAATTGGATGATGTTGCTTTATATTGTAATGGGAAAGAAGTGGAGCGATTTCCGGTAACAGGAAATGGAACAAGTCTCGATATTAATTATAGTGTAAGAATAGAAAATTCAGGCTGGTGTCATTTGCGCACAGAGGGTGATCCTGACCGGCGAGGTGTATTGGATGTTGCGTATGCACAAGCGTTTACTAATCCAGTTTGGTTTCAAGTTGGCAATGAGCCAATTCAAGATAACGATTCGGCGAACTATGCGTTGAATTGGATAGATAAACTGCAAGAGCTTGCTGAAGCCTGGCCAGGCTGGCGCTCCCAGTCTGAAAAGGACCATGTTTTCGGTCAGTTCGATGACGCCCGAGCTGTTTATCGTAGCAAACTAGATTAAGGTGCAGCCGTGCTTTCGTCGCTCCGTAAATCAATAAATATCGCTTAAAGTTTTAGTGAAATGATTGGGACTGAAGTGATTTTTTGCTAAGCTCGAAAACCACCTAAAGGTTCTTTGCTAGCGAGTAAGTGAGTTGGTAAATCTCAAATCAGGTCCTTCGAATTGGAGCGGTAAAATGCGTATTTTACAAATGTTGGTTTCATTGCTGTTTGGGTTGAACCTAGTAGCGAGCACCTTCGCAGCAGTGCCGAATTCGACTATTGTTGGCCCAGTAGAAGCCGACTCGCCTGGTCATCCATCCCGTAATTCTATTTATGCGGCATCAGCTATTGAGCTAACGGACAATGGCTATATCGAAGAAGAGTACTTTATTGAAGGGACGGCTAATCAATACACAAATCCTGAGCTTGAAAACTCTGAAGTTATTGATAGTGGCCATCGTTATCGCACGCGTCTGATCGTGCGTCGCCCTCAGGCAGATCAGTTCAATGGAATTGTTATAGTCGAATGGATCAATGTGACGGGCGGTCCCGATAAAGATATCGATTGGTGGCTCTCGGGAGCGCATTTCGTCCGTAATGGCTATGCGTATATTGCTGTATCGGCTCAGCAAATGGGCATTGACACTATGAAGGAATGGAGTCCAAAACGTTATAGCAGCCTTGATACGACTCATGATGGAATGGTAAGCAGAGATGGCCTCTCTTATGACATTTTCTCTGCTGTCGGGAAAGCAATTAGTAGAGTGGGGGAATCTATACCCTCAGGAAAAATCGATATCCTTGATGGATTAAAAGCCGAAATCATTATCGCTACAGGGCATTCGCAATCAGCGAGTCGCTTAGCTACCTATTTAAATAATGTGCACCCGCTTGAGCCAATCTATGACGGGGTAATGGTGCATGGTGGCGGCGGTCGCATTCGTGATGATCAGAATACAAAAATATTTAAG
>Ga0206678_10000473_pt1 | contig 25846 bp, 26 predicted proteins | sample M180m12015metaG_FD_155453 | JGI IMG/M metagenome (GOLD analysis project Ga0206678, IMG submission 155453) | Ammonia-oxidizing marine archaeal communities from Monterey Bay, California, United States - M1 80m 12015 | ecosystem: Environmental > Aquatic > Marine > Intertidal zone | place: USA... | reverse complement strand
CGGACGATTTCAGATTGCTTCAGCAGGCTGAGGTGCAATAGGCCTTTATGACCAGGCAAGTATTCTCTAGATTTGTTCAGGTGCTGATTTTTTCAGTGTTACTGTTGCTTGCTTCGTACGTCACTTTCGGTCGGCTGGCGATTGGACTATTAAGCTTATATAAGGTGGATGTAGAGGATCAGGTATCAGAGGTCCTCGGTATAAGGTTTAGCACACGCTTTATCGCTGGGCAGTGGGATATTCTCGATCCGACAATCGTATTGCAGGGACTGGCTCTGGGTAATCCGGGAAATGCAGCGATCTCAGCTCAGCGCGTAGAATTGAAGTTAAGTTCTTGGCGCTCGTTAACTGAGTTTTTTCCTGTGCTCAGTCGTGTAGTAGTCAACACTGTTTCATTGAAGGTTAGTAGAAACGAAGACGGCGCTTGGAGTATCTCTGGTATGCAGGGATCTGGTTCTAGCGGTTTATCGAATTTTACCCGTCTGCTTTCCTATGTGGATGTTCTTGAGATAACGGCTTTAAAGGTTCATGTTGATACAGGCCAGGGGAGCTTTTTGTTGTCTACTATCGGGCCTCAAACAGGAATTGAAATCAGGGCAGACGAGTCTGGCGGGGCATTCGACGCAGCCCTGGGCGTAGTGGGTTTGAGTACTGCGGGCTCGTCCGGGCGCCCCCCGAGAATGTTTGTGTCTGGTTCCTTTCAGGGAGAATTAAGCTCTATCGGGTCTGCCTCAATGAGCGCTTATTTAAGTCTCGAAGACATACAACTGGCAACAATTTACCCGCCATTAAAAGAAGATAGCAGAACTGCAGATGCCCTTCTTGATGGGCAAGCATGGTTGCAGTTAGATGAGGGTGATGTCGATTCACAATTGAAGCTTACTGTTTCTGGTCTGAATCTGGCAGAGTCCCAAAGCACTTTGCTGTCAACTGATTTTGCAGTTTCAGGAGACCTGGAAAAAGGGGTTGCTGCAATTCAGGTAGCTGAATTGGCCCTGACCGGTGCCAGTGAGCCGATCGAAATTACTGGGCTGTCTATCGGTATCGAGAAAACATCTCAGGATGACTTTGCGGTCGCCGCAAGCTTGCCGTCTTTAAAGATTGAACAGCGATGGTTAACGCTATTGTTCGATCTGCAGGCCGAATTGGGTAGTGAGCGTCAGGTTGGCACAGGGATCAGTTCAATCGAGGCCGGGGTTTTAATGTCTGATCTGGGTCTTTGGGTTGATTCGGGTAGTATTAAAGAGTCTTTGTGGTTTGTGGCGAATGTCGATGAATTGAAGTTGCGCGCTCAAAATGGGGTCCCAGGGTTGAAGGGCATTAAAGGCTTCTTGAGCTTGGGCATGCAGGCGGGTTTCTTTGATCTGGATAGTGGCCAGAATGAAATCCATTTTCCGAATGCGTATGAATTACCCTGGCAATTGGATACCAGCTCAGGACGGTTAGCCTATCGAGTTCATGAGCAGGGTGTACAGATATTCTCAGGTCCGTTAAGAGTTACATCAGGTGCGCTTGAGGCCAAGGGTAAACTGTTGATCGACCTGCATAAGGAAAAATTGCAGAGAACTTGGGGCCTCTCTGTGGGGCTGCAGGATGCCAGTTTGATATCTTTAGAGCCCTTTATTCCTCTAACAGTCCCGATAGAAACAAGAAACTGGATTGCTGAAGCTGTTCGTTCTGGTGAGGCCGACAAAGCCGGGTTACTGGTGCATGGATCGATTGATAGGTCAGCACCCAAGGCAGAAAAAAGCTATGAAGTCCAGATCCAAGCAAATGCTGCGGTGCTCAAATATCAGCCTTTATGGCCAGAAATCAAAGCCCTTCAGGGTACGGTTTATATCAATAACCGAGGGGTTTTTGCAGACCGGCTAAAAGGAGAGATATTTGATACTACGGTTGAGAATGCATCGCTTCGTATTCATCAAACGGATGATGTTGCGCCAGAATGGGTTGAAATTTCAGCCGATTTATATGGACCTTTTGCTGATGGTTTTAAGGTTTTCAAGGAAACACCGCTTCGAAATAGCATATCAGGAGCAGCGGATTACTGGAGCGGTCGAGGATCAATGAAGGCGGCTATAGACATATCAGTGGGTATTGGTGCATCTGCAAACGCGCCAGCTCTGATAGATAGCCAAATGCATCTAACAAATGTGCAGTTTGACTTGATGGATTTAGATTTGACTATTGAGGAGCTCAGTGGTTCATTCCGATATCAGTCACAAACAGGGTTAATTAGCGAGTATTTTTCCTGTCGTTTGTTTGAGGGGGCGGCGGAAGGTCATATTGAAACAACGCTATTAGGTCAGTCGGGTGCCTTTCTGGTTTTTCTGGATGGGGCTGCAGAAGTGGATAATGCGAATAAGTGGCTGGATCTTTCGCTGCTACAATTTGTTCATGGTACCAATGATTATAAGGCTCTCCTGACGCTGCCCTATGGTGGTAGAGATAACAGGCCAACGATTGAGGTATCCAGTGATTTGGTCGGTATAAACATCGACATGCCGCCGCCCTTGGGCAAGATCACGGCGGATACCCAACGCGACTTTACGTATCAACAGATCTTTGGTCCCGGTCAATCAGTAGCTAGCTTTGCGCTGGAACAGAGTGTGTCAGGTAATTTAAAACTGCTGGATGGCGCCGTGGTTGGCGGTCGGCTTAACCTGGGTGAATTCAGGAATGAAGCGAGTGCCTTCGATGCGATCCGGGTGACGGGTTCTTTACCGTTTCTATCTCTGTCAGAGTGGAATCTTTTTTTTGAAGAACTGGAGAACAAGACAGATTTGTCGGTAGAGTCCGAAATAAGAAGCCACCTGAAATCCATAGATGTTATGGTTGATCGGTTAAATCTCTATGAATTTGAATTAGAAGAAGTTGCCGTCAAGATCAAACCTTTGGAACAAGCCTGGCAGGTCGTGCTGGAGAATGAAGAGATACTGGGAGAATTCACTGATTTTGATGACGAATCGAAACCACTAGATATCCAGCTCAATTATCTGCGTCTGGAGTCAGAATTAGAGGATGCGAATGCCGATCCTCTTTCCCTGGTCTCATCGGAGATGTTCGTACCCCTGCGTTTTAAGTCTGACCAGGTTATCTATGATGACGAGAATTATGGTGCCTGGTCTTTTTTGTTTTTGCCCAATGAAACAGGAGGGGAGATTCAAGAACTTAGGGCCACTGTCAAAGGCATGCAGATCGATACCCCAGACCATTTTGAATGGATTAACGTGGAGGGTCAGGAAAGTACCGCCTTCAGTGGAACTATCCGGGTGCCAGAACTTCGAGATAGTCTTGAAGCCTGGGGCTATGCAGCAGGAATTGAAGGCCAGCAGTTTAACTTCAAGTCCAGTTTAGAGTGGCCCGGATCACCATTGAATATCAGTATTGAGAACTTAATTGGACAATTAAGTATAGAGGGCGGAGAGGGTCGTATCGTTCAGGCTGAAGCTAGCAGCGGTCCGCTGAAACTGCTGGGAATATTTGATTTTGCTGAGATCGCCAAGCGTTTTCGATTAGATTTTTCCGGATTGCTTGAAGAAGGCCAATCCTTCAACGCTGTTACCGGCTCAGTGTCGATGCGGGAAGGCAGCATCGATGTTACAGAACCGGTTGTTATCGTTGGCGCAGGGAGTCAATTTACGCTTGCTGGGAACCTGAACCTGATCAGTGAGACCATAGATGCTGATTTAATTGTAACGCTACCAGTAAATAAGAACCTGCCTTGGTACGCCGCTTATACCGCCTTTGCTACTGGACCCATTACGGCAGCAGGTGTATTTCTGGCTCAGAGAATATTTAAAGACCAGATTCAGGATATCACCAGCCTGAAATATGAAATTTTAGGTAGCCTTGATGAACCTGAAGTGAAGTTTGTATCGATGTTCGATGCCTCGGTTCGGGAACTGCCACAAGAAGAACCGGATGCAGGGCTGTGACTCGTTCGCGTATCGCTGTAGTGCAGATGACCAGTAGTATGGACGTCGGAGTCAACCTGACGAAGCTGGCTGAATTGTTTGTAGATTTAACGGCTACCCCTGTGGACGCTATATTCTTGCCAGAGAATTTTGCAGCCTTTGGTACTGTTGACTGCCTAGAGATTGGTCGCGATGAACTATCTGAGCGTAGCCCCATCAGATCTTTTTTGGCTGAGCAGGCGGTTGCCTTGGACTGCTGGATTTTCGCTGGAACAGTCCCTTTGGCAGCTCGTCCCGATGGGGTGAAAGTAAAAGAGGGCAGGGTCCGAGCCGCATCATTAGTCTTCGATCAACAGGGAAAGCAGATTGCCCGTTACGACAAAATACATTTATTTGACGTTGATGTTAATGATAATCAGCAACGCTATCGAGAATCAGACCGGTTTGAAGCAGGTAATATGCTCGAAGTGGTCGAGTCACCCATCGGATCGGTTGGATTGAGTGTTTGCTATGATATCCGGTTCCCGGAAATGTATCGTGATTTGGTGCTTGCTGGTGCTGAAATTCTCGCCGTGCCCTCAGCATTCACTCGGGTCACAGGTCAAGCTCATTATCAGGTTCTGATGCAGGCTAGAGCGATAGAGAACTTTTGTTTTGTTGTAGCCGCATGCCAGGTTGGATGTCACGATTCAGGCCGGGAAACTTATGGTCATAGTATGGTGGTAAATCCCTGGGGGGAGGTGGTGACAGAACGAGCAGAAGGGGAAGGCGTAATCATTACAGAAATTGATTTAGATGAGGTCGCTGACGCAAGAACGCAGGTGCCTGCCTGGCGAATGAGGAACCGTTAATCCGCGTCATCGAGGGCTTTTAGATATTGAAACAGCTTCCTGAATGCAGCGCGTGAACTTGAAGGGTCGGTTTCGATCCGGTCCGCTTCCTTTCTGGCTTCCTTGACGAGTTGCCGAAGGTGCTGCCTATCAAAGCCCGGGTGGGCTTCAGCGATTTCGGTGAGGGTTGCTGGTTCATTGCCGAGCAGGCCGTCTCGCCAGGCTTCAAGACGCTTCATTTTAAGCAGATGGGAACGACTGGCGCTGTCATAACGTTCGATTATGCTAATAACAGGGTCTAGATCGAGTTTTCTTAGCTGTTTACCAATATATTGCAGTTGCCTCTTGCGTGCATTGCCTTTATTGATTTTTCGATAGTCCTGGATGGCGACCAGTAATTCTGGATAGGGCAATTTTTGTAGTTGCGCGTCCGTCAATTGGCACAGTTTTTCGCCGAGAGAGCGAATGTCATCCGCTTCTTTTTTTCGCTGAGTCTTGCTGACCACCGGTTCTTGATGATGGCCTTGGGGATGTTGGTTTTTTTTACGCATAAAAGTAAGTTGCCAGGCTGAGAAAGGAAAGCAGGCCAACAACGTCTGTGATGGTAGTTAACACGACGGTGCCAGCGATGGCTGGGTCAATTCCCAGGGACTTTAGAATTCCAGGTAACAAAACACCGCTTAGTGCTGCGATGACCAGGTTAATGACAAGCGCAAAGGCGATGATCGCACCGAGTATAGGGTCGTTAAAAATTATAGCGGTCACGGCGGCTACCAGGATAGACAAGAATATGCCATTAAGGCCGCCCACTGCTAATTCCCTGCGTAATAGCCAAGCCGTGTTACTAGTATTTAAAGTCCCAAGCGCCATATTGCGAATGACAAGGGTTAACGTTTGGCTGCCAGCGACGCCACCCATGCTGGCTACGATGGGCATTAAGATAGCCAGAGCGATGACTTTTTCGAGGGTATCTTCGAATATATTGATGACTGCCGAAGCGATAAATGCGGTAACCAGGTTTGCGCCAAGCCAGAGTGCTCGGCTACGGGTGGTCTTCATGATAGGAGCAAATGGGTCGCTGTCCTCATTCAGGCCTGCCATACCTAAAATGGAATGATCTGCCTCATCGATAATAACATCGACAATATCGTCGATGGTGATACGGCCGACCAGAAGGTCCTTGTCGTTGATTACTGCCGCCGATATCAGGTCATACCTTTCAAATAATCGGGCAACATCTGTTTCAGACATGTCAGCAGGAATACCTTTTAGGGATGTTTTCATACATTCAGCGACGGAAGTAGCTGGGTCTGACACTAAAACTGTCGAGAGTGGCAAAAACCCAATATACCGTCCCTGGTTATCAACAACGAAAATTTTATCTGTTGTTTCTGGCAAGTAATCGTGGCGCCTTAGATAGCGCAGAACTACGTCGATGGTTACACCTGGCCGAACTGAAATAACCTGTGTATCCATCAGGCCGCCGGCGGTATCTTCGTCATAGACCAGGAGGTTTTCGACTCTTTCCCTGTCCCAACTATCGAGCACATTAAGGACCTGAGAAGTTAATCTATCCGGTAGGCCCTGAATAATATCGGTTAAATCATCGTCGGCATTAACTTTGCCAATGACATGGGCAATCTCTTCAGCTGTTTTGTCACTGAGAAGGTCAGTGAGAACTTCTGGATCAAAGTACTTGATGATCTCGCCCTGCAGCGTTTCGTCAAAAAATTCCCAGAGTACACGGCGTTCCTCTGGCGGAGAGGATGACAGCAACTGAGCAACATCTGCAGCGGGAAGAGTCTTGATCAGGCCTTTAATTTTATAGAGAGTCCCGCTTTCTATAAAATCGTGGAGTTGTTCGGCGGGTAAATCCTGGGAGGCAGTCACGGTACTATTCTTCTTCTCCAAATTTGTTTTTGATTAGAGCAACGATGGTTTCCATCGCTTGCGTCTCATCTTCTCCGGAAATCTGGATATTGATATTGCTCTCAAAGGAGGCCTGCAGAAGCAGCAGTGACATAATATTCTTACCATTGGCTTTTGCGCTAGGGCTGGAGATACTGATGTCAGACCTAAATTTCGAGGATGTCTTGGCTAGTACTGATGCCGATCTCGCATGCAGACCGCGTCGATTAGTAATGGGCACTGATTTATTGAGCATGGGTATTATTTGTAATCGTTTTTTCAGGCTTTAGTTCCCGATGTCGCACTCGCACCTGTTTTTTATTGGTTCTGAAGTGGCCATATAATTTTTCTGCGATGTAGACGCTTCGATGCTGGCCTCCGGTACAACCTATTGCGATGGTTAGATAACTTCTGTTGCTTGCTTCGAGGCTGGGTAACCAGTTGCTAACAAAATTTTGAATATCTTCTGTCATTTTCACCACATCGCTTTGCTGGTCTAAGAACGCAATGATTTCTTCATCCATACCCGTTAACGCTCTCAGGTGGGGAATCCAATGGGGATTCGGCAGGCATCGGACATCGAATACGAAATCCGCATCGATAGGGACGCCTCCCTTAAAAGCGAACGATTGAAAGCCCATCTCAAAGGCATGATCGGAGAAAGCAACTCGTGAACTGATCGTGTCGCGCAGCTCGTGGATCGTCATGTTCGTGGTATCTATTTTAAGAGCAGCGATTTCTGAGATGCCATCTAACAATTCGCTTTCAAGTTCTAATGCTTCGCGTAGCCCGGTCTCACTCGAAGTTAGAGGATGTTTTCTCCTTGTTTCGCTGAATCGTTTTACCAGCGTCGGGCTAGCAGAATCGAGATAGATAACTTTTGGTGTGATACCTTCTGCTCGTAGTTGGTCAAGCTTAGAGGGAAATTCCTGCAGATCAGTGGCGATATTTCGGGCATCAATACTGACGGCAATATTAGTCGTTTTCCTTTGGCCTTCCGCCTTGCCTAGTAAATCTGGGATGAGGGAAGCAGGCAGGTTATCGATGCAATAATAGTCGAGGTCCTCCAGAATATGCAGTGCTGTGCTTTTTCCAGAGCCCGAACGACCACTGATAATAATAAAGCTAGCCATGAACGGATACCAAGTAAGCCCATCTTTATTATAGGTGGGATTCTCATCTTAATAAATCATTTGTTTTTGACAGTTTGATGACTGTCTTTGGTGCAGTTCACAAGGAATCAGATACGGCCGCTAAATAGAGGCTTTCTGAGTCACCGGCGGCAAGGATTTTAGACTGAAATGATGGTTTTTCGAAATTCTGTACCAACATAGCCAGGACCTCGAGATGGACTACGGTTTCATTTTCGGGAACGATCAATACGAAAAGTGTTGATACCGGCTCGTTGTCTATAGCATCGAAATCGATTGGGGTATTTAAGGTAATGAGTGATCCAATTATTGTATTACATCCTGGCAATCTGCAGTGTGGAATGGCTATGCCTTTTCCTAACCCTGTCGGGCTGAGCTTTTCTCTAGCGATGAGTTGGCTGTAAAGCGCGCTTTCTTCCAGTCTAGGATCACTACTGGCGATAAGCTCAGCCGCTTTTTCAATTGCCCTTTTCTTGCTACTCACTGCAATACGGCAATGAGTTCTTGAGGGCGATAATATCGACGCTATTTTCATGCTAGCGTGAGGTTGAACCTGAATGTAGAGAGTCGTCAGTATATCAACCCTTTTGCTGAGTTACAGTACTCCTCGGCAAATATCTAGACAAAACGTAAAGAAAATTGATGGTTTGGATTTTCTGTGCAGGGACTGAGTAAATGGTGGATATTCGGTTGTGTCCAGTAATGCTGTTCCGAACAGCACTAGCCTTGGTAAAAAATGCGACCGGCGATCGCTTAACAGTGCGATTTTTGAAGTGTTTGATTGGCTTGTTGTTTAGCTTTTGCTAAAGCGCTTTGCATAGCTTTTTCTTGTATTACTTTCGGGCGCGCTAAATGATCGATAATGATGGTGTAAACCAACCTGTTTTAGCTCCGTGGGCCTGGCTAGGTCGGCCAGATGTTGAGGCCGTGGCGGTAATTTAATGATGCTGGTGTCTGTGACCTATTTGCTTGTCTTTCAGTTTACGAATTTGCCGGTCGAGTTTCGCAGCCATCAAGTCGATTGATTTGTATAAATTTGTAGATTCGGCCTCAGCATAAATTTCGCCGCCTGAGATGTGCAGCTTGGTTTCAGCTTTCTGTCGTCCTTTTTCAACACTGAGGATGACGGCTGTATTTATAATATGCTGGAAGTGACGTTCCAGTTTAGCTAGCTTGGTTTTTACGTGGAGTTCCAGTGATTCACTGATTTGAAGATGATGGCCACTGACATGGATGTGCATAAAGAAGTCCTCTGATAAATATACAATACCCAGTAAATGTATTAGGGCGTCACTTTATTCGACTGCCAATTAAGCAGTTAGTTCCGTATAAACGGTGAATTGTTAGGGTCAATAAATAGAAGAATCAAACTAACTGTTTGCGTTCATTCGATGGCGGGATCAATAAGGATTCTCGATATTTGGCTATGGTGCGTCGGGCAACTTTTACATTTTTTTTGGATAGTAGGTCCGCTATCTTGCTGTCCGAAAGGGGTTTTCTGACGTTTTCTTCCGCAATAAGACTCTTTATCAATGCCCTGATCGCTGTCGAGGAGACTTCCCCCCCGGAGTTGGTGCTGACATGGGATGAAAAAAAGTATTTCAGTTCATAGACACCCAATGGAGTATCAATATATTTTTGCGTGGTTACTCGGGAAATAGTTGATTCGTGGAGACCAACGTCTGAGGCTATGTCATGTAAGACCAGGGGTTTCATGGCTTTCGCTCCATATTCCAGAAAGCCTATTTGGACCTCAACAATTTTCGTGGCCACCTTAAGCAAGGTATCATTACGTTGCTGTAGACTTTTAATGAACCATCTTGCCTCTTGTATCTGGTCCTTTAAGTAATGTTGGTCGGGGCTGTTATCGCTTCTTTTTATCAGTGCTGAATATTCAGGATTAACCCGAATCCTGGGGTTTACCGATGGATTGAGTTCAACTGTCCAACGGCCATTTTTTTTGCGCACGGTTACATCGGGAATGACATATTGTACGTCCTTTGCTATGAAATCTGCCCCTGGCCGTGGTGTCAGTGACTGGATCAATTTAATGGCGGATTGTAATTCTGATTCGGACAACCGGGTTTTTTTAGTGAGCGAGGAGAAATCTCTGGAAGCAAGACTGCCGATATGTTCGCTGATGATGAGGATAGCCTCACTCTTCATTGGCGTGGAATCAGGCAGGAATTTCAGCTGTATCAATAAACACTCCTGTAAATCTTTAGCAGCTATTCCAAGCGGGTCAAGGTGCTGTATCAGGTGTAAGACAGCTTCGACCTGGTCAATCTCAAGTCCCCACTCAGGTGGAGCACTTTCCAGGATGTCTATAAGGTCCAGCTTGAGCATGCCTTCCTCATCTAATCCATCAATGAGGTGATGCGCAATGAACAAGTCCTGATCGGTCAGATTTAGAAGATTAACCTGAGCCATTAGGTGGCTATGAATGGTCTCGTCGCTGGCATTTCGTGAGGCAAAGTCTTCATCTCCTTCATAATTGAAGCTACTTGCACTACTGCCGCTGGGTAACTGATCGTAGACATCTTCCCAGACGCTATCGATGGGCAATTCCTCTGATAGCACCTCACTGCTCATTTCCTCGGTAGTATCTGAAACCAGTTCGCCGTCAATTTCAGCGTCATGAGGCTGTTCAGGTTCCTCCCCTGGTTGCTGCTGGTCATCTTTTGCCAGCGCGATTTCTGTCTCTGATTTATCGCTGCTTTCTTCAGTTGAATTGCTGGATGGTTCCAGTTGTTCTGCCTCGTCCTTGGCATCATCAATGGATTCATCGATCTCTTCCAACATCAAATTGGAATCCAGGGCCTCTTGGATTTCCTGCTGCAGATCCAGGGTCGACAACTGCAGTAATTTTATCGCTTGCTGCAATTGAGGTGTCATTCTCAGTTGTTGACCGAGCCTGAGCGCTAATGTTGGTTTCATCGCCATAGTCTAATGATACTTCTCAACTTGTTGGAATGAAACTTGCTTATTACATTTCGGGTAGTGCCGATTTTTTTTGTAGCAAGTAGCAGAGAATACAAGGATAGGTGGATTTACTTGAAGGGACTGCGTTACTACAATCAGGCCAGACGCTAGCGGCAGGTGATCGGCAGATGGCTTTCCAGGTTGGAGGGATAATTGGATGGATTTGCCGTCCTGGCCAGATTGATCAGGATCGCAAGCGCTTGCTCTTAAAGTTTAAAGTTTTCTCCTAGATAAACGGATTTCACTAGGTCATTTTCAAGGATTTCTTGACTGGTCCCTTCGGCGATAATAATACCGTCATTAACGATAAAGGCCCGGGTACATATATCCAGGGTTTCCCTGACATTATGATCTGTAATTAATATGCCAATGTCCTGTTCTGCCAGGTATTTGATGATGGTCTTAATGTCATTGACCGAGATAGGATCGACACCTGCGAAGGGCTCGTCCAGAAGAACGAATTTTGGCTCCGTGGCCAGGGCTCTGGCAATCTCGACCCTGCGTCGTTCCCCACCGCTGAGCGATAGTCCTATACTGTCTCTGACATGTTCAAGGTTGAATTCCTTGAGCAGCAAATCTGTTTTATCCAGTCGAGCTGATTTTGACAGGTCTGTTACGGCCTCGAGTACAGCCAGAATATTTTCGCTTACAGATAGTTTTCGGAAGATACTGGCTTCCTGGGGAAGATAGCCTAATCCGGCCTTAGCTCGGGCATGCATGGGTAAGCTTGATATATCTCTGCCGTGTAGGCTGATATTGCCACGGTCAGCCCGGACAAGTCCGGCAATCATATAAAAGCAGGTAGTTTTCCCGGCGCCATTTGGACCAAGTAAGCCAACGACCTGTCCAGACGTGACGGCTAGAGAAATATCTCGCACGGCCACCTTGTTCTGGTACTGCTTTTTGAGGTTGCTGGCAATGAGGTGTTGATCACGAGTCAATTAAGGCTTTCCGGGTTTAGGGTTTATGGTCAGGTTAATTCTACCGTCTTCATCATCTTTACTATGTACTACCAATAAACCTTTGGGTAGATCATAAGAGAGATTGTCACCTTCATATCGATCGGGTCCCTGAGAGAGTGATGCTTTGCCAATTATTTCCAGTTTCTCCAGGCTGACGTCATAGCGTATGAGCTTGCCTTGCGCCATGATACTGCCCTTTGTGCCTCCTGTAGTCTGTTCAAATCGAGCATGACCGGTTGCTTCATCGATAGATTTTGCAGTGATTGTTGAAGGTCTCAGAGCCCGGCTTTCGATGAGGATTTCATCGGCAGTTATCCTCAAGCCACCTTGTTTGATAATGACGTTGCCTTGATACACTGATGTCCCTTCCAGCTCACTGACCGTGGCGCTATCAGCCTGGATAGTGATGGGCAGAGTCGTTTCCTGGTCGGCATTGAGACCGCCTGTGAAAAACAGCAAGCAGAAGACGATCAGAGTTTTAAGGGATTTAGGCTGCATTAGCTTTACTGTAGATTAGGCAGTCAGAGTTTAACATGTTAAACGGTAAATACTTCGAAGGCACATGCTGATTGATTAAAACGCATAAAGCCAATTTGGAATAAGTAGTCCGGATAACGTTATCTAGCATCACTACAGAGCGCGTTCATTTAAGTATCCGTTGACGCGGAAGGGGAGAAGATTGTTGTCACCACTCTTTGATTTCCTGAAGAGTATAATTTGAAGCGCCCGATATCGAAACGGGCTTGCATTCCTGCGGCGGTAGTCTCGCTTGTTGCGTTTGATATAACGACTTTCTGGTCACATTTTACCAAGTGCTGGCCAGGGTAAACGAGCAGGTTCTCGGTGTGGAAGCTCAGGGCTTGTTGGTTCCCGTCAAATCTTGCTGCTTGCACTCCATCCCATAATTCAACTACTTCCTGACGATATTCTGACAAAGATAATAGTCGACCATTTTCCGAAACTATGTTCCAGGGTTGACTGTTACCCAGAGAATAAAGCCTGACGTTGGGTTGTTTTAAGGTGGTGACATCGGTCAGGGGGTAATGAGTAAATTTTTGAGCAGCAATCACCGAGTCGAGATTTCCTTGCTGGTTGAATTGACTGATCGATGCATTTAAGAGATACAAATCAGGCTGGTTACCAAAGACCGGTTCGCGTTCCTTGGTCGAATCTTCGGAATTTAGTATCCAGTGAAAAAGCAGGGCGGAAGTGATGATAAACGTGCTAAAAAGCAGGGCGCCACGGAAGTTGACCTTCTCGGCAATACCATTCAAGGTCCGAGGCAGGGCAGACAAATACGCTTCAGGGTGCTTGTTTGATTGGTCTGATTGTGGGCTGATGGTGTTAGCCTCGGAGGCGTTAGTGACTTTGCATAGGTTTATCATAAGGCGGTTACTAGGTGGCTCGCAAGGTTTCCCGTGAAGCGGATTTTGCTGGCTTTCCGGTCTTTTCCAGATATTTTCAGCGAGTCACCGTGCTATGATAGGCCTTTGCCTTGATAAGATTGCTATGATCACAGAAATCCTAAGAACTCGCCTGGAAGAAGAATTGGCTCCTGAAAGCCTGGATATCGAAATGGAGGGTAACCGCCTCTCTCTAGTGATGGTTTCTACCTGCTTTGCTGGGCTGAATAGAGTCAAACGTCAGCAGTTGGTTTATGGTGTTTTGAATGATTATATCAGTTCAGGGGAAGTCCACGCGGTGTCAATGAAAACCCACAGTCCTGATGAGATAGATCGCTGATGGAGCAGCTTCGAATTCGTGGAGGGGGCTGCATATCTGGTGTGTTAAAAGCTTCGGGCGCTAAAAACTCGGCCTTGAAATTATTTGCTGGAGCCCTTTTGGCAAATGAGCCAGTTACGATCTCTAACGTCCCTCATCTGCGGGATATTACCACCATGATAGAACTATTAGGTTCTCTTGGAGTAGAAGTGGTAGTCGATGAACGTATGAAGGTTGAGATACATGCGAACACGATTAACTGTTTCAAAGCACCTTATGATCTCGTCAAAACCATGCGAGCGTCTTTCAATGTTCTCGGCCCGATGCTAGCGCATTATGGACATGGAGAAGTCTCTTTACCGGGTGGGTGTGCTATTGGCTCGAGGCCAGTGGATCAGCATCTCAAGGGTTTAAAGGCACTAGGCGCGAAGATTGATCTACAGCATGGCTATGTCAGCGCATCGGTCAAGGGTAGGCTGAAGGGCGCGCATATTGTTTTTGATTTTAATACCGTGGGGGGTACCGAGCATCTGATGATGACAGCCACCCTTGCAGAAGGAACAACTGTATTAGCTAATTGTGCCCAGGAACCCGAGATAGTTGATCTCGCTGAGTTCCTGAATAGCCTTGGCGCGAAGATAAGTGGCGCAGGAACCAGTACCATTGTCATTGAAGGAGTCAGTGAGCTTTCTGGTGGGCAGCATACGGTCATTTCAGACAGGGTTGAGTGCGGTACTTATCTCATCGCTGCTGCCGCCACCGGCGGGCATATAAAAATAAATGGCGCACAACCTTCGTTGAATAGCGCATTATTACAAAAGCTAGAAGAAGCAGGCGCAGAGCTGAAGCTCACAGACAATAGCATCGAATTGGATATGCATGGTGCTCGTCCTAAAGCGGTGAGTATTATTACGGCTCCGTACCCTGGTTTCCCTACTGATTTGCAGGCGCAGATAATGGCAATGAATTGTATTGCCGAAGGATCAGCCATGATCCAGGAGACTATTTTCGAAAATCGATTTATGCACGTGCCCGAACTGAATAGAATGGATGCTGATATCTCTCTGGACGGTAATCAGACGACCGCTGTGGTTAAAGGCGTTAAAAGACTTGTCGGAGCGCCGGTAATGGCAACGGACTTAAGAGCCTCCGTTAGCCTGGTAATTGCTGGGCTAGTTGCTGATGGAGTGACGCTGGTGGATCGAATTTATCACATTGACCGTGGCTATCAGCAGGTGGAGGAAAAACTAAAGAACCTGGGCGCTGAGATCAGTCGGCATAGCTACTAGATCAGAAGGCACAGCTGCTAGGTCAGAAGGCACAGCTAATAAATTTCAAGTCATGGCTGACAAATCTCAAGTCATAGCGAATTAAAAGTATTAAATTCATGAATAATCCAATTGTAATAGCATTGACCAAAGGACGCCCCCTAAGCCAGCTAATCGACTTGCTCGCTCGACTGGGGATTCGGCCAAAAGATAATCTCAAGCAGTCTCGAAAACTGGTATTCCCGACTAACGATCGACTTGTTCAGTTGATGGTGCTGCGTGGGATGGACGTCGCGACTTATGTGGAACATGGCATTGCAGATGTAGGCTTGGTTGGCAAAGATGTCCTGCTAGAATACGGAGGGGATGGTTTTTATGAACCCATAGACCTTGATATTGTCAAATGCAAGATTGTAGTGGCAGGTTTGGTTGATGAAAAAAGCTTGCCGCGCAGGATTAAGGTCGCGACCAAATTTGTTGAGGTAACGAAGCGGTTTTATGCCCATAAGGGCGTACAAGCAGACATCATCAAGTTGTCGGGAGCGATGGAACTCGCGCCGCTGATGGGACTGGCACACCGAATCGTCGATATTGTTGAAACTGGCGATACTATGCGTGCCAATGGACTTGAAGAAAAGGAACTAGTTGCTGAGGTTTCTGCCAGGTTAATTGTAAATAAAGTCTCACTGAAAACTAAGTATGAGGATGTGCAGGATATTATCAATCGATTGGGAGCACTGTCCTCATGATAGCGATACTGAAAAGTAACCTTCCTGACTTTAATACAAGCCTGGGTGCTCATTTGGCTTTGCCACGGAAAGATACCAAGCTGGTGCAAGACCAGGTGCGTGAAATACTGGATAATATAAAAGAGCACGGCGATGAAGCGCTGCTGCAATACTGCCAAAAGTATGATGGGCTTGGACTTGATGCTGCAAAGGACTTGCTTGTTTCCCAGGATGCACTCTGCGCTGCGCCGGCGCAACTTCCAAGTCGGGTCAAGGATGCATTGCAACGCAGTATCGAAAGAGTCAGGCAGTACCACCTGAAAGAGAAGGAGACACTGCCGGATTCTGGTTGGCATTATCGAGATGAGTTCGGTAACCAGCTGGGACAGCGCTTGCGACCGATTAAAAAAGTAGGTATTTATGCCCCGGGCGGTAAAGCGACCTATCCATCAACGATCGTTATGACGGCGATTCCTGCCATGGTTGCTGGGGTCAAGGATATCTCGTTGGCAATACCCTCAAGTACGGGTGTCCTTGATCCAGTCCTGCTCGCAGCTGCCCATTATTGCGGGATTTCTAGTATCTATATGATGGGCGGGGCTCAGGCGATAGCCGCGTTTGCTTATGGAACTGAGACGGTTCCTCGGGTGGATAAAATCTGTGGTCCCGGTAACCTCTATGTGGCGACAGCGAAGCAACAGGTGTTTGGGGATGTCGGCATTGATATGATTGCGGGTCCTTCCGAGATTTTAATCGTTGCCGATGAAACAGCTAATATAGATTGGTTGGTGGCTGATATGCTGGCCCAGGCAGAACACGATGAAGTGGCTCAGGCAATTGTAGTATCGACTTCCGAGCAGGTTCTTAAGAATATAAATGCTCGATTGTCCGTTGCCATCGGTCAGGCCAAACGAGTTGATATAGTGACGGCCTCTATTCGTAATCGCGCGTTACTGATTCATGCGGGGTCAGACAACCACCTCGCTGCCATCGTCAATAGAATTGCCCCGGAGCATCTCGAATTGGCAGTCGATCAGCCTGAACAGCTATTGGAATCAATTGATTGTGCTGGTGCTGTATTTGTTGGTCAGCACAGTCCAGAGGTGGTGGGGGATTATGCCGCCGGTCCCAGTCATGTTTTGCCCACCGCGGGTACTGCAAGATTCGCGTCGGTTCTTGGTGTTAATGATTTTCAAGTCAGAAGTTCACTCATTCAGTGCTCTGCATCTGGCGTTTTGGCGCTGGCCGAAGATGCGGCCGTTCTTGCTGAACAAGAAGGGCTTTTTGCTCATGCTGAATCCGCACGCTTCAGGCTGCAGGATTGAACTGAAACAGCTATGTCGGCAAGTTTGCTTAAGCAATACAAGGAATCTGTTAGCGCAGGCTATCTGCAGCAGGACCCTGCCCAGCTGGAGGTGATAGGCAGGTTGCAGTTGTTAACAGATCAATTTCTGGCCTCGCAGGCTCCGGTTTCCTTTTTTCAGCGCTGGTTCAGTGGTAAGACTCAGGTGCGTGGCGTTTATTTATGGGGGGGTGTGGGTAGCGGTAAAACAGTGCTGATGGATATGTTTTTCGAGCAACTATCGACCAAGAAGAAAGTGCGATCGCATTTTTACCGTTTCATGCGACGTATTCATGCTGAATTGACACGGTTCCAGGGAATTTCAAATCCTCTGGATGAGGTGGCCGAGTCGCTGGCATCGCAGTATGACATTATTTGTTTCGATGAGTTCTTTGTCAGTGATATTACCGATGCAATGATATTAGCGGGTATTCTTGACGGGCTTTTTAGTCGTGGAGTTGTGCTGGTTGCAACTTCGAATGTCGCTCCGAAAGATCTGTATCGAGATGGTCTGCAGCGCGGTAAGTTTTTGCCAGCCATTGCGCTACTGGAAAAGTATAACGCAGTGGTAAATCTTGAAAGTGGCATTGACTATCGCCTCAGGGCTTTGCAGAGTGCGCCCTTATACTATTCTCCGCTGGGACCGGATTCAGAGAAACATCTGGCAGAAGCTGTCCAGGCATTGAATCCTGATAGTTTGCACACTGGGACCGATATTGAAGTAGAAGGTAGAATCTTAAAAACAAAAGCTTTGGCAACGGGTGTGGTTTGGTTCGAATTTGCTGAATTGTGTGATGGCCCAAGAAGTACCGGAGATTATATTGAGATATCCAAGCTGTTCCAGACCGTAGTGATTAGTCATGTGCCCGTTTTTAGCTTAAAAATGGAAGACCAGGCACGTCGTTTTATTGGTTTGATAGATGAGTTTTATGACCGAAATGTGAAGCTGGTAATGTCTGCCGAGGAAACCATTTCGAACTTGTATCAAGGTGGTCGTTTACAGTTTGAGTTTCGCCGAACTGAAAGTCGATTACAGGAGATGCAATCAACTGCCTATTTGAGCCGGGAACATCGAGCTTGACGGGCCAGTATGATTCAGATTTTCATTCTACTTGTTGGCTTACAGGCCTTGCTAAAAAAGGCCTGCTTGGTTAGAATTCGCGATCTCGAAATTTCCCGCTATCAGGCCGGATAAAGTAACAAGGCAAGAGCATGAAAACGATCAGTGCAAAAAAACAGACTGTCACACGAAAGTGGTATGTCATTGATGCGGAAGATAAAACATTAGGTCGTATGAGTACGGCAATAGCTAATCGTTTAAGAGGGAAGCATAAAGCTGAATTTACCCCTCATGTTGATACTGGCGATTACGTCATTGTTATCAATGCAGAAAAGGTTAAGGTAACAGGCAATAAATTTACTGATAAGACCTATTACCACCACACTGGTTTCCCGGGCGGTATTAAGTCCATTACCTTCGATAAGCTAATCGATAGGGCCCCTGAAAGGATAATCGAGTCAGCGGTCAAAGGGATGATGCCCTCAAATAAATTAAGCAGAGCGATGTTGACGAAGTTGAAAGTATACGCAGGATCAACGCATCCACATGAAGCACAGCAACCACAACTATTAGAAATATAACGGATAGCAAATGAATCAATACTACGGAACCGGTCGGCGTAAAACAGCTAAGGCTCGGGTTTTTATGACTTCTGGGGATGGGGGAATAGAAGTCAATAACAAGTCTTTGGATCAATATTTTGGGCGTGAAACTGCTCGAATGGTCGTTAGGCAGCCCTTACAGTTAGTCGATTTGTTGGATAAATTCACCATCAGGGTCACCGTAAAAGGCGGTGGTGGGTTTGGTCAGGCTGGAGCGATACGGCATGGTATTACTCGGGCTTTACTTGATTATGATGAGACGCTTCGACCAACCCTGAGAAAGGCGGGTTTTGTGACCCGGGATGCCCGAAGCGTTGAAAGAAAGAAAGTGGGTCTGCGGAAAGCTCGAAAGCGACCACAATATTCGAAACGCTGATCTTTCGGCAAGGCTGAATCAAAGCGAGGATACTATCCTCGCTTTTTTGCGTTTGGAGGTTAATTTCTGTAAATGATGAAAGCCATTTTTTGGTGACTGTGATAGAATCGCCGAGCCTTTAGGGTGTGATCGGTGTCTAGAGAGGGATGTTCGGCTACACCTTGCGAATTTAGAGATGGAGAGTTGCTGTGAGTGAAAACGACGTCAACCCGGCTAGAAGAAATTTTCTTTTAAAAGTGACCGGAGTTGTAGGGGCAGGTGGTGTGGCTGGCCTGGCTGTTCCGTTCGTAGGGTCCTGGAATCCAAGTGCCAAAGCTCTAGCAGCAGGTGCGCCCATTAAGGTTGATATAAGCAAGTTATCCCCAGGGGAAATTCTGGGTCCGATCCCCGCTTGGAGAGATAAACCAATATTTGTTGTCAAACGCTCCGAGCAGATGCTGGAAAAACTTAATTTGAGGAATGAGCGTTTGGCTGATCCCTCATCGGACAGAGTCCAACAACCTTCTTATGCTAAGAATGAAACTCGGTCTATTCGCCCGGATGTATTAGTGCTGGTTGGGCTTTGTACGCATTTAAGCTGTTCGCCTAAATTCAGGCCAGCGATAGCGCCTCAGGAATTCGATTCTGAATGGGCGGGTGGGTTTTATTGTCCCTGTCATGGTTCAAAGTTCGATCTAGCCGGTCGGGTTTATGCGGGCGTGCCGGCCCCGTCTAATCTGGAAGTCCCTCCACATTTTTATGAGTCAGATGGAATTCTGGTAATTGGTTTAGATGAGGAGGTTGTCTGATGGCTACTGTTCAGGAATCGTTTAAAAATGTCATGTCCTGGATAGACGCTCGTTTACCAGTAACAGAAGCATATGAAAAACATCTGGCGAAATATTACGCGCCAAAAAACTTAAATATCTGGTATTACTTTGGCATTTTCGCTTTTGTGGTGCTGGCGAACCAGCTTTTAACAGGCATCTGGCTGACGATGAGCTACGTTCCAACTGGTGATGGTGCCTTCGCGTCGGTTGAATATATTATGCGTGATGTAGAGTACGGTTGGCTGCTCCGTTATATGCACTCCACAGGCGCTTCAGCGTTTTTTGTGGTCGTTTATCTGCACATGTTTAGAGGATTGATGTACGGGTCCTATCAGAAGCCACGAGAATTAATATGGATTCTTGGTATGCTCGTTTATGTGGCGCTGATGGCGGAAGGCTTCTTTGGTTACATTCTGCCATGGGGCAATATGTCCTTTTGGGGAGGGCAGGTTATTGTTTCATTGGTGGGTGCGATCCCGATTATCGGCGATAGTCTGGCTGTATGGGTTCGCGGTGATTTTAATATGTCCGGGGTGACGCTGAGCCGGTTTTTTGCCTTGCATGTAGTTCTGGTCCCTCTGCTGCTGTTAGTGCTTGTTGTATTGCACGTGCTGGCGCTACATGAAATCGGGTCAAACAATCCAGATGGAGTTGACATCAAAGCCAAGACAGACGCGGAAGGCAAACCTCTGGATGGTATGCCATTCCATCCTTATCTGACGGTAGGAAAATTACCCCAGATCATCATTTTCATGTTTCTGTTTGCGGTCGTTATCTTTTTCTACCCGGATGGTGGTGGATATCTGATAGAGCACCCGAATTACGAACCTGCTAATCCTTTAAAAACGCCGGAATTGATAGCGCCAGTATGGTACTACACACCGTTTTATTCCATGCTGAGAGCGGCAACATTTCCCTTGTTTGGTATGGACGCGAAGTTTTGGGGCCTGGTAACGATGGCAGGGGCTATTGTGTTGCCATTTATCTTGCCTTGGCTGGATAAGTCACCAGTGAAGTCGATTCGTTACAAAGGTTTGGCCAGCAAGGTTTTCCTGGCCTTTTTTGTCGTTGCGTTTTTTATTCTCGGTTATCTAGGTACGGTTCACCCGACTCCAGTTAAAACGTTGGTAGCACAAGTGTGCACCGCTATTTATTTTGCTTACTTTCTACTGATGCCATGGTATACGAGCGTAGAGAAAACAAAACCAGTACCAGAACGAGTGCCTAGCTAATGCGATGTTTAAAGATTTGTCTATTGCTGTTGTTTCCGGTGGCCGTAACGGCGGCTGAGTCGGGCTTCCCGCTTTATGAAATGGAGCCGGATCTGAGGGATCAGGCTTCTCTGCAGCGTGGAGCTAGAACCTTCATGAACTATTGTATCGGTTGTCATACGTTGAAGTATCAGAGATACAAGCGGACGGCAGAAGATCTTGGTATTCCAGAATCGATGATGATGGAGCATTTGGTCTTTGATCCAAATGCAAAAATCGGCGATTTAATCGTTAATCCGCTGAGCGATGATAACGCTAAGAGCTGGTTTGGTGCTATTCCACCCGATCTCACGCTATATACCAGGTTAAAAGGTTCACCAGATTTTCTGTATACGTATTTGTTGACTTTCTATGAGGACGCTTCCCGACCGTTTGGTGCGAATAATCTGGTTTATGAAAATGTCGGGATGCCGCATGCGCTATTGGAATTACAAGGCGTACAGCAGCTTAAAGAGTGTATGGATGTTAACAGGCTTAACCCCAATGGTAGTCAAGTGAGAGACCCCGTTACGTTTGAATTCCTCACCGATAAGGTATGTGGGGATGAATTGCAAAAAAGTGGTGTAAGTCCTTTCGAACTAGTTCAGGACAGCGGATCACTATCCCAGGAAGAGTACCGGGAAGTGGTTTACGACTTGACTAATTTTCTGTACTACATGGGAGACCCGGGGCAATTGGACCGTGAACGAATTGGCCGCTGGGTTTTACTGTTTCTAGCATTCTTTTTCGTGCCGGCCTATCTTTTGAGCCGTGAATATAAGAAGGCAATGCACTAAATTCGACGTGCAACACTAGACACTATAGGGAGAGAGCATGGGCGTTATTGCTAAACACTCATCGATGGTTTTTTATTCTGATGGGAAGGATCATTACAGTCAGAGAGTTAGGTTGGTACTGGCAGAGAAAGGTGTTGCTGTTGACGTCATTAATGTCGAAAAAGGTAATGTCCCAGAAGACCTGGTTGACCTGAATCCCTATAACACCTTACCAACCCTGGTGGATAGAGATCTTGTGCTTTATGAGAGCATGGTCATTATGGAGTATCTTGATGAACGATTTCCGCATCCGCCGTTGTTACCTGTTTATCCTGTAGCAAGAGCCCAAAGTCGATTATTTGTCTATCGCATCGAGAAGGATTGGTGTGGATTAGCCAATACCATCATAGCAAAGAGGTCAAAAGACACCGTAATAGATAGGGCAAGAAAAGAGTTAAGGGAAGGCTTGATAACCATTGCCCCGATCTTCTCTGAAAAAGAATATTTCATGAGCGATGAATTCACGCTGGTAGACTGTTGCTTTGTGCCTTTATTGTGGAGATTGCCGCTACTTGGTATCGAATTGCCTCCCAAAACGGGCAAGCCATTAACAGACTATATGAACAGGATGTTCAAGCGGGAGGCATTCCAGGAAAGCTTATCTGAAGCTGAAATGGATATGCGAGATTAGACGCTCGCCATGAAAATAAGTTCCAGAGTTCCTTATCTTCTGCAACCCCTGCTTGAGTGGTTGATCGATAATGACCTGACTCCTTATTTGATTGTCAATACCTTGCTTCCAGAAGTTATTGTTCCGCCTGGCTTTGCCCAGCCAGATGGTCGGATCATTTTTAATATCAGTCCGGGCGCAGTGCGAAACTTATCGATTGCGAAGGACTATGTTTTGTTTGACGGGCGTTTTTCTGGCTCGTCGTTTGAAGTCTGTGTGCCAATTGGCGCTGTTCTGGCGCTGGTGAGCAAAGAGACGGGGGATGGCATGTGGTTTCCTGAGAATGAATACGCTCCCAGTGAACAGCAAGCCCCGGAAACAACCGACACGAGTGCTGGTGAAGAAGTTCCTTTACCGGGAAAGAAGAAAAAGAAACCAAGTTTTACGATTGTAAAATAGTTTAGTTGAGGTATTCGAATGCCTGAACAATTTTCTGAACGCCAAATGAATCTCGGGTTAATTCGATAGCGAGTTTGGCTTCGTCTCGTGTCAGCAGGCCCATCAAGTAGACAACCCCGTTTTCTACGACGACCTTGATCCTGTTGGCATCGACTTCGGCGTCAAATGTCATTTTAGTTTTGATTTTGGTTTTCAACATTGAGTCACTGGTCCGCACCAGTAGAGAAGTCGGGCCAGCCACCTGCAACTCATTGTGTACCTTTGAAACATGGCGAATCTGACCTGCTATCTTGCTGGCCTGGTCAAGCAGGTCCTGATTGTCAATCTGTCCGGTCAATAAGGCAACACCATTAAAGACGTTAATTTCGATATGGGCTTTGCCATAAGCTTCATCGACAGCATTGAGGTTTTTTTTGATGAGGCCAGCGGTGCGGCCATCGTCGAGTTTCGTGCCGAAAGTCCTCTTGCCCGTATCGTCTTGCGCCGGACCTACTGTAGAACAGGCGCTGCAAGCGATCAGTGTAAAGAGCAAGAAAATAGTTCGCATCGTTTAATCCTCCGTAAATTGTGTATCTTGCCAGTCCTCAGTCTAGAATCAAGCTTTCGTTATTGAAACTGTTTTTCATCCAACGTATCCGTTTGCTGACGCAGATGATATCAAAGCGAACCGGGGCATCCTGGTAGCTAGGGTGTTCCTGTAAAAATTGTGTCGCAGTAATGAGAATCCTGCGGATCTTATAGGGTGTGACGGCCTCTGAGGGCCTTCCATAACGGTTGGTTAGGCGGTATTTAACTTCTCCAAAAACCAGCGTTTCCGTATCAAAGTAGATTAGATCAATCTCTCCAAAGCGACGACGATAATTCCGGGTGATTATTGTGCAGCCTGACTTACTTAGATAACTTTCAGCTCTCGCTTCACCCCGATCTCCGAGGGTTTTTGTGTTCACGGTCAGATTGGGTCAGTTATAATCGGTAGAGCAGAAACCTTGCCGTTACTAAACTGACCCCACATTAACTCTCGCACCAGGTTCTGTGATTTCATGGTCAGCTTGCCGGTACCTCCAAAAAATGCCGAATCGGGTAGGTCACGTAGTTGCTTGAGTCTGGGAAGAACGTTGTAAGCATCGATGCCAAGCGCAAAAATCGATGCAAGTTGCTCGGCTGACTCGGGCCACAGATCGTGAATTCTCTTCTGGAATTCGTCAGCAGGTGCTAATTTCCAGGGTATGTCGCAGAATCGAATGCCGTTCAAGTCGATATTGTTTATACGGTTATCACCGGTTTGGTAGATTAGGGAGGTACCGTAGACAGGAAGATCATCAGCGTAGAAAAACGCCAGAGAGGGATTAATCTGTCTGGCTTGGGTGGAATTGGCCAGTAGCACCACTACATCAATGTCCTGCCTTCTTTGGGGTGTGAATTCGAAGCTACTACCAATAATTCTCTTTAGTTCGGCGGCCCGGCTGACGCTCTTATTTACCAATAGTAATTCCTGGATAAACTTGTTGTAATTTTCATCTTCTATGAAGCGTGCTTCGTCCGCTATCAGGCCATTATTTGTAGACCAGGTTTGTTTGAAAGCATGAGCGGCTCGATCTCCCCATTCGTTATTTGGCGCGATGAGGAGCGCATGGCTCAAGCCCTCCCTGCGTGCTTGTTTCGCTATCTGGCTGGCTTCGTCTTCTGGGGCTAACGATAAGTGGTAAAGGTTAGGGTTTGTTCCTGACCTGCCAACCTCATTTAGCCGGTTCAAGGCCAGTACCGGTACCGGCAGTCTTAGTTTGGATAATAATGCAACTTTTTCCTTGTCGAGAGGGCCTATAATGAGATCAGCTCCCTCCTCAGCCGCCCGATTGATTAATACCTTGATCGGTTCTCCTCGCGCGGTGTCATATATTCTTATTCTGGAGGTGGATTCCTGCTCGAAATGGGCGGCGAGAATACCATTTTGAATTGCCTGGCCGATGGTGCTCAGCCTGCCGCTTTGAGGCAGCAGTATAGCGATCTGATCGGGCTGTCCTGCAACAATGGTATCGAGTAGTTCCAGGCTCTCAGGCATGGTTTGGGCAGCGGGGTGTCCGGCCCATAGTTTTCTCCAGTCCCTGAGTGCCTTTAACTGCTGGGACGGTTTGTTCTGGAACTGTTTAGTCATTGCTGCCAGAGATAACCACCCCCTGAGTTCGTTGCTAACGGCTTTTTTCGCATAGGCTACCAGCAGGGGTGCGGGCAGCTCTATTAAGGTGTTGAATATCTTTTCTCGGTTGATTTGGCTTTGTTCTCTGCTAAGCAGGTGATCTATGAGTACTCTTTCCCTGGCGCTTGTGACCAGGCGTTGACCGGCAGCATAGGCATCTGCCTTCAGATAGCTTATCTCAATTTGATCAGCGATATCTGGAGCCGTGCCGTGAAAACTGTTTTGTTCAAGTAATTTGAGCACTTCGTCGGGTTTGCCGCTGTATAAAAGTAACTGGCCCTGAGTCAGCAGGTAGTCGATGAGCGACTGGCCTTCTAATGCTGACTCCAGCACGATAGCTGAGATTCTTTCTGCCTGCTCCAGATCGCCGTTATTGAGTGCTAACCTTGCAGCCTTTGCCCTTAGCTGGCTGGCAATCGGTTCCATTGAAATATTAGCTAGCCTAAGCGCTTCTGAGACACTCTTTAGAGGTGCTTTTTGCACCGTTTCGATTTGCCTTAGCTGCGGGTTGGGGATGCTGTTTTGGTTAGTGCTTTCACATGCTGATAGCAGCAGTATTAAGCTGTATATGACCGGAGCAATGGTAGCGGGTGCTGATAGCGGCGAGCATGGCGAGTTTGGCCTGGTGCCATCAGTGGGTGTCTTGATTAGGATGTATTTCAACACTTCATGCTCATTTTGAATGATGTCTGGGGCTAATAGTATTTCATATGGATGGTTGGTTCACCCTTAATCATTTAACCTATGAGGTTGTAAGTATAAAATGTAACCATCGAAGGTGATCGTGGATCGTGGATCGTGGATCGTGGATCGTGGATCGTGGATCGTGGATCGTGGATC